>JACCDV010471858.1_pt1 | contig 18592 bp, 15 predicted proteins | sample 7446131 | NCBI WGS metagenome assembly JACCDV01 (sample SAMN15323448, study PRJNA562643) | freshwater metagenome | isolation source: river surface water | place: USA:Blue River Watershed | collected 2017-08-17 | reverse complement strand
GGCCAACCCCTCTCAACCCTACTGCCATACAGATCCCCGGGCTGGCGCACAATCCCGGCATGTCCGAGAGGGTCATTCCGCTGGTCGACCAGCGCCACCCCAGCCTGCCGCTGCCGTCTGCCGTGGCCCCCACGGGCGAACACCCGCTGGACCGGCTGCAGCGCCCCCTGCACGACCTGCGCATCAGCGTGACCGACCGCTGCAACTTCCGCTGCAGCTACTGCATGCCCAAGGAAGTCTTTGACAAGGACTACGCTTACCTGCCCCACAGCGCCCTGCTCTCCTTCGAGGAGATCACCCGCCTGGCGAACGTGTTCGTGCAACGCGGCGTGCGCAAGATCCGGCTGACCGGGGGCGAGCCGCTGCTGCGCAAGAACATTGAAATCCTGATCGAACAGCTCGCAGGCCTGCGCACGCCGGACGGCCAGCCGCTGGACCTGACGCTGACCACCAACGGCTCGCTGCTGGCGCGCAAGGCCCAAAGCCTCAAGGACGCCGGCCTGCAACGCGTGACGGTGAGCCTGGACGGCCTGGACGATACGGTGTTCCGCCGCATGAACGATGTGGATTTTCCGGTGGCAGATGTACTCGAAGGCATCGAGGCCGCCCGCGCTGTGGGCCTGGGTCCGGTGAAAGTCAATATGGTGGTCAAGCGCGGCACCAACGAGCATGAAATCATTCCGATGGCCCGGCACTTCCGGAGCACGGGCGTGGTGCTGCGCTTCATCGAATACATGGACGTGGGCGCCACCAACGGCTGGCGCATGGACGAGGTGCTGCCGAGTGCCCAGGTGATTGAACACCTGCAAACCGAATGGCCGCTGGTGGCGCTGCAGCACACCGCGCCCGGCGAAACCGCCGAACGCTGGGGCTATGCGAACGCCAAAGGCCATTACGACCCCACGCTGGGCGAGGTGGGGGTCATCAGCAGCGTGACGCAGGCCTTTTGCGGCGACTGCAACCGCGCCCGACTGTCCACCGAAGGCCGCCTGTACCTCTGTCTGTTTGCCAGCCAGGGCTACGACCTGCGCCAGCTCCTGCGCGAGAAATCGGCATCAGACGCCGAGATCGCAGGCACGATCGAGGCCATCTGGCAGGGCCGCGGCGACCGCTATTCGCAGCTGCGCAGCGCCATGCCACCCGACACCGGAAGTGCGCCGGTGCGCCGGGTCGAAATGAGTTACATCGGCGGGTGAGATGGACCACCCCCGAAGCGCCTTCGGCGCCTCCCCCTCCAGGGGGCGCACCCAGCGGCCCGGCGAAGCCGGTTCCGCGGGTGCCTTGCTCCTACCCCTGCAGCGCATGGGTTGACAGTCCCTGACCCGCCCTACTGAAAACCCCGTCATGACTTCTCCTCCCGAAAGCATCACCGCACTCATCCTGGCCGGCGGACGCGGCTCCCGCATGGGCGGTATCGACAAGGGCCTGCAGAACTTCCGCGGCCTGCCGCTGGCACTGCAGACCCTGATGCGCCTGCAGCTGCAAAGCCTGCCGCCGCAGGAGATCCTGATCAACGCCAACCGCAACCTGGCCGCCTACGAGTCGCTGGGCGCGGCCGTCTGGCCTGACACGCTCGACGGTTTTGCCGGGCCGCTGGCCGGCTTCCTGACCGGGCTGGAGCGTTGCGAAACGCCCCTGCTGCTGACCGTACCCTGCGACACGCCGCTGTTCCCGCTGGACCTGGTCGAGCGACTGTACGCCGTATTGATCGAGCAGGACGCCGACCTGGCCATGGCCGCCGCCCGCGAAGAAGACGGCGAACTGAGGCCCCAGCCAGTGTTCTGCCTGCTCAAGGTGGAACTGCTGGACAGCCTGGTGGCCTTCACCCAGAAAGGCGGGCGCAAGATCGACGCCTGGACGGGCCACCACCGATGCACCATCGTGCCGTTTGACAGGCCGCATGACGCCCCTGAAGCCTTCTTCAATGCCAACACCCTCGAAGAACTGCAAAAGCTCGAAAACCTATGAGCGCACCTGACAGCTTGCAAGCCATCGCCGATCGTCTTCAGGGCTACGACCCGCAGGCCTTGTCGGCCAGTCATGTCAACGCCTTCCTGGCCGAACTCGTGCAACCGGTGCGCGAGACGGAGTCCGTCTCGCCCATGCAGGCACTCGACCGCATCCTGGCCGAAGACGTGGTCTCGCCCATCAGCGTACCGCCACACGACAACTCGGCCATGGACGGCTTTGCCTTTTGCGGCAGCGAGATGCAAGCCGGCCAGGCCACACGGCTGCGCATGGTGGGTACAGCGCTGGCCGGCAAGGCCTGGGCGGGCACTTGCGGCGCGGGTGAGTGCGTGCGCATCATGACCGGCGCCATCATGCCCGGGGGGCTTGACACCGTGGCGCCACAGGAACTGGTGGAGGTCGAGGGGGAGCAGGTCACCATTCCCGCCGGGCTGCTGCAGCCCGGCGATAACCGCCGCCTGCTCGGCGAAGACCTGATGGCCGGACGCCCCGCCCTGCCGGCTGGCACCCGGCTGAGCCCGGCCGCCTGCGGCCTGATCGCCAGCCTGGGGCTACCACAGGTCAAAGTCTGGCGCCGCCCGCGCGTGGCCTATTTTTCGACCGGCGATGAAATCCTGAGTCTGGACGAACCGCCGCGCGAAGGCGCGGTCTACGACAGCAACCGCTACACCGTCTTCGGCCTGCTGACGCGGCTGGGCTGCGAGGTGATCGACCTGGGTGTGGTCAAGGACCAGCCCGAGCTGCTGGAAGCCGCCTTCCGCCAGGCGGCGGTGCAGGCCGATGCGGTTATCACCAGCGGCGGCGTGAGCGTGGGCGAGGCCGACTACACCAAGGCCATGATGAAAAAACTGGGCGATGTGGCCTTCTGGCGCATCGCCATGCGCCCCGGCCGGCCCATGGCAGTGGGGCGCCTGACCGAGGGCGGACATTCTGCATTGTTGTTTGGTTTACCTGGCAACCCGGTGGCGGTGATGGTGACGTTTGCGGCTTTCGTGCGCCCTGCACTGCAACAACTCATGGGCTGGAACGTCCCACCCCAGCCCCTGCTGCGCGCCCGCGCGGTGGACACCCTGCGCAAGAAACCTGGTCGCACCGAATACCAGCGCGGCATTGTCGAGCGGCGTGAAGATGGCGACTTGTGGGTGCGCCTGACTGGTAACCAGGGCTCGGGCGTGCTCAGCTCCATGGTGCAGGCCAACGGCCTGATCGTGCTCGGCCATGAGCAGCCCACGGTCCAGTCGGGCGACTGGGTGAACGTGATGATGTTTGACGGCAACCTTTGACACTGGCTTGCCTGTCATCCTCGATGTTATTGATTTGTCGTTCTCGGGCTTGACCTGAGGACCCACGCAGACCTGGCATGGATTGCCCGGTCAAGCCGGGCAATGACAGTCTCCTGGCTCAGGCATTGATATCCGCCGCATCTGTCTGCGGCGGATACTCCTGGGCCACGGTCTTGTTGGCTCCGGGAACCGATTGACGGGCCAGCAGCGAGTACATCGTCGGCACCACGAAAATGGTCAACAGCGTACCCAGGCTCATGCCGCCCACAATCACCCAGCCGATCTGCATGCGGCTCTCCGCGCCAGCCCCTTCAGCCAAGGCCAGCGGAACCGCACCCAGCACCATGGCACCGGTGGTCATCAGGATCGGACGCAGACGCTGACTGGAAGCCTGGATCAGCGCCTGTTTCATGGCCATACCGTGTTCGCGCAGCTGGTTGGTGAACTCGACGATCAGGATACCGTGCTTGGTAATCAGGCCCACAAGCGTGATCAAGCCAATCTGCGAATAGACATTGAGCGAACCGCCACTGAACTTCAAGGCCAGCAGGGCACCGATCATGGACAGGGGCACCGAGAGCATGATGACCAGCGGATCAATGAAGCTTTCAAACTGCGCCGCCAGCACAAGGAAGATGAAGAACAGCGCCAGCACAAAGACGATCACCAGCGCACCCTGCGAGTTACGGAATTCACGCGATGTGCCATTGAGTTCGGTGGTGTAGCCGGGCTTGAGCACCTTGGCCGCAGTGGTATTGAGAAACTCCAGCGCTTCACCCAGCGAGTAATCGGGTGCCAGGTTGGCCGTAATCGAGACCGAGCGCCGCTGACCAAAGTGATTGAGTTCGCGGGGGCTCACGCTCTCACGGGTTTTGACCACGGCCGAGAGCGGAATCATGGCATCGTTGCGTCCACGAACGTAGATGTTCTCGATATCGTCGGGCGTATTCCTGCCACTGGGCTGGGTCTGGACGATAACGTCATACTGCTCGGCGTCCTTTTTGTATCGCGTGACCACGCGACCGCCCAGCATGGTTTCGATCGCGCGAGCCACCGCATCCACATTCACGCCCAGCTCAGCCGACTTGGTGCGATCCACCTCGACGCGCAATTCAGGCTTGTTCAGGCGCAGATCCACATCGGGGGACAAGATGCCCGGGTTCCTGGCGATTTCGTCGAGCATCTGGCGCGTTACCGCGTTCAGATTCTGGTAACTGTCGGAGGTCTGGATCACAAAGTTCACGGGCCGCTCACGAAACCCCTGGCCCAGCGAGGGGGGTGTGATCGGAAAAGCCATGACACCCGGCAAGCCGTTGAATTTGGGGGTCAATTCCCGAGCGATTTCCAGTGTGCTCTTCTGGCGCTGCTCCCAGTCGACGGCGCGGTAGATGACGGAGCCCTGCGCGACCGTCGGGTTGCCCATGTTGGCAAAAATCCGGTCGAACTCGCTGTAGTTCTCACCCATGCGCTCCAGCACCTTGGCATAGCGGTCGGTGTACTCCAGGGTGGCGCCATCGGGCGCGGTCACCGTGGCCAGCAGCACCCCCCTATCTTCAAGCGGCGCCAGTTCCTGCTTCATGGTCGGATAAATCATGCCGATCGCCACCGCACTGCCGGCCATGACCAGCAGCACCAACCAGCGGGCCTTGTCGAGCACCCAGCCGAGCAAAGCCGCATAGCCATCGGACAAGCGGGTCAGCGCCCGGTCCATGGTGCGGTCAAACCAGCCAGGATGGGAGTTGTGCCGCAAGAACTTGGCACTCATCATCGGCGACAGTGTCAAGGCCACAAAACCCGACACAATGACGGCGCCAGCCAACGCCAATGCAAATTCGGTGAACAGCTTGCCAGTACGCCCCGGCGTGAACGCCAGCGGTGCGAACACGGCTGCCAGCGTCATCGTCATCGCCACCACCGCAAACCCGATTTCACGAGAGCCCTTGATGGCCGCCGAAAACGGATCCATGCCTTCCTCAATGTGGCGATAGATGTTTTCCAGCACCACGATGGCATCGTCGACCACCAGACCGATGGCCAGCACCAGGGCCAGCAGAGTGAGCGTATTGATGGTGAATCCGGCCAGCGCCATCAACGCAAACGTGCCGATCAGGCTGACCGGGATGGTGATGATCGGGATGATGGAGGCACGGATGGTGCGCAAGAAGACAAAAATCACCAGCGCCACCAGAATCACCGCCTCGACGATGGTCTTGAACACGCTCTTGATCGATCGGTCAATAAAGACCGAGTTGTCATTGGCAATCGTGACCGTGATGCCCTGCGGCAGGTCGGCCTCCAGACGAGGCATCATCTCGCGCACACCCTTGGACAGCTCCAGCGGGTTGGCCGTGGCCTGACGGATCACGCCGGCCGAGATGGCCGGCTGGCCGTTCAGCCGCACCGCACTGCGTTCGTCGGCCGCGCCTTCCTGTACGCGGGCCACATCACGGATCTTGACCGGGAAACCATTGACCGTCCGAATCACGATGTCGGCGAACTGCCCCGGACGGCTCAGGTCGGTCTGCGAGGTCACTGTGAATTCCCGCTTGCTCGACTCTATGCGGCCGGCGGGCAATTCCAGATTGCTGCGGCGGATGGCGTCCTCCACATCCGCTGGCGTCAGCTTGTAAGCTGCCAGCCGCTCGGGCTCGAGCCACACCCGCATGGCGTACTTGCGCTCGCCATAAATACGGACATCGGCCACGCCGGTGACGGTCTGCAACCTCGGCTTGACGATGCGGTTGACCAGGTCGCTGATCTGCAACGGGTTCATGGTCTCGCTGGAGAAAGCGAGCCAGATCACCGGAAAAGCGTCGGCCTCCACCTTGGCAATCACCGGTTCTTCGATGCTCTGGGGCAGGCGGTTGCGCACCCGCGAGGTGCGGTCACGGACTTCGGCTGCAGCGGTGTCGGCATCCTTTTCCAGCCGGAACCTGACCGTGATCTGGGACTGCTCAGCGCGGCTGATCGAGGTGATCACGTCCACCGCATCGATGCCGGCGATCGAGTCTTCCAGCGGCTTGGTCACCTGCGATTCGATGACCTCGGCCGAAGCACCGGGGTAGCGGACATTGACCGTGACGGTCGGTTCATCGATCTTCGGGTACTCGCGCACCGAGAGACGATCAAAGCTGACAGCACCGATCAACAGGATCAGCAGCGACATGACCACGGCCAGCACCGGCCGGCGGATGGAGACTTCGGCGAGCTGCATCTCAGCCTCGCAGGCAGGGGTTGGGGCCCGTGAGCACAGGTGCTGCAGGCGGCGTCCTGGCGACTGCCGGCCTCTCGGCCGGCGCGGTTGCTGCGGGCGAGGAAACGGCCGCAGCAGGAGCGCTTGCAGGCCCGGAAGGCCCTTTGCCTGCCGCCAGATCGACCACACGCACAGGTGTTCCGTCTTTTTGCAGGCGTTGGTGACCCGCGGTGACGATGGTGTCACCCTCCTCCAGACCCTCGGTGATTTCCACCTTGCCTGGCTGCCGCACACCGGTCTTGACCGCCACACGCTGAGCGACCAGCGTCTCAGGCTTGTCTCCAGGAACCACCTTGATGACAAACGCACGGCCCCCTTGAGGCACGATGGCCTCTTCCGGAACCGTCAACGCCTGCTCACGTATGCCGAAAACCGTATTGACCCGGGCAAACATGCCTGGACGCAACTGACGCTGGCGGTTATCGATACATCCGCGAATACCCACCGAACGGCCGTTGGCATCGATCAGGGGATCCACCGCCTGCACCAGGGCGGTGAACGGTCGGCCGGGCAAGGCGTCCACATTCAGATCGGCTTTTTGACCCGGCCGGACCTTGCTCTGAAAACGTTCGGGCAAGCGGAAGTCCACCAGCACCGCATCGAGGTCCTCGATGTTGACGATGTCGGCGCCGTCCTTGAGGTAGTCGCCCACATTGACCTGCCTGAGCCCGGTCACGCCGTCGAAGGGCGCCACGATCTTGAGCCGCTGCAGGGTAGCCAGCGCCAGATCGTGCTTGGCCCTGGCCACCTCCAGTGCGGCGGCGCTCTCGTCGACCGAGCGTTTGCTGATGAAGTTCTGTGCCACCAGCTCCTGGTTGCGTTTGTGATTGGCCTCGGCAATCGACATCTCGGCCCTGGCCTGTGCCAGCTGCGCAGTCTGCAGCTGATCATCGAGCTGGACCAGCAGCTGGCCCTTGTGGACCCGCTGGCCTTCGGTGAACAGAATGGCCTTGACGCGTCCAGCCACCTCCGGGCGCAAGACCACACCCTGACGAGATCGCAGGCTGCCTACCGAAGCGGCTTCATCGATCAGTGTGATGGCCTGCACGCGGGCCACTTCAACCGCGGGCACGCGCTGACCGCTGGGTGGGGTACCAGGCGCCGCAGCACCGGCAGGCGATGGACTGCTGCTGGCAGGCTTGTGCTGCATCCACCAGGCAAGGCCAGAAGCCAGGCAAATGCCGGCTATTGCGACCAGGGCATATTTCTTCTTGTAGGCCATGAACTGTGTCTCGACAGATTGATACATATGGATCGTTCAATCGCGAATGTAACAGTCCCCAAGGACATGCTCACCCCGTCCTGGCCTCGGCAGGCTGGGCGATACCCCAGATTTACCGCAGGTCTACACCAGCAACGGCTCAGCGCCCCAGGGCCTGCGCCACGCCCTCATTGGCCAGCGCATCCGCGCGCTCGTTGCCCGGGTCGCCCGCATGGCCCTTGACCCAGTGCCATTCAATGCGGTGTCCCGAAGACGACACCAGGCGATCGAGCTCCTGCCAGAGGTCGACGTTCTTGACCGGCTGCTTGCTGGCAGTGCGCCAGCCCTTGGCCTTCCAGCCATGGATCCACTCGGTGATGCCCTGACGCACGTACTGGCTGTCCAGATACAGCGCCACCTGGCAAGGCCGCTTGAGTGCCTTGAGTGCCTCAATCACGGCGGTCAGCTCCATCCGGTTGTTGGTGGTCTCCCGCTCACCACCGAACAATTCCTTGATGTGCTCACCGCTGACCATGCGCACGCCCCAGCCGCCCGGGCCGGGATTGCCTTTGCAGGCCCCATCGGTATGGATCTCTACAAAACTCAAAGATTGGTTCACTTTCCACCAGAGGAAAAACGGGAATCGATGCCCTGACGCGGTGCTTCTGTGGAAGTCACAGGAGCCGCCAGCGAAGGGCGTGATGGTAGCCGCTGCCAGGCACGGGCCTTCAGCAGGCGCACACCGGGTACGCGCTTGACCGCCACCATGGCATAGGCCCCCGCCAACACCGGACACCAGCGGCGACCGGGCGACTCGAGCCAGGACCAGCGCTGCACCCAACGCTCGGTGCGACAGGTCGGGGTCCATCCGGCCACCCGTTGCAACTGGACTTCAAAACCCAGCAAGTGCAGCCAGTCACGCAGACGCGCGGGTGCAATCGATTGAACAGGCCAGACGGACTGCACCGCCTGCGGATCGGACTGCAGGCCGCGATGCAATGCTCGCCCCCACAGGCTCCAGGGGTTGATGCCGGTGATCAACACCTGCCCTTCCGGAATCAGCACCCGTTCGACCTCGCGCAGGCAGGTGTGCGGGTCAGCCGAACGCTCCAGGGTATGGGGCAGCACCACCAGGTCCAGGGACTCTGCGGGCCAGGGCCAGGCCCGGCTGTCAAAAGTCAGGTCGGGGGCTGGTCGATCTGCATCAAACTCAAGCGCCACCTGCCAGCGGTGGGGCATGCGGTTGGTGCGCAAGGCGTCGTAGCCTGGCCAGCCAGCCTGCACCGCATGAAAACCGAACACATCGGTCAGACACTCTTGTGCCTGCAACTGACCCCATGCCAGCAGGCGGGCAGCGGTCGGCTCACCCAGGGCGGCCATCCAGGACGGCACCTCAGGGGGGCTTTCTATAATCTGACGCGCCATGCAATTGACTCCACTGCCTGCCTTTGCCGACAACTACATCTGGCTGCTGGAACACCAGCAGCGGGTGCTGGTGGTTGACCCTGGAGATGCCCAGGTCGTGCTCGACTGGCTGGGCCAGCATCCGGGCATGCAGCTGCAGGCGATTCTAGTCACCCACCACCATGCCGACCACACCGGTGGTCTGGCGCAACTGATCAAATGCACCGGTGCCCAGGTGTATGGCCCCGCTCTCGAAAAACTGCCTGTATCCCACCAGCCGCTGTCGCAAGGCGACACCCTGCCCTGGGGACCGCTGTGCTGGCAGGTCATCGATGTGCCTGGGCATACCCTCGGACACCTGGCTTATTGGGCTGAAGTGGAGGGTGAAACACCCATCCTGTTTTGCGGCGACACGCTGTTTTCCGGTGGTTGCGGCCGCCTGTTCGAGGGCACGGCAGCACAGATGCTCGATTCACTGGATCGCCTGAGCCAGCTGCCTGCAGACACCCGTGTCTGTTGCGCCCACGAATACACCTTGCCCAATTTGCGCTTCGCTCGCCATGTCGAACCGCTCAACGAGCCTCTGCAAGCTTACGAGGCACAATGCAAGGCAATGCGTGATGCCGGCCAACCCACACTGCCTGCACAGCTGGGAACGGAACTGCAGATCAACCCCTTCCTGCGCAGCCGACATCCGGCACTGCGGGAATCCATCACCGCGCACGGTGGCAGCGTCCCGCAGAACGATGCACAAGCCTTTGCCACCTTGCGCAAGTGGAAAAACGAATTTCAATGAAGCTTTTCAATCATCTTGCCAGCCAGGCTTGGCTCAAGGCGCTGAGCGTGCTGTTTCTGGCACTCTGGCTCGGGGGCTGCGCCACAGCACGCCATGAGAATCCGTCAGGCACCGAGAAGTCATTGACCTCGCCAGCAACGACCACACCCAACCAGACCAGCAGCGCATCCTCCGCAGAGGACACGCCATTGCCCGTGCAACTCAAGGCACACCGCAATATGGGCTTGCAAGCCCCTGTGGACATCTGGGAGCGCATTCGTCGGGGCTACGCCATGCCCGATCTGGAAACCGAGCTCGTACGCGATCGGGAGCAATGGTATGCCGCACGGCCTGATTACCTGCTGCGCATGACAGAGCGCTCGCGTCGCTACATCTACCACATCGTCGAAGAGCTCGAACGCCGCAACATGCCGACCGAACTGGCCTTGTTGCCCTTCATCGAATCGGCCTTCAACCCCGAGGCGGTGTCGAGCGCGAAAGCAGCCGGCATGTGGCAATTCATGCCGGCCACGGGCAAGTACTTTGACCTCAAGCAGAACCTCTTTCGTGACGAGCGCCGCGACGTGCTCGAGTCCACGCGTGCAGCATTGGACTATCTGCAAAAACTCCATGACATGTTCGGGGACTGGCATCTGGCGCTGGCCGCCTACAACTGGGGGGAAGGCAGCGTCAGCCGCGCCATCGCCCGCAACAAGGCGCGTGGTCTGTCCACAGGCTACACCGACCTGCAGATGCCCAACGAGACCCGTTACTACGTGCCCAAACTGCAGGCCGTCAAAAACATCGTCGGACGCCCTCAGCTCTTTAACCTTCAGCTGCCGATCATCCACAACCACCCGTATTTCAAGACGGTGACCATCGAGCGTGACATCGATGTGGCCATGGCCGCCAAACTGGCGGAAGTGCGCCTGGAAGATTTCAAGGCCCTGAATCCGCAGATGAACCGCCCGGTCATCCTGGCCGCCGGCACCTCCCAGATTCTGTTGCCCTGGGACAATGCCGGGATTTTTGAGCGTAACCTGCTGAGCCATGCGGACCGCCCTCTGTCGAGCTGGTCCGCCTGGACGGCGCCCAGAACCATGAAGGTCGATGAGGCCGCCCGACAAGTAGGTATGGCTGTTTCTGAGTTGCGGGCGGTCAATGGTATCCCCATGGGCATGTTGCTCAAGGCAGGCTCGACTGTCCTGGTGCACCGCAAGGGCCATCTGGACAACGACGTCAAGGAACACACTGCTGAAAATGCACAGCTGAGCCTGGCCCCTGAAGTGGTGCTGCGCCGCATCGCCATTGCAGCCCGCAAGGGCGACACTTTGGCCAGCCTGGCAGCCCGCCATGGCGTCACGGCGGCCAATTTGGCCAGCTGGAACCGGCTGTCACAGGCGACACGCCTCAAAGCCGGCCAGAATCTGGTCATGTTTGTCCCGAGCACGCCGCGGTTCGCGGCCTCCAGGGCTGTGGCCAAAAGCAAGTCACCCGCAGGGCCTGCGCGCAAAGTGGCACAGACCCAGCGGCGCTGAGCCTGCAGACTTCAGGCCGGGGCTCGACGGGCTGCGAGCGAAGCAAAAGCGTTGGTGAACGTGCGCGGCAACAAGTTGCGGCTGGAGGGCGCCTGCGCAGCCACCCTGGCATGCATCCGCCAGGCATTGAAGATGGCCTCTTCCTGAAACATGCCATCACGCGCATAGCCATTGCGCAGCTTTTCCAGAGCACCCAGATACACCGCCCGGTCGGTCAGCCAGGGAGAGACGGGCACCATCTTGAAGAGATCGGCGGGCCCTGCGGTTTGCAGCCACCGCAGGGCGGTGATGACGGCTTCCGTCAGCGCCAAAACCAGCTGGGGATGACGGCTGAGGTATTCCTCTCGAGCCATCAGGCATCCTCCGGGGAGCGCTCCACCACCGAGCTGACGTGTCCCGGCGGGCGTCCGTGCTTCGGCGATCAGCCGCACATCCCCACGCTGCTCGAGCCAATGCATCAGAGGATCCGGGTTGCACAAGGCTTCGACTTGACCTTCCCACAATGCCCCCAGAGCAGAAGCCGAGGTTCCGACCTCCACAAACTGGACCTCCTGGGGTGACAAGCCCTGACGCAGCAGCCACAGGCTGGCGGTCCAGTGGGTGCTGGACTCCAGGGCCGAGACACCGATGCGTGATGCACGCAAATCCTGCCATGACCTGGGCGCAGCACGAGCCGTCGAGACCCCCAGGCTGAGCATCGGAGTATTGGCCATCTGCACGAAAGCCTGAAAGAAGTGTCCCTGCCTCTGCAACTCAAACAAATGTTCGAAAGCGCCGGCGAGGACATCCGCACGGCCTTGGAGGACACTGGCCACGCCTGCCGCGCCTGATTCGTAGGACACCAGCTGCACCTGAAGACCTTGCTGGCGAAAAAAACCCAGTCGCTCAGCCAGCACCAGAGGCAAGTGATAGAGGCTGTTGCGGGCTGTCAGCGCAAGGGTGACTTGACGGGTTTCAGGAGCGGCCCTGATTGCAAGCGGCCACGCAGCACCACCCACCAGTGGCCACGCCAGCATTTGCCTGCGCCGAATGTCCATGCTGTTCCAGTTCCTCCTGCACGGCAGAGCGTAAGCAGATCCGCGAAACAGCGCATCGGTAGAGCACCCAAGCGGGTTTTCACCGAGCCCTCAAGAATCACAGAGGGACCAGCAGACTCTTGACCCCGCTTTCAGCGGCGATCAACCAAGGCGTGGGCAATGGTGCCCAGATCCACGTATTCAAGCTCGCTGCCGGCGGGCACGCCACGCGCCAGCCGCGTAACCTTCAGGCCTCGTGCCTTGAGCATTTCGGCGATCACGTGGGCCGTAGCCTCGCCCTCGGCGGTGAAGTTGGTGGCCAGGATCACTTCGCGCAGGGCCGCTTCGCTGCAGCGCTCGCGCAACCTGGCCAGGCCGATCTCGTTGGGCCCGATGCCGTCGAGCGGGCTGAGCTTGCCCATCAGCACAAAGTACAGCCCGCGGTAGGTGCCGGTGCGCTCGATGGCCGACTGGTCGGCCGGGGTTTCGACCACGCAAAGCTGGGCGCGGTCTCGCTGCGGGTCGGCACAGGTATCGCAGACTTCGTGCTCGGTGAAGGTGTGGCACTGGCTGCAGTGGCGCACAGCCGCCACCGCATGAGTCAGGGCCTGCGCCAGCGTGGTGGCGGCCAGACGGTCGTGCTGCAGCAGATGGAAGGCCATGCGCTGCGCGGACTTGACGCCTACACCCGGCAGGCCCTTGAGGGCCTGCACCAGCGCGGCCAATGCGTGGGGATCTGCCATGCCCGCGTCAGCCTGGAAGCATCAGAACGGCAGCTTCATGCCGGGCGGCAGGCCGGCAGTGAGTTTGCCCATCTTCTGCTGCGACACCTCTTCGGCCTGGCGCACCCCATCGTTGAAGGCGGCGGCCACCAGGTCTTCGAGCATGTCCTTGTCGTCGGCCAGCAGGCTGGGGTCGATGGTGACGCGGCGCACATCGTGCTTGCAGGTCATCAGCACCTTGACCAGACCCGAACCGGACTGGCCCTCGACCTCGATGGTGCCGAGCTCTTCCTGGGCTTTTTTCAGGTTGTCCTGCATGGCCTGAGCCTGTTTCATGAGGCCTGCAAGTTGTCCTTTGTTGAACATGGTTTTCTTTCTGTCGGAGGAGGAAATTACAGGGGCTGGATGCTGCCGGGCACGATCTTCGCATCGAAGTCGCGCACCAGCGCCTGCACCAACGGGTCGTTCTGGATAAGCGCAATCGCCACGTCCATTTTGGCAGCCACCGCCTGGGCATTGCGCTTGGCCGGGCTGTCGCTCACCGTGGTCTGGCTGACCTGCAGGCGCACGTTGTGGCCTGCCGCCTGCAGGGCGGCCTGCAGGCGTTCGCAGGTGGCCGGACGCGTCAGCGATTCGCTGTCGACCCCCAGGCGCCAGACCTCGCCCTCCCGGGAGAGCAGCTGCGACTGGAGGGCCAGCTCGCGCACCAACGCGGTGACCGCGTCGCTGCTGACCAGCGCCTGCACCACGGCGTACCAGAAATCGCCTTCCGCCGTCGGCTGCAATGGGGCCTGCGGTCGCTTGAGTGCCTCGGTGCGGCTGGCAGCAGGAGTGGCAGCGGACGCAGGCTCGACCACGGGCAGCGACTGGATCGGGCTCATCTGCGGGTCAGGTGCCTGCATGGGCACATCCTCGAGCGCCTCCCATGGCGGCAGGTCCTCCATCGATGGCACGTCGGGCCAGTCGTGTCCGGATCCGATTTGCGCCTCGGGCACCGTCTGTGGTGCGTGTGCTTGTACTGCGGGCACTGAAACTGGCGCAGGGCGCTGCGCCTCGTGCAAGGGCGCGCGGGCCACAGAACCGGCGGCAGGTCGAACCGAAGGGATACCCGTACCCGTAACTGGCGAACTGGCCGCTGTGGCCATGGGCTTGGCAAGGTGTGCGGCACCAGAGGGGTAGGGTGCTGCAGAGGGGGCTGAGTAAGACGGTACAGCAGCCGCCGCTGGCCGAACGCTCAGCTCAGGGCTTTTTTTTTCAGCCGTGGCCGCTGCACCGGCAGGCTTGAAAGCCAGCAGCCGCAACAGCACCATGGTCAACGCAGCATATTCATCGGGCGCCAGACCCAGCTCGGTGCGGCCATGCAGGCACAGGCTGTAGAGCAACTGCGTCACATCGGCCAACATCGCCTGGGAAAGTTCGGTGATGACCGGCGCATCCGGGTCGTCGCTGGCCTGATCGGCCAGGCCCGGCACGGCCTGCAGCACTGCCATGCGCTGCAGCACGGTGCTCATGTCTTCGAGCGTGGCCGCGGCCGACACGCCCTGCAGACGCAGCGCGTCCACCAGCGACACCACAGCAGCACCGTCCCAATCGGCCAGAGCACGCAGCAGCTGAAGCACATGGCTGCGGTCCACGCTGCCCAGCATCTGGCGCACACCGGCTTCGATCAGCTGACCGCTGCCAAAGGCAATCGCCTGGTCGGTCAGGCTCAGGGCGTCGCGCATCGAGCCGCGCGCGGCACGCGAAAGCAGGCGCAGCGCCTGCGGTTCGGCGGCGATGTTTTCCTGCGCCAGCACGCGCGTGAGGTGTTCAAACACCGTCTCGGGCGCCATCGGCCGCAGATTGAACTGCAGGCAGCGGGAGAGCACCGTGACCGGCACTTTCTGCGGATCGGTCGTGGCCAGCACGAACTTGAGGTATTCGGGGGGCTCTTCCAGCGTCTTGAGCATAGGGTTGAACGCGGTGTTCGTGAGCATGTGCACTTCGTCGATCATGAAGACCTTGAAGCGGCCCTGCACCGGCTTGTAGACCGCCTGCTCCAGCAGGCTCTGCACCTCGTCCACCCCACGGTTCGATGCCGCATCGAGTTCGGTGTAATCCACAAAGCGGCCGGCATCGATGTCGCGGCAGGCCTGGCACACGCCACAGGGTTCGGCGGTGATGCCACCCTGCCCATCCGCGCCCTGGCAATTGAGCGACTTGGCGAGGATGCGCGAGACGGTGGTCTTGCCCACGCCCCGGGTGCCGGTGAACAGGTAGGCGTGGTGCAGCCGCTGCTGGGTGAGCGCGTTACTCAAAGCCTGGACCACATGCTCCTGGCCCACCATTTCAGTGAAGGAGCGCGGGCGGTACTTGCGGGCCAGAACGAGGTAGGACATGCGGGGATTCTATCGGGCGTATGCTGGCGCCCTGAGGCGCCCAAGGTGTCCGCCTGGCCTCAGGATAAAAGTGTGTGCCCGCACGGAAACGGACAGCGGCTCGCCTACAATCGAGCCCGACGGGCCTTCCCGCATGGGGAAGCGGCCAACCGGGTCAGGCGGGGAACCGAGCAGCCCTAACCGCGGAGCCAGTGCCGGGGTCAAGGCTCGTCACCTTTCCAGTTTTTATATTCACCCCAAAAACGACAACGCCCTGCAAGAAGCAGGGCGTTCGTGTTTTGGAGGGGCGAAAAGAAACTCAGGCCGCGCGGCGGCGCAGCATCGGGAAGGGAATGGTCTTGGCCTTGGCAGGGGCTTTGCGCGGCACCGTCTGGGCAGAACGGATGAAATCCGAAACCAGTGCATCGGCTTCCGGATGGGCACCTGCGCGGCTGCTCTCAAAGTGCAGCCGGGACTGCTGAGCCACATGGGCCACGAAATTCTGAGGGTAATCCCTGACTGCAAACCCGCGAAGCGCCATCACTTTCATGAAGGCATTGGCTGCCTCCTCAACGGCAGCCTGGTATTCGGCGGAATTGACTGGGTGCATGCTGTCCTCGTCCACGGGGGATGAATGTTGTACACGCAGCCTTAACGCGGGCGAAACCGTTCCGGTAGACAGGTTTTGTTTAAATTTGTGTCTAGTGCGTCATGATGGCATGGGCTGCCCACCGACCACTCGCCAGGCAGGCTGTGAGGAGATAGCCACCGGTCGGGGCTTCCCAGTCCAGCATTTCGCCTGCGCAATACACGCCGGGGCAAGCCTTGAGCATCAGCTCCGGGGTCAGGGCCTCCCGGCAAATGCCACCGGCCGTGCTGATGGCCTCATCCACAGGTCGGGGCGAACGCAATCGAACCTGCAAGCCCTTGATGGCGTGCGCCAAAGCCTGTGGATCTGACCAGTCCTCCTTGGGTACAAGTTCATGAAGCAAGCCCGCCTTGACGCCCTCCAGCCCGAGGCGTCCCTTGAGGTGGCTGGCCATGCTGCGACTGCCACGGGGCCGCCGCACCTCCTCGAGCACCGAAGCCATGCTGCGGTCCGGCAAAAGGTCCAAAATGAACGCAGCTTCGCCGTGGGTCTGCAGCGCATCGCGCAATGGGGCCGATGCGGCATAAATCAAACTGCCCTCCACACCGGTAGCGGTGATCACGAATTCACCCTTGCGTCGCCAGAGCGAGGGATCGAGGCCCTCGCCCATCTGCAGGGCCACCGATTTGAGTGGCGAGCCGGCATGGCGTTCCGCAAAATAGGGGGTCCAGCCTTGCCCATCACGCCCCCAGACATCAAAGCCGCAATTCGCAGGACGCAGGGTAGCCATCTCGACGCCTCGGGCCTGCAGCAAAGGTACCCAGCCACCGTCCGAACCCAGCCGAGGCCAACTCGCTCCGCCAAGAGCCAGGAGTGTCGTGGCGGCCCGAACGTGAAGATCGACGCCATCGCGCTGGAACCAAAGCGCTCCATCACGCCAACCAAGCCAGCGCTGACGCATATGAAAAACCACCGGCCGGCCCGAGGCTGGATGACGCAGGCGATGCAACCATGCCCGCAACAGGGGGGCGGCTTTCATCCCTTGGGGAAACACGCGCCCGGAACTGCCGACAAAGGTATCGGCTCCCAAATCGTCGGCCCACGACCTGACTTGCTCACCATCGAAAGCGTCCAGCCAGTCCGCAACCCACCCTTGCATCGCGCCATACCGGGTATCAAACACCGGGCGGCTTTCGCTGTGGGTCAGGTTGAGTCCGCCACGGCCAGCCAGCAGGAATTTGCGTCCGACGGACGGCATGGCATCAAAGAGATGGACATCCCGTCCGGCCGCCGACAGGACTTCGGCCGCCATGAGACCTGCAGGACCACCACCCACGATGGCAACCTCGACTTGCAGGGATTCGGTGGTGGACTCGGGTGCGGTTTGGTAGGTCATCGGTCGTCGGCTTCGTGCATCCCGGCGACAGCGATAACTGGCGGGTTTCTGTCAAAATACCCGCAACTTTAGCCGTATCTTCATTCTTCACAAGGAACAGGCCATGGCCAGCGACCTCATCAAACACATCAACGACGCTTCCTTCGAGGCCGACGTGCTGCAATCCGCCACCCCGGTGATGGTGGACTTCTGGGCCGAGTGGTGTGGCCCCTGCAAAATGATCGCCCCGATCCTGGACGAAGTGGCAGGCACCTACCAGGGCAAGCTGCAGGTGGCCAAGATGAATGTGGACGAAAACCGCGAAGTGCCCGCCAAGTTCGGCATCCGCGGCATCCCCACGCTGATGGTGTTCAAGGGCGGCCAACTGGCCGCCACCAAGGTGGGCGCCATGAGCAAGGCCCAGCTGACCGCCTTCATCGATCAACAGCTGGCCTGATCTCCACAGTCCAAGACATGACAACCGGGCCCAAAGCCCGGTTTTCTCTGAGGCTGGGTCCTCGTCAAAACCTGTCATAATCAGTTTTAGCAGCGCCGCCCAACAGGCCTGACCGCTGCCCCGAGACCATCGGTCGTTGCGCCAACCGCAGCCGGTTTCGAACAAGATTCCCCTCCCCCGTTTTTGCCATCGACCTTCTACCGGTCGCCTCCCTACAGGTCCATTCCATGCATCTGAACGAACTCAAGGCACAGCATGTGTCTGAACTGCTCAAGCAAGCTGAAGCCCTCGAAATCGAGAACACCGGCCGCATGCGCAAGCAGGAACTGATGTTCGCCATCATCAAGAAGCGCGCCAAGGCCGGCGAGCAGGTCTTTGCGGACGGCGTGCTGGAAATCCTGCCCGACGGCTTCGGCTTTCTGCGCAGCCCCGATTCGAGCTACACCGCCAGCACCGACGACATCTACATCAGCCCCAGCCAGGTGCGCCGCTTCAACCTGCACACCGGCGACATGATCGAAGGCGAAGTGCGCATCCCCAAGGATGGCGAGCGCTACTTCGCGCTGACCAAGCTGGACAAGGTCAACGACGGCCCACCCGAGGCCAACAAGCACAAGGTGATGTTCGAGAACCTCACACCGCTGTTCCCCAAGG
>JACCDV010011397.1_pt1 | contig 18615 bp, 18 predicted proteins | sample 7446131 | NCBI WGS metagenome assembly JACCDV01 (sample SAMN15323448, study PRJNA562643) | freshwater metagenome | isolation source: river surface water | place: USA:Blue River Watershed | collected 2017-08-17 | reverse complement strand
GGAATCGAAAGACGGAGTCTCATGTGAATTTCGGAGCGAAGCGGAGAAAGAGAGAGACGAGTCAGGGTCGTGAGCGATATATTTTTAGTGAGTAAAACGAGCATAAAAATAATCGACTCCTGACCGATTACCCACACGGAAAGAAGTCCCTTCGGTGACTTTTTTCGTAGACGGCTAAGGAAACAAACTGTTTTGCTTCCGTCCGGGAATTGAAAAGCACAGCGATGCCAAAGGTGAACGAGCCGGGGTCGAGAACACTTAGTAGATTTGGAGCTGAAAGCGAACAAATATACTTAGTGATTCGTGACCGATTCCCTCTAGCCGCCCTACTGTCCTAGCATTGCAAAGGAACAATCTAAATAACAACTTTTGGTTCCACTAAAAGTGAATTTGCTTGTAATTTAAGCGTTTTTGTTGCATATTTCTTTCGGGTAAGATATTTGAAACAACCATCGAAAGGATACCTGCAATGGCCAAGAAACTAACAGATATGACTGCCGAGGAATTGGCTGCTGAAAAGGCCCTTCTCGACAATCAGGATGCGGAAGAACAAAACCGGAGAGCCAAAAGAAGAATAGAAATCGAAAAGCTTCTGCGGCAACAATACAAGGGGCTGATTGCCTCGACCATGCCGGCCGTACCCATCATTGACGGCACCACTTTCGGACTTGGTGAAATACCCATGTTCAGTGGCCACAGTAACGGCATTGGTGATCTGAATCTTTTGATTTCCGATGTTCCAATTGCTGTAGCCCCGTTCGCTCAAGTGGTCAAGAATCTGGCGAAACAACTAGTCCGACAGATAGAAGGCTCTATGCCCGAGATGGGGGTATACCAGATTTTTGTCGGCAACAGTGAGATATCCTACCAAGTGGTGAAATGGGAAGTCCCAAGACCAGTGACGGTCGAAGAGCTTCACACAATCTCTCGCTTGGTGTCTGACGCCTATCAAGGCGACATCAACGCCTACAATGCATCAAACTTCGGCTGGAAGAAAGTTGCCAAACCGAAGGACTTCTCTGGAAATCGGATGCATGCGGGGACTCACGGTGTTTTCTTTGGCGTAAACAATGCCTATAGCCAGTCGGCTAACGGCGTCACCGTCTACCGGAAGTTCAAAAACGCCAAACAGGCGGAATACTTCCAAAGTGAGTACCCGATCGACTTTCTTTCAATGGCACACTCCGCCAACGGAAAGGTCGTTACCTACCTTGAGCTTCATGATCATGGTGTCGGGGAAAATCGGAGAGGACTTGGTCAAGACAGTTTCTTGATGTTGGTCACGCAAATTTCGCGTTTGCTGGCCAAGCAGGATATTCTCAAACCAAAGCCCCTTATGGCAGAAATCTACCGTCAGCTCAACCGGATTGGAACCCGGACCATCAATCGAGCTGATTTGTTTGGAATGCATGATGCACTTGAGGCGGTTGAAAAAACTGTTCTCTTGCCACTTCAGCATCCTGCTCAGGCGGCAAAGTTCTCGATTCTGCCTGAGTCAGTCCTCTTGGTTGGTGTGCCCGGGGTGGGCAAAACCTACCTCGAGCACTATCTGATGACCGGCGACTATAACGCCATCTTTGTTGCCGTTGACAGTGACAAACTCCGCACGGACCTTCATGCTGTTAAAGCGGGGAGACCAAGTGAAACCCTAACCCGGGTCGATCGCATCACTCAACTAACTGGCTTGCCGGTTATTTTGATCATCGACGATATCGATGTGATTCTGACCGAAAAGAAAGAGGACGACGTCATCTCAAAGTTCCTCAATCTGATGCAGGGCATTCGGCAAAAGGGTCTTTACGTTCTAGCTTCAACCAACTATCCCGAGGAGCTAGACCGAAGACTCTTGGAACCTGGGCGGTTGTCAAAGATCGTCCATGTTAGACCACCAAATGCTGCCGAGCGTAAAGGTGTCGTACTTTCCTATCTCGTCAAACAACCTTTCGCAACAGCGAAACACCGAGACGAGGTGGCAAACTGGTGTGCCGAACATACCGAAGGCTGGACCCAGCGATTCCTCTGGGAGTTGACGGTCGAAGGCGCTCGCAACTGCATGATGCGTAGTCTTCAGGGGATGGAGGTAACCCCTTCATTGGCTGATTATCAAGCAGCGCACGAAACCATCCTGAAGACGCGAAACTTTGTGGAGGTGCGAGAATGGGACGAACGAATTGCAAAGTTCGTATCATCGTACCGTCGAAAGATTGGTTTCGGGAACTGAAAGACCGGGGCGTCCACCAAGTGTGGGCGCCTCTTTTTTTGATTTTTTAAAAAATTTACTCCTACAAAAAATGCCTACTGTAAGACTAGGTTAAATTTCAACTTGGGGGCTATGCTATATTTGCTGGTTAAAAACTGATCTTGCTTCAAGCAACCATTCCAGGCATAAATCTTGAAACTGGTTCCACCCGAGAGATAGTACGTGCTCAATTTTTAGAGGTATATTTTGCAACGTATTATAGGTACTATTTTTGTGCCTACTGTCCGTAATTGAACCTGATATACTTTTCTGATGAAGTTCTACCGTAAACATAACGCTCTCATAATCGAATCTGCACTACTAGTAAAGTCAGCTGGTTTTCTAACAGCTGGCAATAAAGGAGCCAAAGATGCAAAAGCAGCAGCTTTTATTCCATTTGTATTTGTGAGAGCAGAAGAATTTGCTACTCCAATTTTTATAAATCACGAACGCATTCATTTTAGACAGCAGATAGAAACTCTTATATTCGGTTGCTGGATACTACATATTTGCGAAGATATTTATTCCAGACTATTTCTAAAAATAAAATCCCCTGACTACTACTTATACAGGGCAATAGAGCAAGAGGCGTACCGAAATCAACACGATATGGATTATCTTAAAAATAGAAAGTGGTTTAGTTTATTTAAATATATCACAGACAAACGCAAAATTACTTTTTTAGAAAACAGACCTCCAGAAGTTATGGTTGGCGAAAAAATCTAGCCAATTGGGTCCTAAAACTGTAGGTTTTGATTACCTCTAGCCGCCCATTTGAAAATATCTCCATTTTGTAGAGATATTAAATAACATTTTAATTATAACCTTACACCAGAATACTTGAAAAAGCGAAGGATTTGTGGTATTATGCTTAGTATATGAACCCTCAAATGCGTAGGTAACGCATTGCACCTTATGGAAATAGAGAGGAAAGACTGTGTCGCAAGCCCTTACCCCCGGAACTGCCCCGTTTCTCGAAGCCCTGGCCAACCTGCTGGACATGCATGGCAACGAAAAAATGAATACTCTCCCGGAAGACGATGAGATACTGACCAGAAGCATTGTCGACTCACCGTTCGAGTGGATTGGCTTTGCTCTGTTTGAACTCGATGCCGGGCCCGCTGGCACATGTGTGAGCGATGTGATTGAAGCGATGGGCATCAATGCATTCACCTGCCATCGCTCTGGCCGACTGATCGAAGGTCATAATGCCCAACTTGGCTTCGCATTAGGGATCGGGAGCGAACGCAAAGGCGCAACCATGACTGGCATTCAGGTCGCCCAAACGGTTCGTAACGTCATTAACGTTATCCCCCACACCCACTGACTTTCGCCATCCTGCCACTGGGCCATCCGTTCTTGCAACGGGTGGCTTTTTCTTTATGTAAAATCAACAACAAACGAATGTGGTATATATGCCGTAACGTACTTACTTTCCTCAAACACAGTTCTAGCATCTTCTACGACGTCGCTCTAACGAGAATAGAAACAAGATGTCGTCGCACCAGGGTATACTGAGTTCCAGCCAAACTATATACCCATCGAGACGGTAGAGTTGGTATAATCAAAATCAACAATGTTTGGGATATTTCACAACAACATAAAAAACTTTTTTCTCTTCGTCTCTATTTTTAGCTTTGCCTCTTTAATACCAACACAAGTCATCACAATGGAAAGATATGGGCTTGTGATTCTGTTTTACTTAACAGTCGCATCGCTTCTACTTTACGTATTTCGTTCTACCTATACGTCCATTTTTCAGAAGACTCGGTGGTATGAACTTGTTGGACTAATTTCTCTCTCACTCATTCTCCACGGATTAGTTTCGTACTTCATTATCACCTATGTCGAAAGGCCAAATTGGGTATTCAGTGATCGAGGAGCTTCGTTTTTATTGATGAACGACTATTATGTTTGGGCAAAACCGTTAGACGTATTGGTTCAGCAACTTTTGATAATCTGGCTGACTACCAAGTTGTATACAAGCGGACTAACATTAAAGCAGATCATCTCTTTCTTCCTCATAGCTTTTGGTTCAATACATATATTCCAAGTGTTAAAAACAGATTTGGTCATTGGGCTAATTTTTACCGCAGGAGCATTGGTATCGTCAGTATTATATCCATACTTGCTGTTACGAATGCGAAATGGGTACATCTATAACTATATGTTCCATTTAGGTTTATATAATATGGCTGCATTAGCTGCTTGGTTACTTTATTAAAGTCGGAATATAGATACTCGTATCATTCTTTTCCTCAAACACAGTTCGACCGTCCTCAACGACATACCCGATTGAGATATCTTTATAATTTAATCTTATAAAAAGATTTGGTAACGTTGCGATTAAAGTTGGTATCTGATCATGAACAAAATCCTGATGTTTTATGGATATCGGCAACCAACCGTAACTAGCGGCTAGTCTAATTTACAAACCCCCGTTTTACACTATGTTAAATAGTGTATTATTGACACTATCAGAAGAGATTGCTACAATGCATATAGAAGCAGAGGTGAGTCAGGCGCAATAAGGCGCCACAACATTACTGCTAGTTATTGTAATTTATACAATAACGAAACACTCTTCTGGGTGGAGGTGGTGCGCTGGTGGTGAATACATCAGTAGCACACCACCTCGACCCAAGTTGAGGTAGTTCTTTTACAACACAAGGAGTATAACCATGAATCGCAAACTAGGCGTCGCCGTAGCACGGTTCCAAGTCGCCACCCTCCATGCCGGTCACCTTCACCTCATCGAGACGATGCGGCGAGAGAATGATGACGTTCTTGTCATTATCGGTGACCGTATCAAGGTGGCCGGGGCTCGCAACCCCCTTCCCTTTGCAATACGTCAGATGATGGTAGCCGAAAGCTTTCCAGATCTGATGGTGTTACGACTAGCGGATACCCCCAGCGATAAACGCTGGAGCGCCGCCCTCGACGCACTGATCCGGCAACACTTTCCGCTCCATCAGGTGACGCTCTACTGCTCACGTGACGGCTTCTCGGATTACTATTCTGGTTCGTTCCCAGTGAACGTACTCGATGAACATCCGGCCGAAAGTGGCACCGAACAAAGGGCACGCATCCTATCTGAAATCAACGCGGGGATGAACATCAACACCGACTTTCGGCGCGGCTATATCGCTGCCGCTTTGCAGCGCTTCCCTATCACGTTTTCTACCGTCGATGTGGCGGTGATGAACAAAGCGCGTACACATCTTTGGCTCGGCCAAAAGGTCGAAGATGTCGGAAAGTGGCGTCTGATTGGCGGATTTGTGGATCCAAGCGATGAATCTCGCTTGGCGGCTGCTGTCCGCGAAGCATCTGAAGAGCTCGGTGGCATCAAACTTGATGCTGTCGAATACGTTGACTCAATGCGCGTCAACGACTTTCGGTATCGTGATGAGAAGGATGGCGTCATGACAGATCTGTTCATCGCCACCCACACCTGGGGAAGGGCCGTCGCAAGTGATGATCTCGACGCAATTGGCTATTTCCCGGTTGAGGAGCTCGAGGAGCGCCTCATCCCCTGTCACCAACCCCTCGGGAAAAGACTGCTCAAACATCTAAACAAAGGAGGCTGAAAATGTTCAGAGCTGAAAACTTTTTGCTTGATGTGGACAGCTACAAACTGTCCCACTATCTGCAATACCCGCCAGGCACGACGAATGTGTCATCGTACGTCGAATCCCGAGGTGGGCAATTCGGGGAAACTGTCTTCATCGGGCCGCAGGGCTGGATCAAGAAGAACCTTCTCTCTCCCATCACAAAACACGACCGTGATGAATGGATCGATATGGCTACAAAACATGGCTTTACGCCCAACGTGGCCGACATCGACTATATCATCAACACTCACGGCGGGTACTTGCCACTCGAAATCCAGGCGGTGCCGGAAGGATCTGTCATCCCAACGCGAAACGTCCTCGCCCAGGTGGTCAACACCGACGAACGTCTCCCCTGGCTGACGTCCTACATCGAAACGAGCTTTTTGCGGGCTGTGTGGTATCCGACAACGGTAGCAACCCTCTCGCGCGAAGCCAAGAAGCGCATCTATGAAGCGTTACGGAAAACGTCTGATGACCCAGATGGTCAAATTCCCTTCAAACTCCATGACTTTGGAGCGCGTGGGGCGACCAGCGAGGAATCAGCGGCGCTCGGTGGACTCGGACATCTGGTGAACTTTATGGGAACAGACACCATGTCAGCTATCGTCGCCGCGCGGCGGTTCTATCACGCTGATATGGCTGGATTTTCTATCCCAGCGTCCGAACACTCGACCATGACGGCTTGGGGCCGTGATGGCGAGCGCGATGCGTTTGCCAACATGCTGAAGCAATTCGGCGGTGAAGACAAACTGGTCGCCTGCGTTTCTGATAGCTATGACATCTGGAATGCAGTTGAACACCTGTGGGGCGAACTGCTCCATGATGATATCAAGCGTATGGGCGGAACCTTGGTGGTGCGGCCAGATTCGGGCGAACCAACGACAGTACCTATCCAAGTCATCGAGGCACTGATGGAAAAGTTCGGGTACACTGTTAACCGCAAGGGGTACAAGGTGCTCCCGAATTATGTCCGGGTCATTCAAGGCGACGGCATCACACTTGATTCCCTCGAGGTAATCCTCGCAAACATGCAAGCGCGCCAGCTGTCAGCAGACAACATCGCGTTTGGCATGGGAGCCGGACTATTACAGAAAGTCGACCGTGATACCCAAAAGTTTGCTATGAAAGCCAGCGCAATCAAGGTGAACGGGACTTGGCGAGATATTTTCAAGGACCCAGTCACCGATCCTGGTAAACGTTCTAAACAAGGCCGACAGGCCTTGGTTTACCAGTGCGGGCTCGGATCGTGCGGATACCGAACGATTCCAGAAAGTCTGACAGGTGGAATGTCGGCTAACGAAATCATCCTGCGGACCATCTATCGCAATGGCGAACTCCTGGTGGACGATACGTTCGATATCATCCGGAAACGGGCGAAACTCTGACGTGAATCATTACTACGCCGGCAAGGTAAAACTTGCCGGCGTTTTTTGTTATTGTAACTTATACACTAATAAAACACCTAGCAAGTTCCCTTGCTAGGTGTATGGACCGACACACGGTCAGGTGAAGAGCGCTTCTACGGCTTGGACGGCTTTGGCAAACCGGGGCTCATAATCTCCTCGTAGCACGAGATACGGTCGCTTAGCAGCCTGTAGGTTGGCTTCGAGCATATCGACAAACCGTACCCTGGTGCTATCGTCCACCATCACGCGTTGTCCATCTTGGACAAACTTGGTGGACTCTGGTCGTAACAACAAGGTCAAATCATACGACTGGGCATGCGCCGCTTCGTACAACCAGGGTTCATACCGACCGTAGAGATACTGCGACCACGTGAGGGTGGTCAGCATATCGGTATCGGTAATCAGTACACGGTTCGCGTATCGTACCAACGATTGTTCGAGGGCATTCTGCCCCCGAGCCACCACAGAGAGATCGTCGTATTTGAACTCTCCCCTAGCACTCTTCCCGGCAGCCAATTGCTCGTCAAAGAACTGCCGGGCATACTCTTCGACACCAATGGTCGAAAAGTGCGTCGAAAGACGCTTGGTGAGTGTCGACTTCCCGACTGATTCTGGCCCGAGAATCGCGACTCGTTTGGCATAATACGCTCGTACTGGCGCTGGCAAATAGTGCCAGTTTTTGTACGGATCGGCGCGCACCGCCGTACCAGAAACCGGCATCATAGACCGCTGACGGTCAACTGGTATAAAGCTGGCACCGAGTTCTTGTGCCAAGCGCCAACCATATACCTCAGACGCAAACACCCCATCAATCGATGACTCAACGAGTCTCCGTATTGTTTGTCGCCAGATGGCCCAAAAATCCTTGTGTTCGCTGGGCTCTTGCGGCATCGGCGTGGCGAGGTGAATGACGGTAGCGGCCGGGAACATTTCACGGACCCAGCTAGCGCGTAGAACACCATCAATCGGCTCCGACGGAAGCGAGCAGACCAAAATGGTCAAATGATCGCTCATTTCTGCGGCCACATGCAACAGGTGCATGTGCCCATGGTGAAGCGGCATAAACTTGCCAAGGACAAATCCATGCCGTACTTGTTTCAATGAAGTAGTCATTCACTTTCTCCTTTGTTTCGCTGCTGACATCCAGGTCCGAACGCCAAAGACGGCATGAACCAGAAAGGCAACATAGAGGGCGGTCAGCACATACGCACCGGTCATGGCAAACAACACAATTGAAACCACGTTCACGGGACCAAGCCAGAGAATCCAGCTCTCGACTTTTTTTCTTCCCAAGAGGAACTGGGCCATCATGCTAGACACCACCACGAGTGCGTCGAGTTCGGGATAGGCCGACCCTGGTGCAAACACCTCAACAAAGTTGAGGACCAACCAGGTACCGACCACCAACACCACCATCCACACGATACGTTCCCCCGTGCGGAGAAAAGTCACCGGCAGATTTGTAGACGCGACGGCCGCCCCGGCAGTTGCCCAGTAATACCAACACCAGACTTGAATCGGCAAAAAGAATGCCCACTGTAGCCATTGCTGACCAGGCAATCCGATTTGTCCGAAAAACACCCCGAGCAGAATGGCGCTCGTAATGCCCCAGATCCAGTTTTGGATATTCTCTGTACGAACGAGCCACACAGCATTGAGCGCACACCAGGTTCCCAGCAGTTCAAAGTAGTTGACTTCAAACTCATCGATCCAGGTAAGCATGGCCGCTTCGTAGCATAGCGTCACCGCCAACATATAGACGGCCACGACGACGCTTTCGCTAAGCGCTGCCCGATCACCCAAAGTAGTACGAATCGTAGACATGTCGTTCTCCTTTTTCAATGAACATACACTGATAATGTGTATCTAACACTATCTTAACCCCATCTGTATTATTGTCAATAGTACACTAACTGATTATTGCCTATAGATCGTCTTCCCTACCAGGGCGGTGACTGGCTATACCAGAATAGGCAACTCGATAAGTTTTGGTGAAATAAATTCGTAGAGGGCAGCTGGGCGATTTTGCACACCTTCCTGCACACGGCCGATATCGCGAACAATATCGAGAGCAATAATTTTTTTACGAAAGTTTCTTTTGTCTATTTCTCGATTGAGGATAATTTCATACACATTTTGTAATTCAGTAAGGGTAAACTGGGTGGGTAATAAAAATTGTGCAATCGAAGTATAGGTGAGCTTTCCTTTCAAACGGGCAATGGCGGCAATTAAAATATCATCGTGATCATACCCTAACTTCTTTAGTTCTTGAACTGGAACAAAATGAGCATTATCATGCTTATACCATTCCGCATTCGTAGGACGAACAAAAGCAATATATGCCACAGATACCACCCGATTACGCTTATCACGATTGACGGCACTAAAGGTATATAATTGTTCGCTATATACCGGTGTAACGGCTGCCTTTTCTTTAAGGATTCGTGCCAAAGCCTGGTCAGCATTTTCACTTTCCTTTATCAAACCACCGATAAATGCCTCTTGACCCCGGTAGGCTGATGTTGAACTAACGGACCCTACGAGAGTAACAAGTTTCCCCTCAATAATCGAAAATACGACAGCATCAACTGCCATAGCCGCAAATCGTAGCTCTTCAGGGGCTCGTTTCATACACCTTAGTGTACAATATACATTGTGATAGTCAATGACACTGCTACAAATACTGATCATTATCACTACCCGACTAAAATTATCTATGGTTAGTCTTGTAGTCTCCCAAACAGAGTTCTAACATCCTCTACGATGTCTTACACAAAACAAAACCCCAGCCGGGGTTTTGTTTTCATTGCAATATATTAGTCTGCTTAGCCCCACCACTGAACACTCACACCGATCACCGTAAACAACACCAGAAGATAACCTGCCTGGATAAAAAATCTCTTCAATTGGTGGCGTTTTGGCTCACTGGTCCACATCAAAGCGGAAGCCAATACTGGCACTACAATACCAGCAAAAAGCCAAAGGGAACCTTGGACCCCACTCATAACATCAGCTGCTGGTTTGGTATAGACATAAACAACAAAAACCATAAAAGTCGTGAGTACGAACTGAATGACATATACCAGGCCCATGCCTTTTTGCATACGCTTAATTTCATCTTTATTGTTCGGGTCAATATTATTAAGTCGGCACCAGACTTTGCCAAAAAGCGGTCCATACCACAGCGCCCCTAGTACCATCGAAAAGATACCCAGCGCCAACACTAAAAGATAATTAATTTCAATCATAGATAGACATAAATACTAATAAAATCCTTATTTAGTATGAACCACCTATCACCAAAACACAATCACGGAAACGGACATACTTTGGCTACAAGCAAACTACGTTATAATTAAATTATGAACACCCCACGTTATGAATATAGCCAATTGGCGATACAAGAGCGGATCAATTTGCTCACTACATTATCATTACCTTATGGTTTAACTGTTCGTTATGCCGTCAAAGCCAATCCCTTCCCGGTCATTATTTCACTTATGCATGCTGGCGGGGTACACTTTGACGCCAGCTCAAGCTATGAAGCGGCCGAGTTACTAACACAAGGTATTCCTGGCTCGCGTATTTCTCTATCATCGCAGCAGACTCCACATAACTTGTCTGATCTTCTCACGAGCGGAGTACAATTTGTAGCCACCTCTAAACACCAGTTAGAAATATTCTTAGCCACCCAAAATCGACCTGACCATGTGACAGTGCGCATCAATCCCAACCTGGGCTTTGGTCACAACGAGAGAACTAGTACTGGCGGTGTAACGGCTAGTTTCGGAATTTGGCATGAGTACATTCCAGAGATTTTACAAATGACCAATTCTGCCGAAGTAAAAGTTACTCGACTACACCTACATATTGGCTCAGGCGCTGATCCGAAGGTCTGGGGTGAGGTAATAACACGCGCACTTGATATTGTCTCGCTCTTCCCTGACGTGACCACTCTCGATATTGGTGGTGGCTTTAAAGTGCACCGCTATGGTGAAGAAAAAGAAGCTGATATGGTTGCTATTGCTGAAATTTTTACAACCCAATTGATTCGTTTTAAGGAACAAACTGGTCGAGCAATCGCCCTGGAGATCGAGCCTGGAACTTATTTCATTGCCCACGCCGGAACTCTAGTCGCGCAAGTCGATGATATCGTCGACACTGGCCAGAGTGGTTTCAATTTTTTGAAGTTAAATACGGGCATGAATGATTTTTTGCGAACCACAATGTATGGTGCACAACATCGGATTGAAGTAATGAATCAGGCCACCACTACTACCGACTATGTCGTGGTTGGTCACAACTGCGAATCGGGAGATATCTTCACCACCAAACCAGGTGATTCTGAGTCTATACAGCCACGCACCCTTAAGACTGCACAAATAGGTGACGAGGTTCGTATTTATGATACTGGTGCTTATTGTGCCAGCATGCGCGCCCGAGGATATAACTCTTTCCCTCTGGCGTCTGAAACTATGGTTGATTAGAACACCTTGTCTAGCTATTTGGTTTCTTTAGCCACTGACTTCACGAATTTTTGTATTTGCTTTTGCATATTTTGAGCAGATTTTTTTGAGGCGGATTCAAACATCATCTTGACGGCATACTCGGTAACACTCGGTTTGACCGCTCCCCACACATCACCAAAATCTACGTAATAACCATCGAATTTTTTTATAGTTTTTGGTTTTAAAGACAACAGATAGGCCTGGACTTTGGACATGACCAAATCTCTATCTTTGACGTGTATTACTACGTCTTCTGTTTGCCAGTACTTTTCGAAAGGTTTAACCATCTGGCCAAAAGTGAGACCTTGGGCTTTGGCCTCAAGGTAAGCGTCTAAAATCGCCCTTAAGGTTAATACCACTGAGTCGGTATAAAAGAAATTTTTAAAAAAGAAATGACCAGAATATTCGCAACCAAAAACAGCTTCATGCTGACGCATCTTTTCTTTGACAAATGTATGTCCGGTTTTGGCCATTACTACTTTTCCTTTGTTGTTCTTAATCGTTTCTTCATAAATTCGGCCGTTGAAATTTGTGGTAGCAAAGGCGGCCTTGGGCGACTGGCGCAAAATTTGTTTGGCAATAATCGCTCCAATCACAGCACTATTAACGTAATTGCCTTGTTCATCGAGAAAAGCAATGCGATCGGCATCCCCATCAAAGCTAATACCAAAATCATAATGCCCATGATCTAACTTCTGGTCTAAGGCTACTTGATTTTCATGCAAGTTAGGATCGGAATCTCGATTGGGAAAACGTCCATCTAAACGGTTAAAAATTTTATCAAACTTAATAGGCAAATGCTGCTCGAGTAAAGGTACGATGTCGTGCGCCATACCATTACCAATGTCGGTGGCAATCCGCAACCCAGCATAATGTTTGGACTTAATGCCCCTAAGAACATATTTTATATAAGCTTGATCAATATTCTTTTGCGTCAAACTTCCCTTTTTACCAGTAGTGAGCGTAGTGTTGCTTTTGATACGCTTCAATATCTGAGACAAGCCGTTGCGCTTAGTTAGAGGCACAGCCTGCGCATGCACCAACTTCAAACCGTTATAGTCTTTTGGACTGTGAGAAGCTGTAATCATGACTCCTGGTAAATTTAAACTACCAGAAGCAAAATAAAGCTGTGGCGTAGCTACCAGACCAACATCAACAACATTGGCGCCAGCCTCTCTAGCGCCAGCAATAAAAGCCTCTTTCAGTTCCGGCGAAGACACACGCATATCGCAACCGACAACCAACTTTTTGTAGCCAAATTCATCGACAAACGATCGAGCAATAAAATAAGCTAGCCCGGCATTTATTTCATTAGGAAAAACGCCACGTACATCCGCATCTTTAAAGGCTAAAACAAAATCGGCAGGTAACTCATATTTCATACCCGAGTATTATACATCAACTAAATACGACTCGATTTTAGACTAATACTGTATAATAGGCCGATATGAGCCCAAACATTCGCCGTTACTTCATTACACCGATCCTGATTTCCGTTATTTTATTTATAATTACTTGGCTGGAATTTGGCCTGGAGGCATTGTTTTTGGTAGTCATTTTATCAGTCTTGGAAATTACCCTCTCCTTTGATAACGCGGTGGTTAACGCTAAGGTGCTAAAAAAGATGAAACCGTTATGGCAAAAGAGATTTCTCACTTGGGGTATTTTGCTAGCGGTCTTTGGGACTCGTTTTGTTTTGCCGATTTTGATTGTGAGTGCCGCGGTTTGGTTGTCACCTCTTTATGTGACCAATCTAGCTTTATATAATCCCGTAGAGTACAGTCACCTCCTTGAATCAGTACACGGCACCATCACTGCCTTCGGCGGTATCTTCTTACTCATGGTGTCCCTGAAATATTTTTTTGATAAGGCAAAATCCGTACACTGGATTCAGATCATCGAAGAATATTTAGTAAAATGGGGCAACATTGAAGCGATCGAAATCGCTATCGCCCTGATGGCGCTGGTTGGCTTGTCTTTTGTAACTCACTTTGACCAAGTAGGAGTATTGGTAGCTGGTATGATTGGGCTAATCTTATTTATCATCATGGAAGGAGTGGCTGGTTCACTGACCATGGAGAGTCAGGACATTGCCCTGGGTGGATTTTCACTATTTCTTTATCTAAATATTCTTGACTCGGCTTTTTCACTTGATGGTGTCATCGGGGCTTTTGCTCTTACTACCAATCTCTTTATCATTATGATCGGTCTGGGAATTGGAGCTTACTTTGTTCGTTCTATGACGATTTATTTTGTTAAAGAAAACACTCTGACTGAACTACGTTACCTAGAACACGGTGCCCACTGGGCGATTTTGGGATTAGCCTTTGCTATGCTAGCCAACTTAATCATCCATGTCCCCGAAGTTATTACTGGTCTCATTGGATTGTGTTTTGTGGCGCTGGCGTATATCAGCTCTAGACGCGCTAAACTTGAGAGATAGACCTCACCAAGTCTTCAGATTTTAATCGCTAGACGTAAATATTCTTGATCTGTCATACAAACAGTTTATGTTTTTATCTAAACAAAGTAAATAACATGTATCTATAATTAACCTTTGCCCTAAAAGGATTTAAATTTTAAAGGATGCGGGTGTCATTATTTCTTCAAGGGTAAATCTCCGCATGTATAGTTCTAAAAATTCTAAAGGTATTACTGGTATTTGTGGAGCGACTGATCTCACTATCTCTTTTGTCTCAGTGACGTTTTCATAAGGAACAGCCACGAAATTAATTTTATCTAATCCGACTAATTCCGCCGTTCTAGTTTCAAAAAATTGTAGTAATTTTGGTAATTTGATTGTCTCAATACCGTCTCTAATTGCAAATAATATTCCATAATTGCCTTTGATATCTGACTTGGTAGTCATAATTTTCCAATATGGCCACTTTTTGTTTGTATCTGATCGAAAAGTTGATAACCAGACCTTGCCCTGCTTTTGTAACGCATTACTGAATATGTAAACAATGAAAAATACAAAAATAAATTTAAAATAATTCTCCGTCAATTGTATGCGCAACATAGCTTTAAACCAGAAATCAATTGGCGCAATTTCAAATAAAAGACTCGTCTCTTCATCTTGATGATAATGGGCATACATTTTTCCATATCCCCACTGATTGGCTACCGATAATGAATATGATGTCGTGGTAAATTTGCCAACCCAAGGATCATAGTGTGGTTTGAGTCCCTGATCCTGCAAAATGACTTTTAATACATCGAAGGTCTCGTGGTGACTTACTCCTTCATATTTACTTTCACCTTTTTTAACATATTGAAAACGACCAGTGCCGTGCCAATACCTTGATTGGGCTAATAATTCGGTAAGTAATGGCTCCTGTTCTTGATATTGAGAGATAAAATCAGGGCTTATATTTTGCAACTTCTCCACACTGCCGTTGCGATATATTTCGTATTCTTTATTTAAAGTTTGAAATACAAAACGTCTTATCTGTCGCCTAATCATACATAAAAGTATACTACAAGTATGTATTATCTGGTCTCATTGGATTGTGTTTTGTGGCGCTGGCGTATGTAAGTTCTAGGAAAGCCAGACTGGATTAGGTTGTGAGGGGTTATTAGCCTTGGTCGCCAGTCACTAAGAATTTAAAGTGCGGATTTATGTTGGTGTTAAGTTGCTAACTCTAATTGTTCGCTACGCTCCAATTTTAGTAAGTACTTTCTCCCCGGGCTCGCCTATTTCGGCATTAGAAATAGCCGAAACATGGCTCCGCCTCACATGGACGCACGTAAGTAATACTTATTGCTTACTAAAAGAAAACAACACCCTTTAGTTAAAGGGTGTTGTTTTCTTTTGCGTCCGTGTGCCCAGGACAGGACTTGAACCTGCACGTCTCGCGACATACGCACCTCAAGCGTACGCGTATACCAATTCCGCCACCTGGGCATAGTTTTGTCATTAGCTATTGCTAAAGACGTTGCCCGATTATACGCAACATCTGTTCAATTTTCAAGCGTTTTCGCGATAAACTAGGCAGGGTCTTGTCTTGATACATTTTTCGTAAAAGTATTAAGGATTCTGCTTTTGCGAATTTTAATTGAAAAATTGACTTAGTTTTATTTGTTGTAATATGGCCTTTGATGTGTAAAGTATTGAAAATTTCAGTTTGTAGCCAATTGATATGCTCCTTGCTTGCAGAAACGAAAACTGTATAGAACATATAACTAGATTTATATCGAGTGTCAAAGTAAGAATATGTACAGCCATCACCGTCAAATGAACCCAAAAGAAAATTGTAGAAATACTTTGTAGGAACATTAATTTTACCTATAACTGTTGATTTGTTCGCCATCAAACCGATTGATAGTAAAAAATTATAAAATAACACATCTCCAAATTGAACTCTGAAGTATTTTTTATCTTCGAAGTATCCACTTGCTTTTTTACCTACATACATATTTATTCCTAATGAAGACTGAAAAAGGTTAATCAATTCAATATCCTTAGATGTAAATGCAACATGTCTACCATTTGGAGATAAGTTGCCATCAGATACTAATAATCCAATAGCGTAAGCAAATTTGGGCGACCATTTTATTGCCACCTTTCCTTTTGGTTTTGGCCCACGCTTCCCCATTTCATTATAGTAGCATATCTCAAGTATATAGCGTCTACCAATTAACCCCTACAGCGTTACAAAAAACCGACACAGCTGGTGTCGGTTTTTTGTACAAAGACTATTGATTAGTCCTTCTTTTCCTCTTCAGTTGGAGTAGTGGCAGTGGCTTCTTCTGCAACCGCTTCGACTACTTCTTCAGTTGAAGTGTCGGCGGCTACTGTGTCGGCGGTAACTACTTCGACTACTTCTTCAACGACTGGAGCCGCTGCGGCCAAGGCAGCCGCTTCAGCAGCTACAGCAGCTTCGGCAACCGCTTTGGCTTCGGCTTCGATACGAGCATTGGCTTCGGTCTCACTTTCGGTAGACATCGAAACTAGAGACATGCGACGCATCTGGCGCTTGATTTCGCGAGCCACTTTCTCACGAATGTAATAAAGCTTAGCGCGGCGCACCTTAGCACGCTTCACAATCTCGATTTGTTCAATCAGTGGTGAGTATAGTGGGTAGATCTTCTCTACTCCTACACCACTTGATACCTTTCTTACGGTAAAAGTAGCTCCTGGCTCATCACCATGCTTGCGCGCTAGCACAATACCCTCAAAAATCTGGATACGTGTCTTGCCTTTATCAACGATTTTTTGGTGTACCTTTACAGTGTCACCGGGCTTGATACCAAGTGCTTTGCGATCTGCCATTTGCACTGGTGAAGTTACCACTCCTTTAATTGCTGTTGTCATAAATAAATTAATAAAACGCCCTATAGCTAAGTCCGTTAAATGTGCCCTAGACTACCACAACCATCCTTATTCTGCAATACGTTCTGCCGCTTGCTCAAAATCCATCGGAATAGGTGCCACAAAACGCTCATGTTGGCCATTTGGTAAGGTCAGTTGGAGCACATGTGCATGGAGAGCCAAATGACTTAGGCCGAGATTGTTTGATAATGCCGGTTTTTTGGCTGCATATAGTGGGTCTTGGACAATCGGCCGATCAATGGCTTTTAGGTGTACTCGCAGCTGGTGGGTACGGCCGGTTTTTGGCTTGAGTTTTAAATAAGAAAAAGATTCGCCATCAAAGTCTCCTTTGGCGATACACTCCCAATCCGTCACGGCCGACCGTAATAAACCTTTAGCGCCACGCTGAGCGGAGCGTAAACGAAAATCTTTGACACTACGGCCAATGGGCCGATCAATCGTCCCCCACCGCTCATTCATGCGTCCATAAACAAACGCTCGATATTCCTTTTTGGCTAAATGGTCTTTGAATTGCAATTTTAGATGTTGGTGTGCTTCTGGGGTTTTGGCCAATACCATCACCCCTGAGGTATCACGGTCAAGACGGTGCACTACGCCCGAGCGCTCCAAAGGCGCGCCCTGTGGTGTTAAGGTCACTTCACCCACCCCTTTGGCAGTAGGACAACGTTCCAAAAACCAATCAACTACCGTCGCTTCTTTTTTTTGAAAATCTTCATGCACCAACAAACCAGCTGGCTTATTTATCACCAATACTGATTCATCCTCATAAATAACGACCGGCACAAGACCTTGTGGCGGCAAAGCACCTTCATGTATAGCTTCCATAATGGGACCACTATACTACAGAAATATAATTTGTATAGAAACACTGCCAAATATTCAGTTGGTCGCAACCACTGAAAAGTCATCGTAAGATTTACCTGCTGTAGACCACTCCACCGCCACCCCCTCTACTTTAGAAAAAAGTGAACCTTCATGCAGATACTCAACAAAAGTCTTTAGTATATCTGGCAAGCCTTGAGCGATTACTAGCACGGAACCATCATGATTATTTTGTACCTTACCCACTAGACCAAGTTCGCCGGCTGATCTTTGTACAAAGTCACGATAACGCACTCCCTGCACCCGACCAGTGACAATAGCTCTTAATTCAACCATATAAATGTATTATACAAAAAATCTGCCCCTATTGAAATATTTTCAAAACCAGGTAGTATAGTGTCACCTTAGGTAACTAGGTATCGGGCGATTAGCTCAGTTGGTAGAGCAATTCATTTACACTGAAAAGGTCGGGGGTTCGAGTCCCTCATCGCCCACCAGAAAAAGGTCACTCTTGTGACCTTTTTCTACTTTAAACACAAGCCCTATAGAATAGGAATTAGGCCAAATTCATTTAACTTGTCACTTTTGTTATAATGATTGGTGTGAATGGTGACATAAATTCCTTTCATGCTTCTGTAGTTCAATGGATAGAACAGGAGACTTCTAAGCTCTTGATGAAGGTTCGATTCCTTCC
>JACCDV011241126.1_pt1 | contig 18622 bp, 12 predicted proteins | sample 7446131 | NCBI WGS metagenome assembly JACCDV01 (sample SAMN15323448, study PRJNA562643) | freshwater metagenome | isolation source: river surface water | place: USA:Blue River Watershed | collected 2017-08-17 | reverse complement strand
CTCTCTGTGTCGCCTCTGCGTAGGCAGGGGCCCAGGTCTGTATTTTATGTTTCGTATACTGAATTCTTAACCTGGATCCCAGCCTACGCTGGGGCAAGCCTGGATTCCAGCTTCCGCTGGCATGACAGAGAAAAGTTGTCAGCCCCGCCCCCCCTTTCTGTCACCCCCGCGAAGGCGGGGGTCCACAACCCAAGAATTTTGAATCTTGAAGCTAGAATCTTGAATCAAAGCATTCTAGATTCTTAATTCTATATTCCCATTCTAAATTCAAGATTCTGAATTCTAGATTCTAATGCTTTTAGGACATAGCCTATTGCAATCACTGACACCATTTAGCAATGCCCCAAGTTATAAATTGATAATTGATAGCAATTTCGTATTATATGGCTTGACTTCATCCTATCCATAAATTAAAAATTATGTCATAATGTTAAAGAATATGAATCAAATAAAAAACGATTATTTAATCCCAACCGTTATTGAAAAAACTGCTCACGGGGAAAGAGCTTTTGATATTTACTCTCGTCTTTTGAAGGACAGAATAATTTTCTTAGGCGGACCAGTAAATGACGGCGTTGCTAACATTGTTATTGCTCAAATGCTTTTTTTGGCAAGCGAAGACCAAAAGAAACCGATTAAACTCTATATTAATTCTCCGGGAGGTATAGTCACCGCCGGTATGGCGATATATGACACAATGCAGTTTGTTAAGCCACCGGTTGAAACCGTCTGCGTAGGGATGGCGGCGTCTATTGCCGCTTTTCTACTCGCCGCAGGAGAAAAAGGTAAAAGAATAGCCCTTCCTAATTCCGAAGTTTTAATTCATCAAGTAATGGGCGGGGCGGAAGGCCAAGCAAGCGATATAGAAATTGCCGCTAAACAAATCTTAAAAACTAAAGCGAAAATTAATCAACTTCTCTCTAAAATGACAGGTCAGCCGCTTTCAAAAATTGAGCACGACTCTGATAGGGACTATTGGCTCTCGGCCGACGAAGCAAAAGATTATGGAATCATCGATGAAGTTGTCAAAAAAGCCAAATAAATTCAATCAAGAGCAAAAAATTGCTCTCATAGACGATATTCTGAATCGTTCTATTGCGGAAGTTATCCCCTCCAAAGAATCTTTAAGAGAGGTTTTGTTGTCTGATAAAAAACTAAAAATCTATATCGGCACTGATGCAACTGGGGCGTCTCTTCATCTAGGACATGCGAAAAACTATATGATTCTGGAAAAGTTTCGCAAGCTCGGGCATAAAATTATTTTTCTGATTGGCGACTTTACCGCTCGAATAGGCGACCCAACAGACAAAGACGCCGCCCGCAAACAATTAACGCGAAAAGAAGTCAAAAAAAATATTGAAACATGGTTAAAGCAAGTTGCGCCGATTATTAATTTTAAGGACGCTAAAAATCCGGCTCTCATTAAATACAATCACGACTGGCTTTCTAAACTCACATTTGAAGATATTATTGGACTTGCCTCTCATTTTACCGTTCAGCAAATGTTAGAGCGAGATATGTTTAGTCGCCGCCTTGCAGACCAAAAACCGATATATCTTCACGAGTTTTTTTATCCATTGATGCAAGGATACGACAGCGTTGCTATGGATGTAGATATTGAACTCTGTGGCAATGACCAAAAGTTTAACGCTCTTGCTGGGCGTACCTTACAGAAAAAGATAAATAATAAAGAAAAATTCGTGCTGATCACTACTTTGCTTGTAAATCCCATAACTGGTGAAAAAATGATGTCTAAAAGTTTAGGCACAGGGGTCTTTTTAGACACCTCCCCAAGTGATATGTTCGGAGCGGTGATGTCTCAGGCGGATGAGAGCATTATTCAGCTTTTGACCGATTGCACTTATGTCCCGCTTGCGTACATAGAGCAAATTAAATCAGAGCTTAACACGGGGGAATGGAGTTATCGCGATGCCAAATCATACCTTGCCAAAGAAATTGTCGCCATCTATCACGGAGACAAAAAAGCGGATATGGCGGCAAAAGAGTTTGACGCTGTTTTTAGGGATAAAAAAGCCCCATCTGAAATTGATGAAATTAAGGTTTCGTTTTCTAAAATTAATATCATAAGTTTATTGGTTTTTTCCAAGATTGTTGTGTCCAAAAGTGAGGCGCGTCGCCTTATTGAACAGGGGGGCATAAAAATAGATGGAGAGAAAATCACTGACCCAAAACAAGATGTTTCTGTTACTTTGCCTGGTATTGTAATCCAGGTAGGCAAGCATAAGTTCATAAAAATACGAAAAATTAAAACTTAACCATCAACAGATTTATTTGTTATAATATCCGTTATGAATAGGCAAAGAATTCTTCTTATCGCGCTTGCGATTTCGGTAGCTATTTTAATTATTGTTCTAAAGTGGACATCTGTGTCTCCATCTCATTGGCGAACATGGTACTTCATCAATAATGTTATTGATGAATTAAAGTTTTGGGAGCAGCAGGAAGGCAGGCCTATTTTCCCCGATAATTTTGCTCCAGGCGAAGCAGGGTTTTTAAGAAATGAAAATCCCGCTCTTTACGAATCACGCATAGAGTTTGAAGAAGCGGTTATTAGCGCCATAGACGAAGCCATCCCTGGTGTTGTCTCAATAGTCGCCTCAAGAGACGTCCCGATTCTTGAAAGGTGTCCTATAGTTGATCCATTTTTTGGTCCGGGCTTTAGATTTTATGCCCCTTGTGATTTAGGGAGAACAGAGAGAAGGGAAGTGGGCGGCGGGACGGGGTTTTTTGTTTCTAGCACAGGACTAATTCTCACAAACAGACATGTTGTCGCCGACGCACAAGCCGCTTATACGGTTTTTTTGGGAGAAGATAAATATTTTGATGCTAAAGTTGTCGGGCTCGATGAAATTGAGGATCTTGCGTTGCTAAAAATTGAAGGCGATAATTTCCCGGTATTGCCTCTCGGCAATTCCGATGCTGTACGGCTTGGTCAAACAGCGATAGCAATAGGCAACGTCCTTGGTGAATATAAAGACACGGTTTCAGTAGGGGTGATATCTGGTCTTGACCGCACCATCACGGCATCTGACGAGCGAGGTAACACTAAAAGAATTGAAGGAGTGCTTCAAACAGACGCTGCCATTAACCCCGGAAACTCAGGCGGGCCACTAATTAATTTAAGAGGCGAAGTTATTGGTATCAATACAGCAATGGCTCATCGCGCGGAAAATATTGGCTTTGCAATTCCAATAAATAAAGCACGGAGGGTTATAGATACATATAAACAAACAGGGAGAATTACTGCCGCCTATCTTGGCATTTGGTATGAAGCGACTGGAGAAGGCATAAGAATTGGTGGCAGGGGAGCTGAATCGGTGATACCCGGCTCTCCGGCGGCAAAAGCAGGATTAAAAACAGGCGATATCATTATTGAAGCTAACGGACAAGCAGTCGGCGAAAATCGATCACTTGCTTCTATTCTTTCTCCTCTCTCTCCTGGTGGTAGTTTAGTCATGAGAGTTAGAAGAGGCACAGAAACTTTAACTATCCGAGCAATATTAGGAGAAAGGCCCCCTCGTTAGAGCGCCCCCATTGTCATCCCGCCTCCCAGCTTTTGCTGTCATCCCGTCTGCCCCCTCTGTCATTCCGTTTCCCCTTCTGTCATTCCGTTGAAAAACGGAATCCAGGCCCTCCCCAAAACATTAGAATATAGAATTCAGAATCTTGAATTTAGAATGTGAATATAGAATTAAGAATCTAGAATGCTTTTATTCAAGATGATTGGTGCATAGAATACAAGACCTGGATCCCTGCCTACGCAGGGATGACAGGGAGAGGGTGCAGGGGCAACAAAAAAAAGGGGGCAGAGGTGACGCCCCCTCTGTCATTCCGTTGAAAAACGGAATCCAGGCTTGTCCTGGCAAAAGCTCGGGTCCAGGTTAGTCCTCTTCTTTTGCATTTTGAATTGTAATTTTGACTTTTGATTTTTGACTTTTGAATTTCTAGAGGCTGTCATTCCGCTTGAGAACGACTCCCAGGTTAATTCAGCGCCCACAATTTGGGCTCTCGCTAGAGAGCATTCTTATCCTAGATCAAAAACTCTCTTGCCATTTAAGCCAAAATTTGAAATATTATGATTTACTTATAACTTAGAATTTTTCATATTTTAGGTTATAATCACCGCTAAGGAGAGGCGAGAATTAGCCCTCTTCTCTAAAAAACTCATACTACTATGAACAACGCCTTTAATCGTTTTACTATCAAAGCTCAAGAAGCTATTCAAAATGCGCAAGACCTGGCCTCGTCAGAAGGACACGGTGAGTTCCGCGCTCTTCATCTCTTATCTGTCCTTTTGCATATGCCAGATGCGCTTATTCAGCCCATTTTAAACAAAGCGGGCGTCAATTTAGATGAATTTGATGCTGAGCTTGAAGCAGAAATGCGCCGTTATCCCAAATCTTTCTCTTCTAACCCAGTTTCTCAACTCTACCTATCCCAAGAAACAATTCACATTATTGATATCGCCGCCAAATTTGCGCGAGCGAGCAAAGACGAGTTTATCTCCTGCGAACATTTATTTATGGGGCTTGTTGAGATTCCTTCCGCCGCCAAAGCGTTACTTGAAAGGTTTAATATTAAAAGAGATGTTGTTTTGCACTCTCTCGCTGAGCTTCGCGGAAATGTACGAGTAACTGACGAAACCCCTGAATCTAAGTTTCGCGTTCTTGAAAAATATGCTGAAAATCTGACTACCAAAGCTCGCCAAGGTAAACTAGACCCGTTAATTGGCAGGAATGAAGAACTGCGTCGCATAATTCAGGTTTTATCTCGCCGTACTAAAAATAATCCTTGTCTTATCGGAGAACCAGGCGTCGGGAAAACGGCCATTGTTGAAGGCCTCGCCATCAAAATTATTGAAGGAGATGTTCCAGAAACATTAAAAGACAAAGAAGTTGTCTCTCTAGATCTCGGCTCTCTTATCGCCGGCACTAAATTCCGTGGAGAGTTTGAAGATCGCTTAAAAGCGTTTATTAAAGAGATCAAACAGGCAAACGGGAAATATATATTATTTATAGACGAAATACACACCATAGTCGGCGCTGGCTCTGCGGAGGGAGCGGTTGATGCCTCTAATCTGCTAAAACCAGCTCTTGCGAGAGGGGAGCTTCACGCCATCGGTGCGACAACCACTAAAGAATATCAGCGATATATAGAAAAAGACGCTGCATTAGAGCGCCGATTCCAGCCCATTATGGTTGATGAACCATCTATTGAAGACAGCATAAATATCTTGCGAGGCCTTAAAGAACGCTATGAATCTCACCACGGGCTTCGCATTTCAGATGATGCTATTCAGGCGGCAGTTTATCTTTCCAGTCGTTATATCACCGACCGATTTTTACCCGATAAAGCGGTAGACGTTATTGATGAAGCAACAGCAGCGCGCAAAATTGAAACTGACTCAATTCCAAACGATATAGATAAACTCAAAAAACAAGTTACCGGACTTGAAATTGAAAAAAAGGCGCTAGCAAACGAGCCATCTTCTAAGACCAGAAGCGCGCGAATTACAGAAATAGATAAAGAACTTGCCGCTGTGCGTGAAAAATATGATGAAATGAGCGCCGAGTGGTCGGCAGAACGAATGGTCGGCGAAAACGCTCGTAACTTGCGTCGTCGTATAGATTCATTAAAAAGAGAGGCAGAAATGGCCGAAAGAGACGGTGATTTAGAATCTGTCGCAAAGCTTCGCTACGGCGATTTACCGCAGGCAGAAAAAGAGCTTTCTTCTTATGAAAAAAAATACTTTTCTTCCACCCCCGCTAAACGCTTTACTCGTGAAGAAGTCGGCAAAGCAGATGTCGCCGAAGTGATTGCCAGATGGACAGGTATTCCTATTACTAATCTTTTAGAAACCGAATCAGAAAAGCTCATCCGCATAGAAGAAGAGTTACGCACACGAGTGGTGGGTCAAGATGAGGCAATATCTGCCATCTCAAACGCTCTTCGCCGTGCCCGAGCCGGCCTTGCCGATCCTAGCCGACCACTTGGCTCTTTTATGTTCCTAGGGCCGACAGGAGTCGGTAAAACCGAACTTGCGAAAGCACTCGCCAAGTTTATGTTTAATAAAGAAGACGCTTTAATCAGAGTGGATATGTCCGAATATATGGAGCGACACTCAACTTCTCGTCTTATCGGCTCTCCTCCTGGATATGTGGGGCACGAAGAAGGGGGACAATTAACTGAAACAATTCGTCACCGGCCGTATAGTTTGATTCTTTTTGATGAAATAGAAAAAGCTCACCCAGAGGTTTTCAATATCCTCTTGCAAGTTTTAGATAACGGCCGTCTTACGGACTCAAAAGGTAAGGTAGTAAACTTCAAAAACAGCATTATTATCTTAACTTCTAATGTCGGCTCGGAGCTTGGGAAAGAAATCTCTCGCATCGGATTTGCGTCATCAGACAGCGAAGAAGCAGAAGAGCGTGAAGAAGGATATCGTGAAAGAGTAATGGACTCCTTAAAACAAGAGTTTCGCCCAGAGTTCTTAAACCGCCTCGACGATATTATTGTTTTCAAAACGCTATCTAGAGCAGATCTCACTAAAATAGTAGACATTCAGCTTGAAGCAATGCGTGCGCGGCTTGCAGAGAAAGGCATTAAAATGATTATCAATTCCGCCGCTAAAAAATATCTTGCCGAAAACGGATTTGACCCAGAATTTGGCGCAAGACCATTAAAGCGGTTAATTCAAAAAGTCGTTCTAGACAAACTTGCGGATAGAATCATCCGTGGGGAAATAAAAGATGGTGGAAAAATTAAAATTAGTGTTGAAAATTCCGAAATTAAGATTGGGAATTAAAGCGGTAATTTTTGCGCTTGCCCTATATCTTTTGCCCTTATGGGCCGCTCTGCCGGTCGCTTTGGCGCTTTATTTGCGACCGGCGGCTTTTTATCTCAATTTTTTAGGAACATTCACTTCTTTTTTGTTTATTGTTTTTGTTTTTTCTAGAAGTCTTTTATTAAACGGAGAATTAGTTTATATTACCGCGCTCATTGTTTTTTTTGCTGCATTGCTTTTCTATGCGATTCTAGGCGTAAAAAATATGCTTTTTGTGCATCGCTCTTATGTCTTATTTAGTTCGTATTTATTTCTCGCGACTCTATCCGTTTGGGGATTTTTTAGCGGGGTTATACCGCTTATAGCGCTTATCCCTGTGATATTTTTGATTTCTAAAGATGCCCTTGCCTCTATTGCATCCGCTCATAATCGTTCTACTTTTTTTTCCGCTATTTTGTCTTTGGTTGTTGCTACATTATCTTGGGCGATATTTTATCTAAATATCTCTCTCTGGTGGGCGACTATTATCACTTTACTGCCCGCTATTGGCGCGCTATATGTGATAGTCAAATATTTTCAAGGAGAACTTTTTAAGTCAGACTCTCCGTTTATAGCCGTGACTCTTACTATCATTTCGTACACTTTACTCATCCTTGTTGCTTTTTAGATTTTCCCTGTTTGTGTCACTTCAACTTCCGCTGGGACAGACCTGGATTCCGTCCTCCGACGGAATGACAACCCCTCTTTTTGTCGCTTTTGCTCCCTTTATTGTCGTCCCCGCACTTCTTTTTTGTCACCCTCGCGAAGGGCGGGGGTCCAGGCCCGCATTCTGCACTTAGTGTTTCCCAAAATAACTTCGCACCAGCTTTTTTGACATACCTCTGTCCTCAATGCTATATAGGTGGTAATGAGCACTGTCCTCCAATCGCTTATATCCGATATTGCGGTGGCAATGTTTAAGGTGGCGTCCATCATCACGCGCAACGAACTTAAGGCCGCGATAGAAAATCAGGCCATACATCTGACAGCTAATCCTAACTCGGACAATATCTCTCGCGCAGAGAATCTCATCATTCTTGGCCGCGAGATAGGGGAAATAAAGCCAATCAATGCTTATGTGCTATTGAGAGAGCTAGAAAAACTAAACAGAGCATTACTAACTCCGTCTATCGCAGAAGAAATAGATATCTCGTCTATGTTCACAGAGTCGGACTTATCGGCCGCTATACACTCGGCCACATCTCGTATGTGGACAGGTAACGTCATTCATCCCCCAGCCATCGGGGACAACAATCAAAGATATAAAGAAGATAAGTGGAGGCCATCATCTACCCTCGCAAACAAAGAGAGCAATAATAGCCCCGCCAATGTCCTCGTTGATACTGGGACAGCAAATAAAGTGGCCACTATCAAGCCAACTCGGCCAAATGCTGTTAAGAAAACCTTATTCAACGCGGACAAAGTTTATCAATACATAAAGACACGAAAAGAAATAAAATTAAAAGAACTTAAAACAGAATTCTCTGAAGTAAGTGGACGCACTATTCGTCGTGTTACGGAGAGTTTAATGAAAGAAGGTAAAATTGAGCGTGTCGGCAATCCCGGCCCTACAAGTTATTATCGTTTAGTTGTGCCCCCTGTTTCTGCTGTTACTCCGCCTGCCCCTGCCCCTACTGCCTCCAATACTCCTATTGCCACGCCCGAAGCGCTTTTATCTGCCCCCGCTCCTGAAAAACCCCTTATTTCTTCTACTTCTGGAAAGCCGAGCTCCTTAAATAAGGATCAAAATCAAGCTATAATCAACGCTAATCAAGCAATTCAAGAAACTAAGCAATGGACGCCTGTTTTTAGCCCGTCAGCGCCTCAAAATACAGCGTCAAAGCCCTCTGATTCTGCTTCTGCGTCAGTCATAGCCCTGCCAGGCGTAACGCAAGCATAAAGCCTGGATCCCTGCTTTCGCAGGGATAAGCCTGGATTCCAGCTTCCGCTGGGACAACCCTGGATTCCGTCCTCCGACGGAATGACACCCCCTCTTGTCATCCCTGCGAAAGCAGGGATCCAGGCCCGCATTCTGTATTCCGTGTTCTGTATTTCAGAAGAAGGGACAAACCTGGATTCCAGCTTCCGCTGGAATGACAGCAGGGGAGGGCGTCGCCCCACTATACACCCACTTGTAACCCCTCCCCAACTATTTGCGTTATACTTATTAAGTCGTTATAATGAACGACATAGGTAGTGGCTTTGTGTGAGGCGAGGCGCGCTACCGAAAAAAAGTTTCTTTGAAACGCGCCTCACTCTTGTGAGGATTTTTAGTATTTAGCGTCTCACAAGTTTTTGGCGCTCTAACGCAAGCGTACCCTTAACATAGATTTTAGGACCTCCCTTTTCGGCAAGCTTGTCCACTCATCCTCACGAAGATAGGCGGCGGGTCGGTTGCAGAGATAGGGAATCAGGTCATCTGGATAATAAAAATAAATAAAATAAAATTCTGAATTTGTACAAAATGAATAAAATTGCACGCAAACTCGGAGTTGCCATTATTGCTTTGGTAACCATAGTTAGCGTTTCTGGTATTGTCCCTGTTTCAGCGCAAGCCACACAGCTTACCGCTGCTCAGATGCAAGCCCAGATCGCTGCTCTTACCGCTCAATTGGCCGCTCTGCAAGCACAACAAGGCGCTCCTGTCGCTGCTCCTGTCTTCAACTTTACCCGGAACCTCACTCTGGGTTCTACGGGTGATGACGTAAGAGCTCTTCAGCAGTACTTGAATGCTAATAATTTCCCTGTTGCCACTACCGGACCTGGTTCCGCTGGCAATGAAACAACCCGTTTCGGTCCTATGACCCAAGCCGCTTTGGCAAGGTTCCAGACCGCAAACAACATTACCCCTGCTACCGGATTCTTTGGACCAATCACTCGCGCAAGAATCGCGACTTTGGCTCCAGTTGCTCCTGTGGCCCCTGTAGCTCCTGTAGCCCCTGTGGCTCCAGTAGTTGCTCCGATGACTATCGCGCTTTCCGCTGATACGGCTCCTTCTGCTCACGTGCAGAGAGGTTCCGCAAATAATCAGGTCTTGCGCTTTACCATCACCGGTGGCGAAGCCCCTGTTTCTATTACTGGCTTAACCCTTCGCTCCTATGGAACGACAGAGGCATCCGGACAAACCGATATTTTCGCTGTTAAGCTTTTTGACGAGAATGGTGTTCAGATTGGTGGCAATCGTCATCCTTCCGGCAATCAGGTTAACTTCGTAATCGTTCCTGCGTTAGTTGTTCCTGCAAATGGCGCAAGAACTATTACCGTTGCTGCTGATATCGCCGGCGGCGCTCAAATTATGTCAGTTGTCCGCTACGGACTTGAATCAGCTACTGCTATAACCGCGACCGCTGCCTTTACAGGCACCTTCCCGATTATCGGCAATAGCTTTACTATCGTCCCTGCTGGTCAGCTCGGCACTGTAAGCGTGACCGAATTTGGCGCTCTTCCGACACTTAGCGTTCGCGCTGGCGCAAGAAATGTTGTTCTTGAAAGATTTAACATTTCTGCCGGCTCTAACGAAGATGTCGCTGTAAATCAAGTTACTTTGACTAGGACTACAGGCACAGACACCAATTTCACAAACCTTCGCTTGCGAAGAGTTGGTGAGACCGCTGTTTTGGCCGGACCTATGTCCTTCGCAAACAGAAGAGCAACCTTTAACCTCACAACTCCTGTGAATTTAGTGAGAGGCACTTCCGTCAACTTAGAAATTGTTGGAGATGTGTCTGACGCTATCGGCGGCCCATTCCGCGCTCACATTGACGCGAGAGGAGTGGTTGCTCGTGGCGTGGCCTCCGGAACAAACATTTCTTCCGCTGGGTCAACAACCGCTGATCAAATCACTCTCAGCAATGAAGGTGTAACCATCTCTATGTCTCCTACGCATCCGCAGGGAGCCGCAGCTATGATGGTTAGATCCGCTAACCGCCAAAATCTCGCTCGGTTTGATGTTCGCGCGATTGGCGGAGATGTGGTCCTTGATACCATAACCTTTAATGTTGTTAGAACCGATGTCGCTGCCGCTGCCACTCTTTCATCCGTCGGTTTATACGATGGAGATAGCTTAGTTTCTGATTTAAGAAACATTGCTTTTGATGCGGGCACTGCCAACGCCAATAATGTTGCATTCTCCTTAAATTGGCGCGTCCCTGCTAATACCACAAGAACTTTAACAGTTCAGGGTATTACTAGCGGCGTTTCTGGCGTCACTCCTACTATTGCGTTTACAGCAGCTAGCTACAGCGCTTCTGGCCTCGCTTCCGGCGAAGTCATTACTGCGACTCCTGGCGTTGTCGCAACCGCTGTGACTCTTCAGGCCGCTGGTACAGTTACTCTTGCAAACGAAACCACAAGAGTTCCTCATAGCCAGTGGATTATGACCCCCTCGAACAATGTAACTGTTGGTGCTATTCGTCTTCGCGCCGAGCGTGAAAATATGCGCTTGAACGCTATGACGATTAGAGCTTCTAGCGCTAATCTTGCCGCTGGCAATGTATCCAGCCTTACGCTCTTTGCCGATGACGGCACAACTGCCCTCACAAGTCCTGTGATGGGGACATTCGTCGCTGGCGCTCCAAATACCATCACATTTGCCATTGATTCAGCCGAGCTCTTGGAAAGCATTGTCGTTACAAGGGGCGCAACAAGAACTATTCTTGTAAGAGCCAATGTGGCGGGTGCTGCTACGGGTGTCACATTCGCTGTCGTGGATGCAGTACCAGGCGCCTTTATTGGCGAAGCATCAGGAACATCTATCCCCTCAACACTGCAAACTCTGCACTTTACTTCCCCGTTTGCTGGCGGAACATTCGGCTTAGCTTCTGATGTCTTGACTGTACGAGCCAATGCGACTACCCCATCTGGAACCATATCTCGTGGCACTACATCTGTGACCGGCATTTGGGATGTTATAAACAACACCACTGTCGCAGATACAATCACTGCCATTACCTTTACTTCTAGAACTGGGCTACCCGCTACTGCTTTAACTTCAGGCATGTTTACTCTCGTTGATGAAAATGGTAATACAGTCACTGCCGCTACTACTACAGTAGCTCAAGCAGCCGGCACAGTTACCTTTGATGGAGTAAGCTTCCCTGTTCTAGCTGGTGAGACAAGACAGCTTAGTCTTCAAGTGAATACCGTAAACACTGCAGTCTTCCCTTCCAATGTTGAGATGAGGTGGTCTGTTGATACAGCTGCCTCTGTCGTTGGTGCAAACGCTGGATTTAGTGCTGGCGTATGGTCTATCCCTGCTATTGCAGGAACCGTTCGCCTTCCTTAATCTTCGAACTCTGTAATTTCCGGTTCTGATTCCCGCGCTTTCCTTGAGAGGCGAGCGGGACAAAACAAAAACCCCTGGGACTTTATGCCCCGGGGGTTTTTGTTTATTTCTGTCACACCTGCTTCTTTTTCTTTCTGTCATCCCCGCGAAGGCGGGGATCCAGGTCTGCATTTTGTATCCCGCATTCTGTGTTCTGTACTCTGTGCTTTGTGCTTTCAGCCCTAATCCTGGATTCCGTTTTTCAACGGAATGACAGAGAAAGGTTGTCACCCCCGCGAAAGCGGGGGTCCAGGTCTTGTATTCTACGACCCAAGAATCTTGAATCTTGAATAAAAGTATTCTAGATTCTTAATTCTATATTCCCATTCTAAATTCAAGATTCTGAATTCTATATTCTAATGCTTTGGGGAGAGGCCTGGATTCCAGCTTTCGCTGGAATGACAGAGAAAAGTTGTCAGCCCCGCCCCCCCTTTCTGTCATCCCCGCGGAGGCGGGGATCCAGGTTTTGTATTCTGTATTCTGTGCTCTGTATTCCGCATTCCGTATGACAAAAAAGGACATTTTGCTATAATAACAATATGAAAAAATCATTATTGATGTTCGCCTTAAGCTTCATTTGCTTATTGGGGCTTACGACGAACTCATTTGCGTTAGCACCGACTCCTATCCGTGACCTCAGATGTTTTGCAGGGGGAGAACTTGGAAGCATTTGGCTCTCGTGGACCGTCCCTACTGGAACAACAAACTATGAGGTTAGGTATGTTCAAGGCAATACTCTATCTTGGGCAACGGCCATTACTCACCCCCAAAGCTGGGCGCCCGGTAGTGCAGGAGAAGTAAGGCAAGAAATTGTAAGAGGACTTAGCCCAGGCGTTGAATTTGCCTTTGGGATGACGGCAATTGCGGGAGAGAGTGCATCTCCGATTTCCAATCAAGTGCTTTGCACTCCCGCTACTGCTATCCGAGCCGAAAGAGACGCCCTCTCTCCGTCTACTACCATCTCTTTCCCTTCTACAAATGCTAGCATCAGAGCAGGGGACTTAGTCACTATCCGTGGCTCGTCAAGAGACAGAGGATCTTCTTCCGTTCAAAAAGTAGAGATTAGTTTTGACGGCAGAAACTGGGCAAACGTAACTCCCGTCTCAAACATTGATGGTAACCTCGCTTGGGAGTATGTATGGAGAAACCCTATAACGGATATTACTAAAATATCTGTTCGTGCTTACGATTGGGTAGGGAATATAGAAACTCCGGTAGAGACACCTGTTGCGGTTATCTCTGCTACGGCAGGAGACGCTTTAACTATCACTCCGCCCGTCCTACCAATCCTACCTACCACGCCCGTCCTGCCCACCCCGCCGAATGTCGCCACACTTCAAGCAGAGATGCGATCTCTGCAAGCGCAGATTATTGCTTTGCTTACAGAATTGATAGCCCGCCTACAAGCGCAACTTAATGCTTTAAGATAAATTTTTTCGTCAATTTATCGTTCCTGCGTTTGATAATTTTATTAACATAATTCTCTTGAACTCTAAAATCATTAAAAATGCCGCTTGGCTTTTCTCTGGACAAGCGATTGGGCGCGCTCTGAGGGCGATTCTTGTCATTGTCGCCGCCCGCATACTCGGGGCTTCCGACTGGGGGGTTTTCGCCTACGCTATCTCGCTTGCCGCCACTTTTACTATTTTTTCGGATATTGGTATCAACGCTATGCTTGTTCGTGAAGGCAGTCGTAACGCCAAGACGGCTATAAAATACCTCGCTACGGGACTAGTTATAAAATTAGCGTTAATATCGGCTTTGGCTATGCTAGTGTTTTTATTTAGAGACACTATTATTCGCATTCCTGAGGCCACTTTGCTCTTGCCCTTAATTATCGCTATCTTTGCCATAGATTCACTTAGAGATTTTGTCTCCGCCCTCGCTCGTTTTGTAGAGCGAATGGATATTGAGGCAAAGGGGCAGATTATAACAAATGCGGGGATAGTGGCGTTTGGTATTTTGTTTTTAATATTGGCGCCAGGGAGCGCATCACTTGCGTTCGGTTATGTTCTTGGCACCCTTGTAGGCCTTATCGCTATTTTTTATCCGCTAAAAAGTTATTTCAAAGGTATTTTTAGAGAGTTTAGCCGAGAATTAGTAAGAAATATTATTGTATCCGCTTGGCCTTTCGGGCTTATAAGTTTAATGAGCGTGATTATGATAAATACTGATATTTTAGTAATCGGCTCTGTATTGCAGGCGGGAGATGTCGGGTTATACGCCGCCGCTCAAAAGCCCGTTCAGCTTCTTTATCTGATCCCGAGCGTTCTCGCCACCGCCTTTTTCCCTGCCCTTTCTAGAGAGGCGGGAGATGCAAAGCAATTTCGCGATACGCTTGAAAAGGGATTAAAGGCCTCCTATCTTTTTGCTTTGCCGATGGCTGTGGGGGGCGCGCTTGTGGCGGAGTCAATTATCGGACTTTTATACGGGCCAGAGTTTTTATTGTCATATACGAGCTTTGCTGTCTTGTCTCTCACTTTTATTTTTGCTTTCCCTTCGGTGTTTTTTATAAACGCCCTTTTTGCTCGAAACAGCCAAAAAGTTTTTTATGGCTATCTTGCGATAGGGGTGCTCGCAAACATTATTTTGAATCTTGCATTAATTCCTTATTTTGGGATTGTGGGATGCGCTATCGCCACTTTAATTGTTCAGGCGTTTCTTTTTATATACGGCGCCGTCAAGTTACAAACATCTTTGTTATTTAGCATATTCCCAAATATCGGGCGCATAACTATCGCTTCGCTTATAATGGCGTTACTCGTTATTGGATTATTATGGGCTAATATAAATCCAATCATAACGGTCATATCTGGCGCAGTCGCTTATTTTTTAATACTTTTTGTTCTGCGTGAGCCGACTTTGCAAGACATTATCGCTACTATTCGTCGCAGGCCGGGTATTACATCGGGGGTAGAAATATAGGCGGGCTTCTGAACTCCGAACCTGGATTCCGTCTTTCGACGGAATGACAGAGGGGGGATTGGAATGACAGAGGGGAGCGTCGCCCTGTCCCCCTCTCTGTCGCCCCTGCTTCCTTCTCTTTCTGTCATCCCCGCGAAGGCGGGGATCCAGGTCTGTGTTCTAATCCAAGAATCTTGAATCTAGATTCTTCATTCTATATTCCCATTCTAAATTCAAGATTCTGAATTCAAGATTCTAAGTTCTATATTCTAATGCTTGGGGGGAGAACCTGGATTCCAGCTTCCGCTGGAATGACAGAGAAAAGTTGCCATCCCCGCCCCCCTTCTGTCACACCTGCGGAGGCAGGTGTCTAGGCTACGTCCCCGCGAAGGCGGGGATCCAGGTCTTGTATCCCGCATTCTATGCCCCGCATAATCCACGCTCCACAATTAGAGTTTAAGATTTATTTCTGCTATACTCATATCTACACTCAAATGATAGCGCAAGCGTTTAATTGGATAATCTTAATTTTTGGGATATGGGTAGCCATATCTCCGATGCTTTTAGGGTCAGTTGGCACAGTTCTTTTTTATAGCAACACTATTATCGGCGCCCTGCTTGTGATTTTAGCCGTAAGGAATATAATGGGCGATAAAAGTATTAAAATATAAATCAAATGATAAAAATAAAAATATATTCAGCGCCATTTTGTGGGTACTGCAATGAAGCAAAAGATTTCTTTGACCAGCACGCCCTCCCCTATACTGAAGTAGATGTATCTGTAGACGCAGAAGCGGCGCAAGATATGGTCTATCGCACTAAACAAATGAGCGTTCCAGTTATTGAAATAGGAGATGACATATTGATAGGGTTTGATAAGGGGCAAATTAAAAATTCGCTCGCAAAAGCAGGCGTTAAAATAGAAGAAATATAATTAAAATATGTACGAATTAGTCATTATAGGAGGCGGGCCGGCTGGTATCTCTGCCGGAATATATGCCTCTCGCAAACAACTAAAAGTTGCCCTCATTACGGATTCTTTCGGCGGGCAGTCAGTCGCCTCTGACGAAATAGAAAACTGGATAGGGGCTAAATCTATTTCAGGGCCAGAGCTCGCGAAACGAATGGAAGAACATTTAAGAGCGCAGACGGGAATTGACATTATTAAAGATAAAGTTACCGAAGTCATTAAAGACAATCAAAATTTTTTGGTTAAAACAGCAGACGGAAAAGAATATGCGACAAAAACAGTTCTGGTTTGTGCTGGTAGTTATCGTCGTCGTCTAAATGTGCCGGGAGAAGAAAAATTTATCGGCAAGGGCGTGGCTTTTTGCTCTACTTGTGATGCCCCTTTATTTAGAGGTAAAGACGTAGCGGTAGTGGGGGCAGGGAACGCAGGACTTGAAGCAGTAATAGACCTCGCCTCTTATGTAAATAAAATTTATCTTATCGTAAGGGGGGATAAAATTAAAGGCGATGAGGTAACTTACGGCAATGTATTAAATTGCGGTAAGGCGCAAATCATTTTTAATGCGGAAGTTCAGGAGATACTAGGTGATGATTTTGTTTCAGGATTAAAATATCTTGATAAAACTTCAGGCGAAATTAAAGAAATACCTGTGCAAGGAGTGTTTGTGGAAATAGGCGCTTCGCCTAGCTCTTATATAGTGAAAGATCTGGTGAATATCAATGCTCAAGGAGAAATAATTGTTGACCCCGCAAATGGCAAAACTTCTCTTGCCGGTATCTGGGCCGCAGGTGACGTGGCTGACACTCTATATCAGCAAAGCAACATTGCGGCGGGAGACGCTATTCGTGCCACGCTAAATATTTATTCGTATTTGCGAGAGACAAATTAAAAATATATTAGCCGTGCTTTTAGTTGTCCACACGCAGGTGTATTTTATTATTGCAGGAGAATTGTTATAATTATTATTAGCGTAAAGCTAAGAGAGGGGGGAGTGAGGACCTCCCTCTCTTTTAATATATGGTCAATAACAAATAAAAAATAAAAATGAATAGCCAAGTTATTTGCTCTATCAAAGCGCTAGCGAAAAAGTTTTGGGAGAATATAAATAATTACATTAAAGGCAACCGATTAAAATCTTTTGCGATTTTTATCGGTATTATAACTGCTGGTGCCTCTATTTATTTTATTGGAAATATATTTTTATATACTGACGGCCAGAGCAAGATAGCGTATGACAAGAACCCCAGTTTTATCGCAAATATCGTTCAAGTAGCAAGCAATGCTTTTGCTAATATGTTTGTTTCAGACAATGATAATCTACTGGCTCAGATATCTCGCGAAAGAGAATCCTCGCCAAGAGGCGATAATGTTTCCTCATCCCCATTTGTCACTATTGATAAAACAAACGTTTATAGAGGAGGCGCAATAACTAAAAGCGGCTCTGGCTTCGCCCCCCGGAAAGACATCGCTTTATTTATTTCTTCTCCGTTAGAGCAAGTTATTTCAATTGCAATATCAACCGACGAGAGAGGTAAGTTTAGCTATATTTATCATGTGCCTGTTAGAGCCGAGACAGGCATTTATTATTATTGGGCGGAAGATAAAATAGCGGGCGTTATAACCGATAAAGTCAGATATTTAGTTGCCTTGCCTGTAGCGAGAGACGCTTCTTTGCAAGAAGACAAAAAAGCGTTGCCTAATAATTTACTTGATAATACGACAGAAAATAATAAGCGTGATCAAAATGAAAATATCGCACTTTTAGCGTTGCCTAAAGAATGTTCTTTTGCAGGAGAGGGGCGAGCGCTCGGAGCAAAGCAGGTAGTATTAAACGAAATTGCGTGGATGGGGTCTGTGGCTGGGGCAAGTAACGAATGGATTGAAATTAAAAATATATCGCCTTCAACAGCGGACATCTCCGGGTGGTGGCTGATTGATAAAGCGGCGCAAATAAAAATAATTTTTCCGAATAACACTTTAATCCTCGCGGGCAGATTTTATTTGCTTGAGAGAACAGACGATGACGCGGTCTTGCATGTTAAAGCAGATATGATTTATACAGGCGCGCTTTCTAATAATAACGAAGGTGTTAGGTTATTGAATCCTGATTGTTTGATTGAAGATGAGGCACTTGCCAATCCGAATTGGCCGGCAGGCGAATCCACGAGCTGGCAGACAATGGAGAGAAGAACCGATTTATCTGGCTGGCATACATCTTTGATACCAAACGGTACTCCGAAACAAGAAAATTCTGCTGGTGTTTTGACGGGGGGCGCAGGCGCGCCAAGTGTATCTGCGTCGCTAGCTACTCTCCACGGAGGAGAGAGCGGGCCTGCGCAAACAGGCGCTACCCAACTTAATCCACATATTATTCTTATTTCAGAAGTGAAGATCACAGGGGGCACAGGCAAGACAGCAAATGATTTTATTGAGCTATATAACCCGAATCCATTTCCGGTCAATCTAGGCAACTATCGGTTAGTTAAAAGAACTGAGCGTGGTAATAGTGATAGCAGTATCAAAGCTTGGGGCCCAGATGTTTATATCCCCGCAATGGGATTTTATCTATGGGCGAATAGTG
>JACCDV010733238.1_pt1 | contig 18622 bp, 16 predicted proteins | sample 7446131 | NCBI WGS metagenome assembly JACCDV01 (sample SAMN15323448, study PRJNA562643) | freshwater metagenome | isolation source: river surface water | place: USA:Blue River Watershed | collected 2017-08-17 | reverse complement strand
TGGGTTGCAGTAGCCGGAGCATAACCCATGTTATTAACGCGGCCGGAGAGAATGGACACGAAGGTGGCCCCTGCCATGGCCGCCAAGAAACATTGCTGGGCATTCATCATTGCAGTCACATTAACACGGATATTGTGTTTGGTTTCCAACTCATGCACCACGGAAAGATTATCCAACTCCCCGTTAGGCCCATGAATGGTAATCTTCACATTAATATTATCAGCCCATGAGGCAATATCCTTCGCCTGCGTAATCATCTTTTGCTTATCATTGGTTGTTACTTCACAGGACACTGGATAAGGGGCGACAATCTTTGCAATCTCGATAATGCGCGCCTTAACCCCGGCCATACCGCCAGTAACCCCTTCTTTTAAAAGAATCGTCGGATTGGTGGTTACCCCACGGATAACACCCATGGCATGATATTTTTTCACTTCATCCAATTTACTGCTGTCTAAGAAAATAGCCATTACTGCTCCTCGTCTTTATTTTGTTGTTGCCACTGATTCCCATTTATTGCTCATCTGCATGATACGGCTGTCTGAAACAATCAAATGCCAGATCACCGCTTGAAAGCTCTCCGCATGAGGCGTAATTGTATCTGCTGAAATGGTCGGTACAATTACGGCTGCATCCGCTACCTTCGCGGTATATCCCCCGTCGCGGCCGACAACGCCGATCACCTTAGCGCCCTGTGCCTTCGCATAATCCAAGGCATAGACTAAATTAGCACTGATATTCTTTTCCTTACTGCCGCCGCCGACAGACATAATCCATACACAATCTTCCCGGCGCAAACGTGACCCTTTAAGCCATGCCGCAAAGGTAGTGTCCCACCCTTCATCGTTAGTGCGCGCTGTCAATTCAGACACATTATCAACCGGACTGTAAGCCTCAAACCCACCAATTTTACGAAAATCATTAACAGCATGCGAACAATTCCCCGCCGAACCTCCCACCCCAAGAAAGAATAAACGACCGCCTGATTGACGCACCTCAAGCAAAATATTAATCATGCGCTCCACTTGCGCTTGATCAATAGATGAACAAATCTTAACAGCTTCTTGTAAATAACGACTTGCGTAGGACATCTTATCCCTTTCTAATTAACATGCGGCCATAGGACGAAAGCCGGTTGGACTGCAAAAACTCGCCAAAGGCCCGTCGATCTTCAACAGGCCTTGATAATAAATAACGGGCAAAACGGCTTAAGGGGATATTCTTATCACGCGCCTGAGCCTGGGCCACCATCTCAATATCTAACACCCCCGGCGTGCTGAATTCCAGAATTTCAAAGCCATGCGCCTTAAATAACGATTCATACCCTTCCAAAGAAAGAATGTTTAACCTGTCCGGCGGAATCAAATAATCCGCCCTATCCCATAATTCCTGCACATCAAAACCTGAGCCCAGGATCCCGGTTAAAAAACACAAACCGCCCTTAGGCAATAATTGATTAACCTTGCCCAGTAATCCACCCACATCCGCGGTGTGATCAATGACTTCAAATAATGAAATCACATCCCATTGCCCTTGCGCGTCCCACCAAGGCTTATTAATAATTTGAAAGTCTGACGGTAACTGCATCTTAATCAAGGGGTTAATTAAGGCCTTGCGCACAAAAACTGAACGGCCTCCCGTTGAATTATCAAAACCTGATTGATTGGTGTTGATATCCGCCCAAGATTTGGCTTGCGGGAAATATTCCATGGTGGAATCTTCCATCCATGTTAAGCGGGGCTTGATGATTTTTTCCCGGCGATTATCAGCCGTGGGCTGATAGATGGCCTCATGCCAAAATTGCCGCGCCGGCGAATTAAGGTAAAAATCAACAATAGCCGCATCGTTCGGATGCGTACCTGCAAAAAGTGACGCGCATGAGGAACAGCAGCGGTACTGAATACCAAATTTCATAAAGGCTTCTTGTGTTGATGCTGACTGGCAGGCCGGGCAAATAGAACGCACGCTAAGATTTCCAGCGTTGACTAAACCCTTCATAGCTAATTCAGTTAATGCCGCATAACGCTCCTGCATCAGGTTGGGCTTAAAATCTTTTGTTTCCAGGGACTCATTAATCACAATATTTTTCATGAATAACTTTCCTCCCGGCTGATCAAGCCCGCATCAACATAAGCTTTTTCAATAATTTCCATAACCTTTAACGCATCTAAAGACGATGACGCGGCAACCGGCTTATTTTCTAAGATGCTCTTAGCAAATTCACCCACCTCTAAATCCCACGAAAGATCGCGGTCAAAATACGTCACTTCCTCCGACGGATTTCCCACCGCATCTGCCTCATCTTCAAATTGACGCTTGGCAATACGCAATTGCTCACGGCCATAGGACCCTGACTTTGATAAAAGGCCCTCCACCACCATATATCCGCCCTCAAGTGTAATATCAATACGGAAGGTGTGCTTCCAAAGAGTAGCCGACGAATGACAGATGGCATCAATGCCGTTTTGATTATGCAGGATCACATAGGCATTATCTTCGACATCTAGTTTCCAGAAAGCATTGCTGGCAAAACACTTCACTTCATGAAAATCACCGGCAAAATATCGGAATAAATCCAGCATATGAATCCCCTGGTCTAATAGAATGCCACCGCCAGAAACTTCCTTGTTATTACGCCATGACTGCTTAAATGAAACTCCCCCGCTCTTGCCGTAAATCCCACGAATATTAAGAATAGGACCAAAACGACCGGAATCGATGATGACCTTGGCTTTAATAATGCCAGGATGAAAACGGTGGTTAAAACCAAACATCAGCTTTAGGGAACCTTGTTCATGTTTACGGATATTCTGGATATCACCCACATGACGGCCGGGTGGTTTCTCACAGAAAACATGCTTACCAGCCTTTAAACATTCAATCACAATGGCGGGAGAAAAACAATTAGGGGTGCAGACAAAAACAGCATCGATATCTTGAGCTAAAACCTCTTCAATAGACGCAAAAACCCGCGTACCAGTAATTTTCTGGACAATCTTGGGATTGGTTTCACAGATACCGGCCAAGGCCATGCACGGATGCCGCTCAATCACTGCGCGGCGGATTTCCCCCATATAGCCGTATCCAATAATGGCACAATTCAGCTGTTTTTCTGGCGTCATCATTGATTTTAAATGAAACAAAACCCCATTAATTTAAATAATATAGAAGAAAAAGATCTCCAAAAAGACCTAATAAATTGCAGTTATTCTAAACGAAGGCTATTCAAAAGTCAACGCTTCTCCTATTTCTCAAAGGCTATCTGGGCAAGAATTTGGGGCGTAACCGCATGGAAATAGTCATTCATCAACAGGCGGGCCTTGGCTTGTTCTTGGGCAAAAACAACAGGATCCATCTCATCAATCACACGTAAGGCAATCTGCAGCTGACCTTGGTCCTTAACCGTCCATTTTAACGCCGGACACGCTTGGGCCGGATCAAAGGATAATAATCCTCCTAAATTAAAATGAATGACTGGAATTCCTTGGGCCAGCGCTTCCAAGGATACCGTGGTGCTGTAATAAATAACGGCTTGAGCCCTATTAAGGTCATCCCGCAAGGACTGGCGGCTAATCACTACATTGGCAGGCAAGCTCATCCCCCACTGCTTTTCAATCTGATTCCAAGGCAATAATGGATGGGTTCTAATAACAAATTGTTTTGCCGGCATTCCTTGAGCTAGACCTATCACCGCCTCAATCATCGGCCTTGTTTTCAATGACGCTTCCAGTGCAACTAAGATCTGCCCTTGCGCCTGCCGTTTGATTAACGGGGCATTGACTAATGATGCAAAACGCAGGGCGCACCCTGCATTTAATTGTTCAGGAAGGGCATCGCTATATTGCTCAATCATCTGCCTAGTCGTTTTACCGGTTGTCCAAACAGCGTCGGGAATAAGGCCATTTTCCTTCTCACTCTTACTAATAAAATAATTCAAGAACGCCTGCGGCACCACGGTATGCTGTATACCGGTGATCTTGGCGGCGGGATGATGCCGGCGCATAGCTAATAATAATAAACGCTCCCAGGGGTAATTCTCATAGGTCATCACGACGTGACTTGGTTGGAATTCGCCGGCTAAGCGCTGATAAACCGGATACTGCACCCACTGATGCCACTGCACCCCTTTAAATGAGGCATGCACCACCTGGCGCGTAACAGCCGAAACATCCCTCCCCCCCAGCATTAATTGATCCGGCACCTTAAAAGGCGTGCTTAATACTTGCCATAACGATTTTAAAATATCCTTCCCCGTCAGAAAATACTCTAACGGGTATACTGGCCTTGGATCACGGGCCATTAAGTCCACGCATTTCTTATAATCGCCTAAAACCGCAACCACGGTCACCGCCCCTTGCTCACGCAAACGCAAGGTCAATTCACCAAGAAAGACATCTTTAAAACCGTTGTCATCAAAACTATGATTATACGCAAAGGTGCGTACAAGTGTCTTCATTGGTTTTACGGGAGATTTAAGCGTTTTTTGCGCGTAACGCATGCGCCAAAAAGATTGCCAAGCATAAACAAATATACCAAGCTTCCGCTTAACGGATTTATCTTCTATTTTTATCGACGCTGGCAAAGCATTTAAGAACATTGCTTCAGCGATATCCGGCAGTTGTGATGAAAATCGATTTTTGGAAGCAATATCGCTGGCCCAAAACAGGTCCGTATGGCTGTTAGCCTTGCATAAACGGTCGATTAAGGCATTATAGGCCGTGATAAATTCAAGCGGCAGGTCTTCGGCAGAAGGCATCTAGGCATCCTGTATTGTCAAATAAGGAAATTCCACCCACTGGTACTCAGCAAGTGCCAGCAGGAATTGCTGTTCCTTTGATTCATGGGGCATGGTATTAAATCCCATGCGGGTAAAAAAAGAACTGGTCTGTTCATTCTTAAGGGTCGGGATATAAACCCCAAGCACCTGCGTCATGCCCCGGCCTTTAGCATGTTTAAGGCAATGCTGCAGGAAAACATCTTCCACCTTGCGGCCCAACACCCTACAAGACAATAAGAATGTGTCGACTTCCGCCCTTACTCCGTCATAGCGTAAAATCGCAACGCCCACCATACCAAAATCACCAAATCGATCAGACACATTAACCATCAGCACCTCATGATCACTTGAATTAATCATGGCGGCCAACTGAGCTTCACTGTAGCGGCGGGTGGTTAGATTAAATTGATTTGTTTTTTGAGTTAATTGAGCAGCCCGGGGGACATCCGGCGAGGCAACCGGCTTAATCGTAATCTTTAAATCCAGCGAGGCTAGAAACTCTTCCGGGTTTTTAAACAGCTTGGCTGTCTGGTTCCGCTCAGCCTGGGCTTGGTACATTTGAGTACGCTTAGCATCTTCCGCACTAATCGCCAAGGTATCAAATAATCCCTCTTTCAGCAACAGGCTGGGAAGGTTCCAAAGCTCCTTAGGCACCATTTGCACGCAGACATCCGGCAGCGACTCGGACACCAAGGCACATTCCGTCGGGCTGTCATCAATAAAGACCATGCTGTCTAAGCCGATATTAAGCTCCTGCGCCAATTCTTTAATATTGGAAGCCTTGTCCTGCCAATTAATACGCCAAGCAGCTAAATGTTTTTTCTTAATCAAGCATTCCGGGTGATTATCCAGCACCTCCCAAACATCGGCTTCATTATTCTTACTGCATAAGACCAAGAGCACGCCCCTCTCCTGCAAATCCAGCACCACCCGCTGAAACTGGTAGAAAATATTACCCGGATAGCCATCCGCACTTAAACGCAGGTGATCAACCCCATCTTCACCGACGATACCGCCCCATAAGGTATTATCCGCATCCAGCACCAAGCATTTCTTGGCCCGGCCTTTAAGGGCCGCCATCATCTTGCTGATCTCAAAGGCATATTCTTTCAAGAAACGGTTTGAAAGAATTGATTTGGCTAAATACCACATCCTTAGATCGCGCGCCGCAGCCGTGGATAAACGCGCTTCAATCGCGGCAAAATCAACCATAAAAAACCGATTATGCCCCGCCACCCACGCGGCAATCCAGTCATTGAGCACCTTTATTTTTTGCTCCAGCGCTTGAGGATGCTTAGGCGTTAATATCCCTTTACTTAATTCCGCCGGCAGCAAGAACGTATTCATCACAACAATCGCATTGGTGTCAGCTTCCAGAGCACTAGCAATTTCCAGCAAACGCTCCGTCACATCCGCCGGCGCAAAATTCAAATCCCCTGAGGTGAAGGTTTCCAAGACCAGTGATAAAATAATAATATCCGGCGGCTTTTGGTGCAGCAAGGATGATTTATCCAAGACAATATTCAAGAGCTGGTCAAACGGGGCAAGCTCACATTCCAGGGCAATGCCCTGCAGTCGGGCATAGCCGCGCAAAAACAACTGGATATTATCAACGGTATGATTGCGTAAAATACACACGCGCAGGGAATTGACAGGAGTCAGGCCTGCGGTATTCTCCGGCAGGGCCAATTGCTTCATCAACGCCGGAAGCGACGCTTGTTCTAAGGCCTGCCGTAACAACAATTGAGAATCATTCATCTTTAAGCAGTCTTTAACTTCTCTTTAACCAATAACACCACCAAGCTGAAATTAAGCATTTCCGTCGATTCTTCCGGGGTAATCGAAATACCAAACGCCTCTTCAATAGCCAGGATTAAATTTAAATGCTGCAATGAATCCCATGTGTCTACATCCGCCTGGGAAAGCTTATCATGCACCTGGGCTGGCTCAATATGAAACAAATTACAAAAAATATCCCTTACCTTACCTTCAATCTCCATCTAAAACTCCTCCTTAACAAAACTCAACTAATTCTTTAAATAATTTCTTTTGATTCTCTTCTCGCTGGGGCGATTCATTTAACTCATCCTGGATCATGCGCGTAAAATTCATATAAAGCTTGCGCACATTTTCCTTTGTAAAACCACGCTCATGAAAATAAGCAATTTCCCATATTTCTCCGCTATGCTGAGGAATATAAGGAACATTCTTGATTGTTTTAATAATCATCTCCGAATAATTAAACGCTTCGGACGATGTCATCGTATTATGCGTCCAGCTCATCCCTTGGCCGGTCAACCCAAATTCCGACGCCCGTGAGGCAATAGGAGTTGTATGGTCATAATAAAATATCTTCACATTATAGAAATCCACCCCGCTGGTTTCGATGAAACGAATAGTATCCTGGACAGATTCAGCAGTCTCCCCGGGAAATCCAACGATAAAGGACGCATAGGTGGTGATGCCCTGAGACTTTAACCACTTCACCCCACGCATATAGTCATCCGCCGTGGCCTTCTTATTCATTGTCTTTAAAATATCTTTATTGGCTGATTCAATCCCCAAATACGCACCAGCACAGCCGCTTTTGCGCATATCAATAACTTGTTCCTCATCTAAATACTGGCAGCGGATAAAGGCGTACCACTTAAAATCATAATTCTTTAAGATCTCTAACATCTCTTTAAAGCGGTGCGGTGGCACATTAAAGGTATCATCCACAAACAGCAGATACCGTACACCGCGTTTTTGCAAAACCTTCAGCTCTGCTTCAAACGAAGCTAATTCCGTCTTAACCACCGGGCCCTGGCTGGTGGGATAACTGCAAAAACTGCAGCTAAACGGACAGCTGATCTGCGTACGCAACAGCGTAATCTTACCCGTTAAATTAGTGTCAATTAAATCCCAACGGATCCCGTCTTTAATAAAATCATATTCTTCACGGAGCAACTTTGTAACCCGGGTCACCTTCTCCGTGTAAAGTATTAAATTAGGGATGTCGAGCAGCGATTCTTTCTTAATCACAGCACCGACGATCTTGCCTAGGGTCTTTAAGCCCTTAGGGTCAATCACCGCCACATCAGCACGATAGGACTTAAATACATCCGGATTATCCTTGTTGGCTAAATAATTATTCCAAATGCTCATCCCGCCTAAGACAATCAGCGAGGTCGGAGATTTTTGACGGCAATAACGCACCAAATCAGCAATATCCATGGGGTTAAGCAGTAAGGTCGTTGAAATACCAATCACCTTGGGGGCTTGGCTTAAATACCGGTCTAATTGCTCCTGTTCAAATTGCACGTGCTGGATAATACGCGCATCAAAACCTAAACTCTTTAAATACTGATAAAGGTATAAGCCGCCCAACAACGGAATCTTCCAAGCGCTGTAGACAGTGATATCCTTCTCGCTGAAATGGCCTTCATCATTCTTTGTAACCGTGCCGCGTTCCCTTTCAAGCTTTGCCAAACTAGCCAGGTGATTAGGCAGCATAATATCATTCTGAAAATTAATATAATTAGAATGCAAGAAACGCCCCCAACCGCTTCCTTCCTTGGTTTCAGGCTTAAAAAATTGATGCCGTTCTCGGTTACGGCTTGGTTCAGAGTAAGAGATAATTAAGCAATCCATCGGCTATGTGATCGACGATCCTCCAGAGATGATTAAATTATGCCCATTAACATAGGCGGCTGCCGGTGAACATAGGTACATGACACTACCAGCCACTTCATCCAGGGAAGCTAAACGCTTTAAGGGCGTTTGCGCTTCTAATAATTGTTTGGCCCGCTCGGGCGTATTGGCCGTAAGATCCGTACGCAGCATATTAGGGGAGACCATATTGGCTGTTATATTATACCTACCATATTCCACTGCAATAGACTTTGTCAACCCCTCTAAGGCTTTTTTATTAACCACATAGGATGAAAACCCGGCTGGCGGCGCGCCAACGGCATAGGTCGATAAGATACTGACAATGCGGCCGAATTTCTGCTCAATCATCTTAGGCAATAACGATTGTAACAACATAAACGGGCCTCTCATACCAAAATCTAAGCCGCGTTCAAAATCCTTAATACTCTGCTCGAGAAAAAGCCCCTGCTTGAGGTCGGCAAGGCCGCTTAAAATAACAATATCAACACCCTTAGCTCCCAGCTGGGCGCTGATCGCCTCAACCCCTTGGGCTTGCGTAAAATCTCCTTGAACCAAATCTATCACGGCCCCGTCAATATCCTTGGCCTGTTTGGCTAAATCTTCGGCGGCCTGGCTGGAACGGGCATAATTCACAATAACCTTGGCCCCCTGCTTTGCAAAAGCCAGGGCAATCGACGCCCCTAACCCGCGGCTTCCACCCACCACCAACACCCTGCATTCATTTAACGGCTTATGCATCATCTGTTCCTTCTCCTTAACGATCTTTACCTTCCCCTCACCACGCACCACGATCAAACCGGTTTGGTTAAAGACACTAACATCAATAAATAATATGCCCTGCTCAATCGACACGCGGGAAACAACACCTTCAATCCTTAAAGTATCACCAATCCGCACGGGAATCAAAAATTCAAAATTCTGCGACAACCACAACGAACCAGGCCCTGGCAAATACATGCCGATTAGCGTCGACACAAAGCTCCCAGCCAGCATCCCATGCACCACCCGGTTACGGAAAACAGTGGTCCGGGCAAAACCATCATCCATATGCAAGGGATTATAATCACCCGTTAAATCAGCAAAACTAGCAACCAATTCTGCTGTAATATTAACAACAAAGGACTGCGATTCACCGGCTACAAACGCCTCGATAGGCTTAACCTTCCAATTAGGCGTGCCTGCAGATTTCATCATTTACGTTTCCGTATAACCCTGGCCGGATTTCCCCCGACCACTGAATAAGGAGGTATTTCACCCGAGACCACACTGCCCGCGGCAATAACACAATGATCCCCGATCTTAGTTCCTCCTAAGAAAATACAGTGCGCCCCGCAATAAACATCATTGCCAATAATAATCTTTTTTTCTTCATGGCCTTGCTCAATAAAAAGCTTATCTGGATCACCAAAGAGATGATTAGCGCTGCGAAAATATGTGTAAGGCCCGATAAAAGCATAGTCCCCAATAATAATGTAGGGCGCATCCCCGGCGCCGGGGCCTGGATTCAAATCTGTAAACCGGCCAATAGAAGAATTTGACCCGATTTGAATCAATTCAGGGTAATAAATCAAACACCCCTGCAAAATCTGCGTGTTTTGACCAAAGGAATAAAACCGCTTGCGGTAATATAAATAACGCAGCCGGTTACCAAATACTTCTGAAGGAAAATTATCAACAATCGCCCTCAAAAATACCGATGGCGCCTTGGCAATGACTAATAATTTTCGGATGATTTTATTCATTATTTTCATTTTAATAATTGGAAAATTATACAAGAAAGCGGTGTTTTCCCCAAGACAATTTCTTAACTACGTATTAACGCTCTTAACCGCCCAACCACCCCATTGTTGGGCATACTGCTCAGCCGCGCGTTCCAGGATACGTTGACGCGGTAATCCCTGCTTATACCCTTCAAGCAGACTTTGCAAATAGGCCCCCATCCGCGCGGCAGCCTGCCCATCCCTAAAGGGATCCATTTCATTTAGAAAATCGCCCCAAAGCCCCAGACCCATCGGGTTGCCGGGAACTTTCCAATAATCTTCCAGGGCAGACCATAACTGATCCCAAGCGCGAAAAACATTTTTCCCTGCACCTAATTGATTAAAAACACTCTCCGGACAGCCTTCAGGATCAAATAATACGGTTGGGACTCCTGCTAAGGCAGATTCCACCCCCGCCGTTGCCGCGCATAAATGGCCGTGAATAGCAATGTCAGCGGCCAAGGCTGCTAAGGCAGGCGGGTAAACATTATGAAAGGCACCCTCCCCGATGACCAAACAACGCCCGGTTGCAATCGCCTCATCCAGCAATGCAGCGAGAGGCCCTAAGCGCATCCTTAAATTATTGGATACCTTAGGCTTTATAAGCAACCCTAGTCGTTTATCAGACAAGAGTTTCCCTAAAATAAAAGCATAATTAGCGCGGGGAATGCCATGCCCGCCAAACCAGCGTGAATCACCCGCTGAATTCTCGTCAAAAAAAGCAACAATGCGTTCTGCGCCGGCCTTTTGCAATTGAACACGCAATGCGGCAGCTTGTGCTTTTAATAAAGGAAAGCGATGATCCCCCAGGTAACCCACCGTCACATGATAGGGAATAATGGAACCTGATTTTTCATGCGCCTGACGGTTTAAATCACAAAAACCAAAGGCCACATCAGCAGATATCATGCTGTCAGCCGCAGGAAATTCATGGAAGGAGCGCTGATACACCGTCATCACCCCGCCTAATGACGCCAAGGCTGCCCCCATTACGCAATGGCTTGCCCCATTAATATGCCAGGTGGTGTACACCTTGGTGTTATGCGTAACAAAGAATTCCCTCCAATAATTATACTCACTGCGGTAATAACTAATCTGTTTGCGCAGCCACGGCTGCTCTTGCGCCGGCGCCTGTTCAATAATTCCCGACGGCAGATTCAGCCGGCTTAAACGCCAGTGATTAAAAAATGGTGCGGATTGAAGTGCTGCAGCCTTAGGATTTAATACCACCCGCTGGAATCCTTTGCCGTCGATATCCGCCTGCTTACGCGCATCTAACCCGTCGCCGGGCAGGTGAAAAAGCAATAAGATATCTTGGGCCAGGATATTGGACTGCTGCCAGAAAAAGATATCTGAATATTTCTGCGGGTCAGCAATATTCCATTGCCCGTAATATTCAACCCCTATATTCACCGGTTTTTGATTGGGCAGCACTGCCGCCTGAGGCAGAGGATTGCACAAGGTCTGGCGCAAACCAGCAAACAGTCCGCAGATATCCCGACGCTGAATCGAAAAATAAATACTCCTTAATATTTTCATCGGGGCTGGCCAGCAGGAACGCAAGGCCATCTTCCAATGGCCCAAGGCTTGGGCGGTAAAAACAACCCTTAAACCATATTGCCTGGCATTGTGTGCAATGGCCGCCGGCCAGCGACGGCGCCTTAAAAATATAACCGTATCTTGCGCCGCAAACCCAGCCTGCCTTAAACGCGCGCGCACCACCTGGATAAATAATAACGACCGCCACACCCCTTCAGCACCCTCTAAGGGGGATGAAGTGATTTGTTTTATTAAAAAAGATTTCAATCCTTGAGGGAAATCTTGGGGCAAAAGACCACCGGCCAATACGCTTTGCCTAAATGACAACAGCTCCTGATAAACAACCCGCAGGCGCACCCATAAACCTTTTTCATCGCGGATATCCATCAAGGCATACACCCAAGGGGAAAAGGTAAATGCCCCCACGAAAGATGCCAGCCGGCTGAGAGCAAGAGCTGCAGGCGTTGACTCTAAATAAAATACCGTACACGCCTTGTCCCGTCCATGCAGCAATTCAGGGACAACCTGGCCTATTAAGGACCACACGGTGAGCCGCTCAACAAAAAAATGTCTCATGTCACTGCCTATCGATTTTTAGCAAGGAATTAGAATGAGTACCGGCTCATAAAATCATGGTAAACACCGCGGATTTCATCTTCACTGAGATCATCTGCCTTGATATGATCCCCGATGCCACGGCTTAAGATCATGGTTAAGCCTTGGCCGGCGCGCTTCTTATCTTTTTTCAAAAACGCAATAATGGCATCAACCGTCATGCGGCTCTTATCCAGATGCGGATAAAACGGCGTGAATAAATCTTCCAACTCCTGATAATAATCAGCCCCTATCAACCCTCTTTTTAAAGAAAGCAAATTGGCAAAACTCATCCCCACGATAACAGCCTGCCCATGGGGAACACCAAATTCCGTTACCGACTCTAAGGCATGCCCGAAACAATGGCCGTAATTTAACAGGTTACGCCGGCCCGTATCAAACTCATCTGCCTCAAAATATGACTTCTTAATCATCAAGGTAGAAAAAATAATTTCCTTTAATAAAGGCCCACGTAAATCGCCTGAAGCCAGATAATGTCGCAACACCGCATACCCTTTAGCATCAGACAATAAATGAAACTTGATAATCTCGCCGACCCCGCTGTTAAAATCACCCGAACCCAAGGTCTTGGTCAAGGCTACGTCAAGCAGGATCACATCCGGAGGATAAAAGGTACCAATCAAATTCTTGGCCGGCCCAAAATTAATGGACGTCTTTGAACCAATACAGCTGTCAGCCTGGGCTAACAGTGTAGTCGGAATAAAAACCCATTTCAGCCCCCGGTATAAGGTTGAGGCAATAAAACCGCTTAAATCCTGCAGAACCCCACCGCCGATCGTCACCAAAACATCATTACGGGTAAAACCAGCATCAATCAAGGCAGTAAAATAATCCGCCAGCTTTAAATATTCTTTATTGCGCTCATCCGCCTTAACGTAGATGACCGTGTCCCCTGCGGTCAAACGCCCGATAGCGTCCGCATAAATTTCTTTTAAATGCGCGTCAACGATAAAAAAGCAACGCTTAGGGCCAACCACCCCTTCCAAAATTTTGCGCGAGGATAGGACATTATCGACAAATTCCAGGGAATAATCTTTCACCTTTGAATGAATAATCATTGAATGCTCACTCCACCGTCAATGACAATGGCTTGACCGGTAATATAGGTATTAGAGCTCGAACATAAAAATGCGGCTGCCTGGGCGATCTCTTCCTCCCGGCCGAATCGCCCGACGGGAATCTGCGCCTTTAACTGCGCTTGTTCAGCGGCTGATAAAATACGTTTGGTTAAATCAGTTAAGACAAAGCCAGGACACAGGGCATTGACCATAATCCCATGGCCGGCAAGATCTAAGGCTGAGGCACGAGTCAAGCCGATTAAACCTGCCTTGCTCGCCGAGTAGGCATTGCGCCGAGCCCGGGAGATTAATCCAAAGATTGAACTGATATTTAAAATACGCCCGCTCTTTCTCTTTTTCATGAGCACCGCCGCTTGCTGGGCCACCAGCATCGCCCCGGTTAAATTAACATTAAGCACCTTTGTCCAATGCTCAAGGGTGATTTCATCAATGGGTTCAACAATATTGGTCCCTGCATTATTAACTAAGATATCAAGTCTCTGTAAACGCGCTACTTTTTGAAGAAATACCTCAACACTATGACTGTCAGACAAATCAAGCGGCCAATACACATAGCCGACAGGAGCTTTAAAAACAGCGGATTGCCCGGTAATAATAACCTTCGCGCCACCTTTAGCTAATTGACCGGCAATGGCCCGGCCAATCCCCTTGGTCCCGCCGGTCACCAGAGCCGTCTGCCCTTTAAAATTAAATACAGTTTGAGCCATACATCTCCTTTGGCATTAAGCTGCTGCTTTCGCAATAATATTCAACGCCTCTGCGACTTCTTTAGAGCTGACATTCATGTTCGGACGTAAACGCACCGTAACATCCTTGGTCTTGTTACACATAAATTTTAAATCAACGGCCCGCGCAAAAAAAGCATCACGCGCTGCCTTCGTTGGAAAATCAACTGCATTAAAAAGCCCTGCCCCCCGGGGATTTAACAACCCTGGGATTTTCCTTAAACCAGCCAGGATCTCAGCCCCACGCTGTGCCGCGTTGGCTAATAACTGGTACTGCTGATAGGCCCGCAGGACATACTTGCCGCGCACCATGTCGCAGAGGGAGCCATCCCAAGTCACCTCTAAACGCACCGGAATTTGAAAGGTCTTTCCGAATTGAGGACGCACCATAACCCCAGCTACTTGCAATTTCTTGCCAAAGGCGACAATATCAGGAACAATGCCGGTTTGCTCAAAATACCACATCGTCCCGGTTGTCCCCACCCCCGTCTGAATCTCATCAAATATTAAAGCTACCTGATTTTCATCACAAAACTGACGCAACTTCTTAAAAAATTCCGACGGGTAATAATTGTCCCCATAGGTTGCCTGAATAGGTTCAACAAGAATAGCCGCAATATGTTCCCTGCCAAATTTATTTAACGCCGCCTCTAAATCAACTACGAAGCTATCATACGCCTGTGCCGTTGCCTTAACGTCAACAGCATTATCCTTATAATGGATCTTAGGAGTTGTCAATTTCGTCCAGCCCATTTCAGGAAATCCATCCAAACGCGCATTAACAGGAGCAAAGCGGTCGGTTAGAAAACCGCCATAGCTGTTAATCCCGTGAAAACTTTCCTTAAAACTCAACACCTGTGGCTTAAGCGATCCTTTTTGGTCGATGGCAATCTTAACAGCCGCTTCAATAGCCAGGGCGCCCGTACAGCAAAAATGGAAATGCTTAAAAATCGCCGTAGACGGATGCGCCTTAAACTCAGCCAAAAATTCGCCAGCCTCATCGGAAATAATTTCACAATTAGGTACCTTGATCGAAGCAATGCGCATATACTCATCGACAAAGGCAGGGCTTTTGAAAATCGGATGGTTATACCCTAAGGGCAGGGACGAGTAAAGCCCAAAAAAATCAAGCAGGTAGGCAGCCTTGTCCTTGTCATAAATATAGGAGTCATGGCTCTTGTCGAAATCAATGCGGATCTTGAAAATACTGCTCTCATGCATACGCGTTAACACTCTTCCTTATAAATGTGCGCCACCTTATCCTTACTGACCGCTAATCTCACCGCCGGCTTATCGCCAACAGCGGTTATCTTATGCCACTTATTCATCTGGATTAACACCAGATCACCCTCTTTAACCAAATGCGTCGTGCCCTCAATCTCAAATTCCCATGTACCTGCCACAATATACCACCACTCATTCCAGTCATTATGATGATGCAGGCGGTTGCCCTCACCAGGCATTTGGCTGATGAGGGTTGCGCTGTTACTAACCGTATTAACCAAGCGGCGGCTCCAGGAAACCTTATTATCTGCCTTAGCCAAAATATCCTTTAAGTTAACAATCATCTGGTTTTCTTTAGAAAAGTCATTAACCCTGACGCCATCCTTGGCTAAAATGGCCGGCACATCTGTTTCTGCACGCAAGGCCGCTTTAGGCTGATAATATTGCGGCACAAATTGCGCGGCATTCTTCTTATAAGCGATAGCCAATTCCGCTGATTGAAAATCTTCTTCGTGGTCAATATCAATAGTGGAAAACCCTTTTAACGTAAAATAACCAATCTTCCCGTCGCCGCCATAGGTACCTGCCCCGAATTTCTTTAAGTTCTCCTTATAATTACTCACCTTCCAGGCCATGATGGCCGATGAAAATAACATCACCGGCTTTAAATCCTGGGAACGAGGCATTTCCTTAGTGGGATCAAAATTCAACGGCTTGCCTTCAAACAAACCTTCAATCTGCTCTTCCTTAACAGTGTGCAAGGTGTCATAATTGCCCTCGACCATCATCTTCACAAATTCTTTAATATCCTCAACCGTCAATAACGGCGCCGTCGGGTTAATCTGCACAATGATATCGCAGGGAATCTTATTGACGAAATCCAGCACAAACATATCATTGGTCGCATGATCGCCGGCTAACTCAAGCGGCCGCTGGTAAAACTTAATACCAAAATCACGGGCTACCCCGTCAAAGATTTCCGATTCAGAATTAATATAAATGCCGTCAAAGACTTGGGCAGCCAAGGCTGTCTGAGCCACATGGCAAACCAGGGGTTTGCCGTCTAATAACCGTAAATTTTTTGATTTAACCCGCTTACTACCCAGGCGGGCAGGGATCATGGCCGCAATCTTCATACCACTCCTTTAATTACCTATTCTTATAAACTTCTTCAACCAAATGCATCAATTTTACCGCATCCTGCGTATTGCCCACCGGCACAGGCTTATCTTCACGAATACAATCTAGGAATACATCCATCTCCTTTTGCCATGAATAATCCGTATGAAAGGTCAAGCTTTCTTCCTGTGACCACACCGCAGCAGGCGGTTCTGAACGGTTCTGCGCAATGGTCATGGCCTCATCGCCATAACTGTTCGACGATGTTTTTAACCCATTAATGGTGATGTAACCGCGCTCCAGGAAAATCTCTAACGAGAAAAGATGGCGCCATTGCGTCATCGTCGAGTGAAGGCTTGCCACCTGGCCGCTCTTATTACGAAAAATCGCAAAAACATTATCTTCAATATCCAGCTTCCAGTATAAATTTGACACAAAGGCATGCACCTCATCGAAATCATTGCAAAACATCAAGAATAAATCCAGCATGTGAATGCCTTGATCCAGGAAAATCCCCCCGCCCGCCAAATCTTTATCCGAGCGCCAATTCTCAAAGAATTTCTCATCAACACTTTTACCGTAACGGCCGCGCATCCACAAAATCCGTCCGTATTCACCCGAATCAATAAGTTTCTTCGCATGCAACATGCTCTCGTGATGGCGATGATTAAATCCAAACATTAATTTCTTAGTCCCAGATGCTTTCTCAGCTGAAATCATCTCTTGTAATTCAGCCATATTACGTCCAGGCGGTTTTTCACAAAACACATGTTTACCTGCCTTTAAAGCGCGCACCACCAACTCTTTTAATAAATGATTAGGCGTACAAATGATCACCGCATCAATGCTGGCATCAGCCAGAATCGCTTCAACATTCAATTCATTAACAACCCCCGCCGGTAACGGCACGGATAATTGAGTCTCACTGACACAGGCAACCGTACACCCCGGCAAAGATTGCAGGGTCTGGCAGCGTATCTGCCCCATCTTCCCATAACCAATAATGGCAAACGTCAAGTTCTTCATATTAACGGATCATGTATTCGGCTTTGCCGATAATAGCGTCATTGATATAATGAATTAATAAATTATGGATCATTTCCACATACCCAAAAGCCTTGGAATCAACCCAGATATTAATCTCTCCTTCACGGCGTAGAGGATTATCCGCCGTAAAACCAGAAAAAGTGACAACCTTCATACCCTTAAGCTTAGCTACAGCCACCGCATTAAGGATGTTCTTTGAGGTTCCACCACTTGAAATAGCAATTAAAATATCACCAGCCTCAGCAAAGGTGTCGATGGCCTTGGCATAGACCTTGTCATACCCAAAATCATTGGCAAAGGTGGTCAACATCGGGGTGCCGCTAAAGGCCATGGCCTTTAATCCCGCGTTCTTGGTCAAATCAATGGCCATGTGCTCGGCAATGGCTGAGGAGCCGCCATTACCAATCAGGATAATCTTACGCCCGGTGGCCTTGGTAGCCTTTAACAAGGTCACCGCACGATCCAAATCCTGGCGCTGATTACCAAAATCAAGGCAATTATTTAACGCCTGATTAAATCCATTAAAATACTCTTGAAGGGTCACGATGCTTGTCCTTTCTCTTCGTTACACTGATGGAATTTCTTTGCCTCTGCCGGCACGCCATAGGCCAGGCAATTACTTGGAATATTTTTTGTAACCACACTGCCGGCCCCAATCATCACATTATCACCGATGGTCACACCACGCAAAATAATACTGCCCGACCCAATATAGCAACCACAGCCAATCACAATATCATGCCCTTCATCCGGAACTTCCTTGGGCGAATTAGGCACTAATTTAGCCCGCTTGCCCTTATAAAACTGGTGATAACCGGTAATCACCATGCAATTATCCCCAAAAATCGTATTATCACCAATCGTAATCGTCCCGCTTTGCGTATTTAACAAGGTATTTGTCGTCGAGCAACCCTGGCCGATCTTAATACGGTCTTTATAGCCGGAGACGTAGCCATAATCCATATTAGGGAATCCCAGCCAAAGACCAAATTGAATAAACGGCCACTGCACATAAAAGCGCAGGCGCTGTTTAACGCTGCGGAAAATTCGGCGTTTAGGATTCAAGAAAAATGACATTGCATG
>JACCDV010042450.1_pt1 | contig 18624 bp, 15 predicted proteins | sample 7446131 | NCBI WGS metagenome assembly JACCDV01 (sample SAMN15323448, study PRJNA562643) | freshwater metagenome | isolation source: river surface water | place: USA:Blue River Watershed | collected 2017-08-17 | reverse complement strand
TCAGAAGAGTTAAAGCGCGATGGCATCGCTGTTAATGCGCTCTGGCCACGTACTGCAATCGATACAGCCGCGCTGCAGATGATTCCGGGTGTAGATACTGCTGCCTGTCGTACCCCAGAAATTCTCTCGGATAGCGCCTACATCATCTTGAATCGTAATTCCAAGGAGTGCACAGGTAACTTCTTCGTCGATGATGAAGTCTTAGCCTCCGAAGGCATCACAGACCTTGAAAAGTATTCGGTTGTTCCAGGAACTAAGGACTTCCTGCTCGATTTCTTCCTAGATTAAGAACTCTGCGGCGAACTCCCTTACTCTTGGCCCATGAACCTTGAGTTAAATGGCACAAATGTTATTGATGAGAGCGAGCGCGGCGGAAAAGCTTCATCACTCTTCTGGCCTTGGTGCGGGGCAAATGTCTCACTCCTGGCTCTCTCTTACGGAGCCTTCTTCTTAGGTTTCGGGATCTCATTCTGGCAGGCAACTCTTGCTGCACTTCTTGGAACAGTTCTCTCCTTCCTCTTGGTTGGCTTCAGTTCGCTCGCTGGTAAGAAATCCAATGCACCAACGATGGTGTTGGCGCGCGCAACATTCGGAGTAAAAGGCGCAGTTATCCCTGGACTTCTTTCCTATCTTGTCTTTGTGGGCTGGGAGATAGTTCTGATGTCACTAGCAACTCTGGCCACTGGAACTGTCTTTATGCGCCTAGGAAATCTAGATCAAAACACCGCGATGGCTATTGGTTTCGCAATTGCAATTGCCCTAACTGTCTCTGCAGGAGTGCTTGGATTCGCAGTCATCATGCGAATTCAACGAGCCCTAACGATTGTCACGCTCGTTATGACCCTGGTTTACATCTCATTGACCATTAACAAAGTCGATTGGTCAGTGGTTACAGCTATTCCAGCCGGGAATGCACAAGGCTTTATCGGCGCAATTATCTTTGGAGCTACTGGGATTGGATTAGGTTGGGTCAATGCAGCCGCTGACTATTCCCGCTACCTGCCGCGAAACACATCCAGCAAGGCTGTCGTTGGCTGGACCGTCTTTGGCGCATCGGTTGTCCCAATAATTCTCGTAACTTATGGCGCTGCGCTCTCAGGCAGCAGTAAGGATTTATCGGATGCGATTGCCAGCGATCCGATTGGCGCGCTGACAACCATTCTTCCAAGTTGGTATCTTATTATCTTTGCTCTGGTTGCCATATTAGGTCTTGTCGGGGGAGCGATACTTAATCTCTACTCATCTGGTCTTGCTCTGATTTCAATCGGACTCCCTGTAAAGCGCCATATCGCTGCATCTATTGATGCGGTGCTGATGTTGCTGGGCGTCATTTATTTTGTCTGGGTCGCCGATAACTTCTTCTACCCGTTCCAAGGATTCTTGATCACTCTCGGAGTACCGATTGCTGTTTGGTCGGCGATTTTTGTTACCGATGTGCTACTTCGTAAGAGCTATAGCGAAACCGATCTGTACTCTCATAATGGATGCTACGGAGCCTGGAACGTGAACTCGATTGCAATCATGGCAATCGGTACCTTTGTGGGTTGGGGTTTTGTCACCAATTCCTTTGCAAGCTGGCTCTCGTGGCAGGGTTATTTCCTCAACGTAGTTGGGGGCAAGGACGGTTCTTGGGCCTATACCAATCTTGGTGTTTTCTTTGCACTGCTCATCGGATTTGTTGGTTACTTCTTGCTTGCTCGCAAAAAGATTGCCCGCCAAGAATTAGCTTCGTGATAGTTTGATGTAATGCGTCGCCGTATAGCACCACTTCGAGACTTCTTGCATAATGAATCTGCAAGCGGCATCCTTCTTCTCGGTGCAGCTCTTGCGGGCCTGGCAGTAGCTAACTCCCCATTGTCGAGCACTTATTTCTCTGCGCTCAACGCTTCTTTTGACTTTGGGAGCGATTCGATCTACCTCAAGCTAACAACGCTGAAGGTGATCAACTATGTGCTGATGACCATCTTCTTCTTCGTTGTAGGTCTTGAAATCAAGAGAGAACTTACATCAGGACATTTATCTTCTGTCAGAAGAGCAATCATGCCTTTCCTTGGTGCTGTCGGTGGCATGCTCATTCCGGCCGGGATATATCTTCTTATCGCAGGACGAGAAGCTCCGAGCGGTTGGGGAGTCCCAGTAGCTACAGATATTGCTCTGGCAGTTGGGCTATTGGGAATGATGGGCAGCGCTGTTGTGCCACCGCTACGTACCTTTTTACTGGGCCTTGCAGTTATCGACGATATCGGCGCAATTCTTATCATCGCCTTCATTTACTCAACTGGTGTGAAAGTTTCTTGGTTCGCAGCTTCCGCGTTAGCAGTAATTGCAATTGTTATTGCTAAGAAGTTGGGCGTTATTAGCACTCCAGCATATGTAGCCCTGGGTGCCCTCCTTTGGTACGGGCTCTACCGCAGCGGTGTACATGCAACTCTTGCTGGAGTGCTCCTGGGCCTTCTGACTCCAAATCAACCAAAGGTAAATCCAGGCCTTCACGATGAGGTAGATGGATCTGTATCGGTAATCGAGTGGTTAGAGGCAAAACTTCATCCATGGAGCAGCTTCGTCATCATTCCAATCTTTGCCTTCGCAAATACTGGAGTTGTGATTACCTCATCATCTCTCGAGAGCGCATTGAATTCGCCAGTAGCGTGGGGAATCTTCGCTGGGTTGGTTCTCGGTAAACCGCTCGGCATTGTTCTTGCCCTTATCTTGGCGAAGAAGAGCAACGTAGGAGATTACCCCGCAGGTGCAGGCGTTGGTCAGATAGCGGCCACAGGAAGTGCGGCAGGTATCGGTTTCACCGTTGCAATCTTCATAGCAAACCTGGCCTTTGATGAGAAAGCGCTCCAAGACACTGCAGTGCTTGCAGTCATCGTGGCATCTGTTGTGAGCGGGTTGATTAGCTGGATACTTTTCACAATCTTCAAGAGGCCACTGAGATAGTTCTAGCGAGATAAACCGCGCTTAGCCTCCCTTACGGCAACTATTCCAAGTTCTGGATGCGCCGCAAGAAACTTTTTGACCTCACTAGGAGCAACTTTACATAAATCTCGCAGCGCCCAACCTATAGCTTTGACTATAAAAAATTCGCTTGAATCCGAATGATCGTGGCAGTATCGAAGAATTAACTTCACATCAGTTTCATATTTCCGGCCTCTTTGGTGCTGAATAGCACTGCGCACCAACCAGATGTTCGAGGAGTTATTCCATTTTTCGATGAGATCTTCACAGCCATATTTGTCTGTCAGCGGAGATACTGCGGCATTTCCCAATCCGTCGACGGTATCCCACCAAGATTTATGTGTGATGAGGAACTCCACATGGTCCTCGAGAAAATTGGCGTCGGCAACTTCGACATGAATATCTATCAAATCAGAGGCTGCATAGTGATATTCGCGATGCTCAAGTTTCCAGAGCGCTCTTGCAGTTCTACCTAAGTCGCTACTGCTTGGAGATCCCATCTCTTTGGCAATCTTCTTAACGAGCGATCTTCGTTCAGGAGTTTGTACCCCAAGGAAGGGAGCTACATCCTTCATATACCTTTGCGCACCAATCGCTTTTGTACGATTACCAAAAGTTGGCAACTGTTTCTTAAGAGTTTCAACAAATTCGCTGCTGTAGCTCATATCGATAGATTATCTGAGAACGAAGAAAAAGCTAAAGCCCCGCCATTTCTGACGGGGCTTAAGCGCTAAGTAATTCTTAGATGTCGTAATAAAGCTCGAACTCAGCTGGATGTGGACGTAGTCGCACATAATCAACTTCATTCTTACGCTTCCACTCAATCCATGTTGAGATGAGGTCTTCTGAGAAGACGCCACCCTTAGTAAGGAAGTCGTGATCTTTTTCGAGTGAATCAAGAACTGCATCAAGTGAACCCGGAACTTGCGGAATTGAGGCAGCTTCATCGCCTTCAAGTTCGTAGAGATCCTTATCAACTGGAGCAGGTGGTTCGATCTTGTTTACGATTCCATCGATACCTGCCATGAGCATTGCTGCAAATGCGAGGTATGGGTTTGAGGATGGATCTGGACAACGGAATTCAACGCGCTTCGCCTTTGGTGATGAACCGGTAATTGGAATACGGATACATGCCGAACGGTTACGCGCTGAGTATACGAGGTTTACTGGTGCTTCATACCCTGGAACCAAGCGACGATATGAGTTCACTGTTGGGTTGGTGAAGGCAAGAAGTGATGGTGCGTGCTTCAAGAGTCCACCGATGTACCAACGGGCCATATCTGAAAGATCGCCATATGTGCCAGCTTCGAAGAAGAGCGGCTTGCCATCTTTCCAAAGTGACTGGTGAACGTGCATACCTGATCCGTTATCTCCGAAGAGTGGCTTTGGCATGAAAGTTGCGGTCTTGCCGCCTTCCCACGCAACGTTACGAACGATGTACTTAAACTTCATGAGCTCATCGCCAGCGGTAAGGATGTCTGTAAATCGGTAGTTGATCTCCATCTGTCCAGCAGTTCCCACTTCGTGGTGTGAACGCTCTACAAGGAGTCCGGCGCGACCGAGCTCCATCACCATTTCATCGCGGAGGTCAGCGAATTGATCTGTTGGTGAAACTGGGAAGTATCCACCCTTAATGCGTGTGCGGTATCCGCGGTTTGGTGTGCCATCTGGATCTGCAACGATGCCTGTATTCCAAGCACCCTCATATGAATCAATATGGTGGTAAGCCTCGTTCATGCCAGTCTTAAAGCGAACTGCATCAAATACGTAGAACTCTGCTTCTGGCGCAAAGAACGCCTGATCAGCGATTCCTGTTGACTTCAAGAAGTCAACAGCCTTCTTTACAACGCCGCGAGGGTCGCGTGAATACGGTGTGTTATCGACTGGGTTGTGAACTGAGAAGATGATGACCAAAGTCTTTTCAAGACGGAATGGATCGATAAATGCTGATTCTGGAACTGGGAGCAACTTCATATCAGATTCGTTGATCGCTTGGAATCCACGAATTGATGAACCATCAAACATCAGACCGTCAGTGAAGACAGCCTCATCGAAAGATTCAACAGGAACGTTGAAGTGGTGCTGAATACCTGGAAGGTCTGTAAAGCGAACATCAACAAGCTTTACATCTTCCTTCTTGATGTATGCAAAAATTTCTGAAGAGTTCTTAAACATATTGATACTCCAATTGAGGCTGTTCTTTACAGCCAGCTCATCCCAGCAAGCTCATCGTTGAGTACCGCTGATGGAGTGAAGGCTAGTTCTCATGCGTAAAAATGTCATAATCGCAGTGTTACAGCCGTGTTACATATTGGCCGAGCGACTCACATCTGCTCTTCGGGCGGGTAGCGGATAGGCTTACCGCCATGTATCCACGTGTGAGCCAAGGTCGCCGCATCCTTGGGATAACCATCGATTGGCTCGCCTGTTACGCCATCGCGCTGGGGTTCTTTGCAGGTGGTGGCTCACTCGCCGATCGCATCCCCGGAGCCCGCTTGCCCGTGCTTTTACTTCTCTTCGCTGAGTATTCGATCCTCGTCGCCCTTGGAGGATCTTCTTTTGGCCATCGCCTTGTCGGCCTGAAAGTAGTGCGCTTTTCAGATGGAGGAGCTGTAACTCCTGTTCAAGCGTTGATACGAACCGCTCTCTTACTTCCGATTGTTACAGCAATTACATTCGACGAAAATGGTCGTGGAATTAATGAACGTTTCTCAAATACTGTCTTGATAAAGAGCCGAGATTAACTTAGCGAATCTTTACACCCTTAGGCATAGGTCCCTTTGGAATAGGTAGCGACATTCCGCCAACAGCCTTAAGACGCGCACGAACTTCGCGCATTTGATGAGGTGTGAGCTTCTTTGGAAGGTTGGTGACGTGCTTCTGCAATTTACGTAGAGGAACCTGGCCTTCACCATCTCCAACAAAGAGTTCAATAACTGGAACACCTGGTGCATAACGTTCTGATTTTCTCTTCTCATCCTGCACCATCTGACGAACTGCATATCCGCCTTCTCCGGTAAGCACGATGCCGGCGCGACCAACGCTGCGATGGACCATATCTTGCTGCTTATTGACGGCAACTGCAGGAGTTGTTGTCCAACCTTTACGGATAGCCATTAAAACGCTAGCTCCTGCGCCGATCTGACCTTCAATAGATGCATACGCGGCAGATCCAGCAACACGGGTAAAGAAGAACATGGTGGCAAGTGCGGCAAGCGGAAGTGTGACGAAGCCACCATAGATTGGGCGTCCTAGTAGGAATCCAATAGATATGCCGACAACAAGTACCAAGGTGAAGAGCCCAAGAAGCGCCCAACCGATCCAAGGCTTAACTTCATGGGTTACTTTGTAGGCATCGCGGAATGTTTGAAAACGCGGCTTCTTGATTTTTGGTTCTTTTTTCTTTCGCTTGAACATGAGCGTTAGTTTAGGGGAGCGGGCGCAGTTCCACCAAGGCGCACAGGCGCCCAGCGCTGGCCTTCATGTGAATCTGGATACTTTTCTTGGACTTTATGGAGTGAGGCGATCATCGTTTCGCGCAGAAGTTTCTCGCCTGCCTCAACATCTGACTGCTTATCAAAGTAGAGCGGAGCACCGAAGGCGACAGTGATTGGGACGTTCTTGCGGCGAAGATTGCGCTTTACCTTCTTCGTCCAAATTCTCTGTGATCCCCACACGACTGTTGGAATCACTGGCACACCTGCCGCCATTGCCAGGCGGACTGCGCCTGATTTCAGCTCCTTAATTTCAAAACTTACGGAGATTGTTCCTTCCGGAAAAATGCCGATGATTTCGCCGCCACGTAAAGCGCGAAGCGCTGCGACAAATGAAGCAGAACCATTAGAGCGATCCACGCAGATGTGATGCATTCCGCGCATCAAAGGCCCTGCTAGTTTGTTATCGAAGATCTCTTTCTTTGCCATAAATCTTACGTAGCGATTGACTGGAAGAGCCGCAGTACCAACGAGTGCAAAATCCAAATATCCAACATGGTTCATGGCAAGAATCGCGCCGCCTTCGCGTGGGATGTTCTCGTCGCCTTCAAAATCAAACTTCAAACCCAAGTACTTCCAGAACCCCTTAACAGCGCCGATTACTGGGGGATAGACGAGATCAGCCATGAGAGATGCTGGCGCGCTTCTCTTGTGCCTGCTTGTAAAGACGTCCTGCACGGTATGAGCTACGTACCAGCGGTCCGCTCATGACGCCACTGAAACCAATATCTTCTGCCTCTTTTGCTAACTCTACAAACTCATCCGGCTTTACCCATCGCTCGACAGGATGATGTTTGTTGGTAGGGCGAAGGTACTGCGTAATTGTGATGAGATCGCAACCTGCTGAGTGCAAGTCAACGAGCGCTTGAGAAATTTCTTCACGGGTCTCGCCAAGTCCCAAGATGAGGTTTGATTTGGTAATCAGCCCAAAAGCGCGAGCTTGTGAAATCACATCAAGAGATCTTTCATAGGTAAAGGCGGGTCGAATCTGCTTGAAGATACGTGGAACAGTCTCGAGGTTATGGGCAAATACTTCAGGGCGAGTCTCAAAGACTTCATTGAGAAGTGTGGGGTTACCACTGAAATCTGGCGCCAACATTTCAACGCCTGTACCGGGATTTAACTCGTGAACCTTGCGAATAGTTTCGGCGTAAAGCCAAGCGCCCTCATCTTCGAGATCATCGCGCGTAACTCCTGTGATGGTTGCGTACTTCAACCCCATGGATTGCACCGACTCTGCGACGCGACGTGGTTCGTCGCGATCTAGTGGTTCAGGTTTTCCAGTATCGATATTGCAGAAATCGCAGCGACGAGTACAGCGCTCTCCACCGATGAGAAAAGTTGCTTCCTTATCTTCCCAACATTCAAAGATATTGGGGCAGGCTGCTTCTTGGCAGACCGTGTGCAGACCTTCGCTCTTTACCAATGAGCGCAGACGAGTGTATTCAGGGCCCATATTGGCGCGAGTCTTAATCCATTCAGGCTTTCGCTCAATAGGAGTTTCAGCGTTACGTGCCTCAATACGAAGCAGCTTGCGACCCTCGGGTGCGATTGTCATGCGCTTACCTTAACTAAAGTCTCGTAGAGATGCTTTTCAACGATAGGTAGGACCTGATCCAACGTTACTTCGCGATTGAGCTCAGCAGCCATTGAGGTGACTGCGGCGTCGTTAATGCCACAAGGAACAATCCGGCTAAATTCTGAGAGATCAGGGTTCACATTGATGGCAAAACCATGCATGGATACTCCAGAAGCAACGCGAATGCCGATAGCTGCAATTTTTCGCTCGCCCCGTTCGTCACAGACCCACACCCCAGAACGTCCCTCAACGCGAGATCCCTTAATTCCAAAATCTTGGCAGACAGCAATGATTCCTGCCTCTATCTCCCTAACGAATCCGACCAGCTCAGTTGGCTTTGCCAGCCTAACGATTGGATAACCCACCAATTGACCAGGGCCATGCCAAGTGATTTTTCCACCTCGATCAACATCAATAACCGGAGTTCCATCTTGAGGTTTTTCATCTTCAAGAGTGCGCTTACCAGCAGTAAAGACAGAGGGATGCTCAAGAAGAAGCAAGGTGTTCTCGCGGGATCCGCTGACAACTTCTGCATGAATACTGCGCTGCACCGATAACGCTTTCTCGTAATCAACAAGGCCTGCTCGCTGTAGAGCAAGCGGAGTATGTGAAACAACTCCATTTTGGGCTGCGCTAAGAAGGGGCACGGGTACAGCCTAAAGGTAGGCTTGGGCTCTAGCGAATTACGCATAATCTATAGCCCGAAAGGCCTCTGCATCGTGTCGACAATCACTACTCGCAATCACCGTAAGCCATATGCCTTAGCCATGTTGATGGTCATCTTCTGGTTTGTACTCACAGGAGTATTCGGGCCTCTCTTTGGCAAGCTCTCTTCAGTACAAGAAAATAACAACTCATCATTCTTACCAAAGGGCGCAGAGGCGACACAGGCATCTGAAGTAATCCAGACTTTCTCAGGTAAAGACTCATTTAGTTTTCCGACCTTAGTTCTCTTTGAGGGCGCAGCAACCCCAGCAGCCCTTGCTGCAGTTAATGGCCATCTCGACAAGATTGCCTCGCTAACCCTTGCAGGTACAGATGCCAAGATTTCAGATTTTGTTGCACCAGGTCAGAGAATCTCGGCATTTCCTTCAGAAGATGGCAAGGCCATTTTGGCCAATATTCCACTAGATGGAAATGCGATTGGCGAAGTCTTGCCCAATGATGAACCGGTATTACCTGCGATTGTTGAAGCAATTCGTGAAGATATTGCGCCCATTGCAAAGGCAAATAATTTAACGCCATACGTTACTGGTCCCGGCGGATTGCTCGGCGATCTCTTTGGCGCCTTTGGCTCTATTGATTCGACTCTTCTTCTCACAACACTTTCGGTAGTTGCGGTAATTTTGATTGTTGTCTACCGTTCGCCGATTTTATGGATTATTCCACTTCTATCGGCGCTCTTTGCTTTGACGCTGGCGGGTGGAATCGTCTACTTGCTTGCGAAAAATGACATCATCGATGTGGATGGGCAATCGCAAGGAATTCTCTCAGTTCTTGTAATCGGTGCCGCAACGGATTACGCCCTTCTTTTGATAGCGCGCTATCGAGAAGAACTTCACCTGCATGAGAATCGTTTTGATGCGATGCGCGCGGCTTACAAAGGCGTATGGGAACCAATCGTCGCATCCGGTTCCACTGTATCTATCTCGCTGCTGATTCTTCTCTTCAGCCAGTTAACCAATACAGCAGGGCTCGGACCTGTCGGTGCAATTGGCATTGTCTGCTCTATGTTCACGATTTTGACTTTGCTACCAGCATTTCTATTGGTTTTTGGACGTTGGATTTTCTGGCCTCGTCGTCCTGAATTTGATGGTGATGATCATGTGCTTTCAGGTACGTGGGCCAAGGTAGGAAACACAATCGGACGTAATCCCCGAAAGGCGTGGGTTATTTCTGGTGTCATACTCCTTGGTTTTGCGTTTACTTCAACAACGCTTAAAGCAGATGGAATTGGAACTGTCGATACTTTTACGACCAATCCTGAATCAGTAGTTGGACAGAAGTTGTTGGTCACTCACTTCCCAGGGGGAGAAGGAGACCCAACTCAGATTGTAGTTAACGTCGATAGAATCGGCGCCGTTACTGCTGCGGTGCAGAATGCGCCCGGTGTAACAACTGTTGTCCCAGCGCTCGATGGATTTGCAGCACCTGGCCAACCAGCGCCTCCAGTTAAAGTTGTTAATGGCAAAGCGATTCTTAACGTCACCTTAGATAAGGCCCCAGATAGCGTGGAAGCTTCTAATGACATTCCTCGTATTCGTGAACTGGCCAAGGAGGCCGACCCAACAGCTCTTGTGGGCGGCACTAGTGCAGTCTCTTTCGATATTCGAGCTGCTAACGATCGTGATAACAAGTTGATTATTCCAATCATCCTCCTGGTCATCACCATCATCCTTGGAGTATTGCTCCGAAGCATTCTCAGCGCAGCACTGCTCCTTGGAACTGTGGTGCTCTCATACTTTGCAACGCTAGGAGTCTGCGCGTTGGTCTTTAACCATGTCTTCGGTTTTGCTGGAGGTGATACCTCATTCCCACTCTTTGCCTTCATCTTCTTGGTGGCGCTTGGAATCGATTACAACATCTTCTTGATGACAAGAGTGCGTGAAGAGTCAATCAAAATTGGTACTCGTGCCGGTGTCATCAAAGGACTTACCGTTACCGGTGCTGTCATCACATCAGCAGGTATCGTGTTGGCGGCCACTTTTGCAGTGTTAGGTCTCTTGCCACTCGTTCCGCTCGCTCAACTCGGTTTCGCTGTGGCATTTGGCGTGCTTCTCGACACCATCATCGTCCGCTCAATTTTGGTACCGGCTCTCGTTCATGAGATCGGCCCAAAAATCTGGTGGCCTTCCAAATTGCAGAATAAGTAATCCGACGTGCGCGTTGGAATTGCAGGTTATGGCCTAGCAGGTCGTTCATTTCACGGACCCTTACTCAAAGGTGTGGGCTTTGAAGTAGCTGCAATTCTGACCTCGAATTCCACTCGTGCGCGCCAAGCGAAAGAAGATTTTCCGCTTGTCAAGATTGTTGAAAATTTCTCCGAACTTCTGCGCCAAGATTTGGATCTTGTTGTGATTGCCACAGCAAATAAAGCTCACGCCGAACAGGCGTTAGCTGCCATCGCTGCTGGTATTCCTGTGGTCATAGATAAGCCAGCGGCGCGAACGTTGTCTGAAACGCAGACAATCTTTACGGCAGCTGAGAAAGCCGGAGTACCGGTCACTGTTTTCTACAACCGGATTTGGGATAGCGATGCACTGACAATTAAGAGAGTTCTTACTCAGGGTTTGATTGGCAAACCTTTCCGATTGGATTCTCGCTTTGAACGTTTTCGCCCCCAGTTAAATCCAGCATCATGGCGTGAGAATGAGAGCCCTGAAAATGGCGGTGGTTTACTCCTAGATCTCCAGACCCACTTACTCTCAACTGCTCTCGACTGGTTTGGGCCAGCCCAACTGACTAATGCGCACATCCGCACTATTCGTGGCAACTCTGAAGATGATGTAGTTCTGACTCTCAAGCACGATTCAGGAGTTGATTCCTATCTTTCGGCAAGCGCAATCGCGGGTAACCCTGGTCCGCGAATTCGACTCTTGGGTACAGAAGGCGCACTTGTGATTGAAGATTTAGATCCGCAAGAGGCTTTGTTGCGGGCGGGTGATTTTCCCGATGGTGGAATCTGGAGCGTGCCAACGACCTCTCGTGCATTCATCTACAAGGGTGATGCAAAGGAAGAGATCACTGGAGTGCCAGGTAACTATGGCGCCTTCTATCTCGCTGTGAAAGAAGCGCTTACCGAAGGCGCTGCCTGGCCGATTTCGCCAGAAGAAGTTTTTGCAGTTGCCGCAATCATTGATAAGGCTCGAGAAATAAATGCTCGATAAGGAAGTAACAGTCATTGGTGCAGGGCTTGCTGGATTAAGCGCTGCACTTACTTTGCAAGATGCTGGGTGTCAGGTTCGAGTTTTTGAAGCTAGCGACCGCGTTGGGGGACGAGTAGCTACCGATATCATCGATGGCTTCACTCTCGATCGAGGTTTTCAACTGATTAACTCACAGTATCCAGAACTCAAAAGACTGAAGGTCATGGATGAAGTGAGCTTTATTGCAGCGCCCCGGGCGGTAGAAGTTTCGCTAGTACAATCTCGAGTATCTCTTGGAGATCCAAGAACATATCCACTCTCAGCTCTCTCTTCGAAGACAGGATCGCTCGGTTCAAAGCTGAACTTTCTTCGATATTTGTATTCGAAGTCCAATAGCGGATTAAGTGTTGAGGATGAGTTACAGAACCTTGGAGATCTCTATCAAAAGGTACTTCGCCCATTTCTCACAGGAGTTTTTCTCACCTCACCCGCTCATGTGAGTGCGGTGAATGGCAAGGAAATCATCCGTTCCTTTGTGTCCGGCAAACCAGGAGTACCTGCCCAAGGTGTAGGTGCACTTCCGGCAGCGCTGGCCAAGAGAGTTTCAAACATCGAGCTCGGGCGCAATATCAATTCACTTCACGAGTTAGGTGGCGGCCCAATTATCGTAGCTACTGATGTCACTACTGCAGCTCAGCTATTAGATATGACGAGCGTTCCTAAACTTGCTGCGAGTACGACCTGGTATCACGAAGTCCCTACGGATTTAACTCACTCAAAGTGTTTGGTCATCGATGGGCAAAAGCGTGGGCCAGTGGTTAATTCAATAGCGATTTCCAACCTTGCTCCAACATATGCTCCGATAGGAAAAACTCTGCTCTCTTCAACAACTGTTGATTTTGCTTCAGAGTCTGAGGTGCGCCGCCATTTAGCTTTGATTTGGGGAGCGCAGTCATCAGAGTGGTCGTTGATTGCTAAGTATGAAATACCTAAATCACTACCGATATTTGCGCCAGGGGCTCAACACATAACTTCAGCGAAGGTGGCTAAGAACATCTATGTTGCAGGTGACTACAGAAGTGCGCCTTCACAAAATGGCGCACTCCTATCAGGTCGCTTGGCAGCGGAGGAGTTACTATTCGATCAGCGCAGTTAGGGCATTGGTGATGTGCGGGTAATCCCAAGTAAATCCAGCGTTGGTAAGTTCTTGAGGCATGACTTTCTTGCTACCCAAAATTTCACTCGAGAAACCACCAAGTGCAATCTTTAAACCGATCGCTGGAGCTGGAAAGAGAGCGGGGCGGTGCATCGCACGAGCAAGCGCTGAAGTAAATTCCTGATTGGTGACTGGATTGGGCGATGTCAGATTTACCGGCCCCTCAATCTTCTTCTCCAGAAGGAATGAGATAGCGCGAATGACATCGTGCAAGGTAATCCAAGACCACCACTGCTTACCGTTGCCGAGCTTGCCACCAAGGCCAAGGCGGAAGAGGGGGAGCATCTTGCCAAGTGCGCCGCCGGTCGGATCAAGAACTAAGCCGGTACGAATTTTTACAGTGCGTACGCCCTGAGCTAAGTCAGCAGCAGCTTCCCATTCGCGACAGACTGCAGCGAGAAAATCATCTCCGACGCGATCGCTTTCAACTACTGCGCGATTGCCTGATTCGCCATACCAGCCAATGGCGCTGGCTGAGATGAAGACCTGTGGTTTTACTTCAGTGACAGCCTTTGCAATTGCAGTTGTACCCAACAGGCGAGAATTCAAAATCTCGGCTTTGTACTTCTTGCTCCAACGCTTGTCACCAACGCCAACGCCAGCGAGATGAATGACTGCATCAACGCCGCGAAGGGCTTCGATATCAACATATCCAGTCTTGGGATCCCATTGGATTTCATCTGGTGCAACAACAGGTCGACGTACAAAACGTTGAACCGTATGGCCTTCACTCTTGAGGTGACCAACGAGCGCGGTACCAATAAGTCCAGAGGCGCCAGTAATGGCGATGCGTTGCGGCAATGACATCTGTCTTAGAGACCCAAATCAGATTCGAAAGCTCCGCCTTCGAGGCGCTCTTTGAGAGTCACTAGGAAGCGAGCAGCATCTGCGCCATCGACAACGCGGTGATCGTATGAAAGACCGAGGTAGACCATTGAACGAATTGCAATCGTTTCTCCACCATCTTCACCTTTGACAACCATTGGGCGCTTCACAACAGCGCCGAGTCCGAGGATGGCAACTTGTGGCTGGTTAATGATTGGCGTATCAAAGAGCGCACCTCTTGAGCCAGTGTTGGTGAGAGTGAATGTTCCACCACCGAGTTCATCGGGAGTCACTTTGTTATCGCGAGTACGTGCGGCAAGATCTGCAATCTTGCGAGCGACGCCACCCATGTTGAGGTCGCCAGCGTTATGAATTACCGGAACAAGAAGTCCTCGCTCAGTATCGACTGCGATTCCTAAGTGTTCTGCGCCGTGATAGATAATCTGATCGCCTTCAACAGATGAGTTAAGTACTGGATGTTGCTTCAGCGCTTCACATACTGCAACGGCAAAGAATGGAAGGAATGAGAGCTTGACGCCTTCACGCGCTTCAAAGGTTGCCTTAGAGCGATCACGTAGACGTGCAATCTTGGTGACATCTACTTCAATCACGGTTGTGAGTTGAGCAGAAACCTGCAAAGACTCGACCATACGCGCTGCAATTACTTTGCGAAGTCGTGACATTGTCACAGTGGTTCCACGAAGAGGAGATGCAACAGGAGCTGCTGGTCGTGGAGCTGAAGGTGCTGCAGCTGCTGCGGTAGCTGTCACTGCAGGCGCTGCTGACTGTGGTGCGAGTGCCTGTAAATCTTCTTTGCGAATCCGTCCACCGATTCCGGTTCCACGTACATTTGCAAGGTTGATGCCCAATTCATTGGCAAGCTTTCGAACAATGGGAGTTACATAAGCATCTTGTGGTTGCGAAACAGGAGCAGCGGCTACCGGCGGCGCTACAGGAGCTGGAGCGGTAGGTGCGGGCGCTGAAACAACCGGTTGAGGTGTGGGCGCTGAAACTTGTGGAGGAACTGGAGCTGGAGGTACCGGTGCCACTGGAGTAATTGCAGGAGCGGGTGCTGCAGCTCCACTAACCCCGATGAGTCCTAGGCGAGCTCCAACAGCAACAGTTGTATCAACGGGAACATCAATAGCTAAGAGCGTTCCTGCAACTGGAGAAGGAATCTCGGTATCAACCTTGTCAGTTGAAACTTCAAGGAGCGCTTCATCAACTGCCACGTTATCGCCAACGTTCTTGAGCCAACGGGTAACTGTCCCTTCGCTCACTGATTCACCGAGCGCAGGCATTGTGATGACTGTTCCGCCTGAAGTTGCTGCAGGCGCTGCAGGTGCAGTAACTGGTGGAGGAGTTGGGGTTGGTGTTTGCGCAACTGGTGTTTCGACAACAGGTGCTGGTGCAGAAGGGGCGGGTGCGGAAGGTGCCGGTGCACTCGCATCTGAGGAGATAATGGCAAGTTCAGCGCCGACAGCAACTGTCTGATCTACTCCAACGACAATCTTTGAAAGGACTCCTGCAACAGGTGAGGGAATCTCTGTATCTACCTTGTCAGTTGAAACTTCAAGGAGTGGCTCGTCGACAGCGACCATGTCGCCTTCGTTCTTAAGCCAACGTGTAACGGTTCCTTCACTGACGCTCTCACCGAGAGCTGGCATTGTGACTGAGAATGACATCGCTATTTTCTCCTCTTACCTTAACCGTGTGCGTGAAGTGGTTTGCCGGCCAGCGCCATATGAGCTTCGCCCATGGCTTCTGACATTGTTGGATGTGCGTGGATAAGAGGAGCGACATCATCTGCCGTTGCCTCCCAGTTATAAATTAATTGAGCTTCAGCAAGAAGTTCGCCAACACGTGCGCCGACCATATGAATTCCAAGGACTGGGCCATTCTTCTCTGCAACTAATTTAATTGAGCCAGCCGTCTTAAGAATCTGAGCCTTACCGTTACCGGCCAAGTTGTAATCAAGTTCTACAACATCGTAACCACGTTCTTTTGCAACCTTGGTCGAGAGCCCGACGGATGCAACCTCAGGTTCAGAGTATGTAACGCGTGGAACTCCGTCGTAGTTGATTGGACGTGGGTTTAATCCAGCGATTGTCTCGGCAACAAGAATTCCTTCTTGGAATCCAACGTGCGCCAATTGCAAGGTAGGGATGATGTCGCCAACGGCCCAGACGCCTGGAATATTGGTGCGGCAATGGTCATCTACGGTGATGTATCCGCGATCCATGGTGATGCCGAGTTCTTGGTAGCCAATTCCATCAGTGACAGGGCCACGACCGACTGAGACGAGAAGAACGTCTGCTGTAAATTCGCGACCATCTTCAAGTGTGACGGTCACGCTATCGCCATTTACTTTATGAGATTTGAAACGAACTCCGAGCTCAAATTTGATGCCACGTTTGCGGAAAGCGCGCTCTAGTAGCTTGCTGGAAGATTCATCTTCGAGAGCGATCAAGTGGGGTAGACCTTCAATAATTGTGACGTCAGAGCCGAATGATTTCCATACCGATGCAAACTCGCACCCGATGACGCCGCCACCCAAAACGATGACGCTCTTTGGAACGTAATCCATAGAAGTTCCGTGATCCGATGTGATGACTCGCTTACCGTCGATATCTAGACCAGGAAGTGTGCGGGCATATGAGCCAGTCGCAAGAACGACATTCTTGCCAACGTACTGGACGCCATTTGCCTCTACGGTATTCGCAGAAACTAAACGGCCTGTTCCTTCAACGTAGGTAATGTTGCGAGACTTCACTAAACCTTGGAGTCCTTTATGGAGTCCAGCGATAACGCCATCCTTGTAAGAGTTGACCCCCGCCATATCAATGGAGTTAAAAGTTGCATTGACGCCGAACTGAGCAGATTCACGAGCGCTATCTGCGACTTCGCCTGCGTGTAAGAGCGCCTTTGTCGGAATACATCCACGGTGTAGGCAAGTTCCACCAACCTTGTCTTTCTCGATGAGAGCAACTGATAATCCAAGCTGCGCTCCGCGTAAGGCTGCTGCGTAGCCGCCACTTCCGCCACCAAGAACTACTAGATCAAAATTCGACACCCGTGAGGCTCCTTCTTTTTCTCTTTCGCAAGTACTTCATCTGCTCTAACGACCATATCTTGCCAGCCTTTTGGGGGCTCGCCTAACTGGAGAGAAGAGGTAGCTCTAGCGCTCTTCCAGCGCCAATTGCACCAAGGAACGGAGGGCGATTCCGGTCCCACCAACCGGGGTGTATCCGTGAGGCGCCCCCTCGTTGTAGGCAGGTCCTGCGATATCCAGGTGCAGCCAAGGAAGTTCATCGGCTACAAACTCTTTGAGGAAGAGGCCAGCGACAAGCATTCCGCCCATTCGCTCTCCAATGTTTGCAAGATCTGCGACAGGTGAATCTAGTGAAGCGCGCAACTCAACTGGAAGTGGCATCGGCCAAAATGCTTCGCCAGTTCTCTTTGTTAGTTCAACAAAGGCTGCAGAAAATTCTTCGTTATTGGTCATCACGGCGCTAGTACGGGTACCGAGAGCGACAACCTGCGCACCAGTAAGTGTTGCTACATCAACAATTCCGTCGAGATCTTTACTCTCTTGCGCTTTCATAAGTGCATCGGCAAGAACGAGACGACCTTCGGCATCAGGGTTGAGTACTTCCACAGTCTTTCCGCCATAAATTGTGATGACATCACTTGGTCTGGTTGCTGTATCGCTGACCATATTTTCAGCAAGTGGCGCCCATGCATCAATTGCCACAGGCGCTTTGAGAAGTGCAATGGCAATGGTGGCAGCGCAGACAACGGCAGCGCCACTCATATCTGACTTCATCGCCTCCATGCCAAGAGCTGGCTTGAGCGCCAAGCCACCGGTATCAAAGGTGATGCCCTTTCCGACGTAGGCGTATTTCTTCTTAGCCTTCGCGCCTTTAGGTGTGTAAGAAATATTGAGTAAGCGCGGAGGATTAACTGATCCTTGCCCGACGCCGATGATTCCACCGTAACCCTTAGAGCGCAGTTGTGAATCTGTCATCACAGTTACTTTGAGTCCAACTGAGGCGCCGCCAGCTTTCTTCACTGCCGCCGTAATCGCGGTACAGAAAGAATCAGGTGTTAAGTGGCTTGGAGGAGTGTTAATCAGGTCGCGCACCAGATATGTGTAGGTCGAGATAACTTCAGCGATTTTTGCCGCATCTTTAGCGCCGCTCTTTCCTGCCAAAGAGGTGTGCACTGTTATCGTCTTGAGCGGCGCCTTCTGAGCGTTCTTAGTAGAGCCCCTAAATTGGTCGAAGAGATAGTTACCAAGACCTGCACCTTCGGCGATTGCGCGCACAGCGTCCTCATTTTTGGCTGGCAGTGAAAAGGTAGCGCTGGAATTTCCAGAGAGAGCACGTGCGGCAGCGCCAGCTGCGCGACGGAGAACTTCATTGTCATAGGTGGCGCTCTGCTTACCGAGACCGGTAAATACCAGGAGTCGAGTTGATGTGCCTGGAACTTTGATTACCTCATCTGCTTTTCCAGTTGCACCAAGGTCTGCAAGTGTTTGAAGGAGGGCTTTGCTATCGAGTGCAATGTCGCCAGATTCAATCTGCAATGACGATGAAGACTTCGCTGCCTTGGAAGCCTTGACGGCGAGACCAACAACCAGAATTTCATCCTTGACGATTCCATCACTGAGGCGAATCGATG
>JACCDV010652912.1_pt1 | contig 18631 bp, 17 predicted proteins | sample 7446131 | NCBI WGS metagenome assembly JACCDV01 (sample SAMN15323448, study PRJNA562643) | freshwater metagenome | isolation source: river surface water | place: USA:Blue River Watershed | collected 2017-08-17 | reverse complement strand
CAACCCCTAATTTTTTAAAAATTTATTACATATAACGAAATGAACTAAATGTTTATTCAAATATCAAAATTATATGAAAAAATGCAAAGTTAGGGCATTTTTACTTAAATATTGATAAAATAAGGAATAGTCCAATCAATGCCCAATCAATGCTATGGTGTTTCCGTTGGTTCAAATCATAATATCAAAAATTAAGTCTAGGAACAAAACAAAAAACTGTTCTCCCGTTCATCTTTTGATGTTGATATGAAAAAACAACAAGTTGTGTCTTAAATTTTCTAAGCTGAAGTTATCGAAGTTATCGATATTTCAAATTATCAATCTATGAATTTTGTTGTTAGAGCTATAATAATTATCAGAATGACAACTCTCAAAATAATATTTTGTTTTTGCATCGTGAGCTTGATTTGTTCCCTACAAATCTAGAGCGTTGGGAAAATTGATGATAATGGTTTGGATCTTGGAGGCAGTACATATCGAGCAATAATCGCCCGGGATAACATCAGACTCATAGAAGACCACAACACCAACGGTGATCCCTCATTCCAGCTTAAAGTATACAAGTAATTCATAGCCCTCACTCCTCTCTAATTCAAAGCTCTATATCTCATGAAATCAACCTCACTATAATCCCTATCCACATCAGGAGGAATCAGGGTTTAGGCTCCTAAATTTGAGAAGAAAACAAAGGCTTTCTATGTGGATCTTTCAACGCACAGGCATGCAACTCCTGTTCAAAATCAAGGAGCATGTGGAAATTGCTATGCTTACGCAATAGCGGACGCTGTGAGTATTGTTAACAGAGTAGCAGGCAAAAACATTCCCATTCTTTCCCCCCAGCATCTAACTGACTGCAGCAAAGGTTTATATTACAACAACGGTTGCAACGGTGGATCTCTTTGGGGAGGTTTCTAATATCAAAGAACCTCTGGAATTTACTCGAATGCTGCCTATCCTCCAAGCAACCTTACACTTTCAAATGGAATCGAGCAGCCTTGTAGGACCATTCTGAATTCTCCAAAGTACAAAATTTCCAACTGGTATTATATAAATAGTCCAGATTGCCTCTCAAAGATACATTTCCTTGCTCAAGGATTCGCCATTGAGGTTGGAGTTTTCGCAGCACACACAAATTTTATGTTCTATGGAGGTGGAGTTTTGCCGGACTGCCCCTTTTCTAGTACAATTGATCACGCTGTTGTTTTAGTGGGAGCTTACTATGATCCTAACAGCCCATTTGCGAGCTACTATAAAATAAAGAACTCATGGGGCACAAAGTGGGGAGAAGGAGGCTACATTAAAATTTCTTTGGGCAGATTTGCCTGCAATGCATGCAAATATGGGTTCTTTTCATCCAAATGATCAATTCAAACAGCAGTTTAAAATTTATGCCTTAGATCAAACTTGTTTTCTTTATTAATCTTAATCATTTGGAGTGATTTAGATGTGAGGATAGACATAAAGATGGAATCGTTTATTGCTTCCGTGGTTTTAGTAAGTATTACGACAAAGGTAATCGATCATTACTAAAATTGTCAAAATAAAATTTTCCTTAAACACATAATCATCATTCTTATACGAAGGTCTTTGATTTTACAAGTTTTTTTATCAACAGAAAATATTAATTAAGAACAGAATTTATATAAAATTCTTCGAAGGTTGTATATAAAAAGTTCAATCGTTTTGGTTCAATAAAAATGCTTTCCAAGCATCAATAGACAAGCATGATCGTTCTTATTTGACTAAATTTTTAATTCAGAAATTTCGTTGTTAGGATTAGTTTCGGGTATATAAGTCTTAATTTTATGTTCTTATTCTATAATAAAAAGAAGAAAAATGATGAGAATATCTAAGATGACACTTTTGATGTGCATACTGAGCATTACTTTGGGCTTCCAAATATACAATGGCCAATATATCGGCGACAGTGGCCTCAGTATGGAGGCTAATTCTTATAGATCAATGATTATCCGAGAGAACATGAAGCTCATATAAAATCACAATAAATATGGAGACTCTTCATTCAAACTCAAGCCTTACAGTCAATTTATTGCTCTAACTCATTTGTAAGCCAAAAGCCTATTTTTTATGGACAAGAAATATTTCCAGTCACCACCTTCTTCTTTAGGATTTAAAATTGAAGCTCCAAAGATTGAGAAGAAAAAACCAAAATTATTCTACTATGTAGATCTATCTAATAAATATCCAACGCCTGTTCAAAATCAAGGATACTGTGGTAACTGCTATGCTCATTCAACTACAGATACTACCAATATGATCTATATGGCAGCTAACAAGGGTTACCCAAACCTTTCTCCCCAGCATTTGACTGATTGTACAAAAGGCACCGCTAATGATACCTATAACAATGGTGGCTGCATTGGTGGATATCTTTATACCTCCTACAAATACATGTATTATAATGGAGTATACTCCAACGATACTTATCCTCTAAATGGATAAACTGTAGCCTACAAAACTGAGCAACCTTGTAAGACATACCCAGGGAAAACAACATATCCCATAATCAAGCTGTATTCTTTTGGTAATAATACAGAATGTTATAATAGGGTGTATTCTCTGAGTCTAGGTAACGCTATTACGATTGGTGTCTCAGCAGCACACCCAAATTTCATGTATTATAAATAAGGGGTCGTAACCACTTGCAATGGATCATCCACCGTTGATCATGCCGTCGTCCTAGTGGGAGCATATTACGACTATAATAACATGACCACTAGTTACTTGAAAATAAAGAACTCATGGGGTATAAGCTGGGGAGAAAGTGGGTATATCAGAATTTCCTTAGGTGGAAACAACTGTTTTGCCTGCCATCACGGGTACTTTCCAGGAGTTTGATTCCATTACTTCTACTTTTCAAATTTATTCATTTTTTCCCCAAATCTATTTTCTTAAATGATAGCTAATCAATTCTTTTCCCTTGCCTTATAGAAAACAATCAACTTACATTCGCATAACTATTAATAATAAAATCGAATGGGCGGTGCCTTTCTTTCCCAGCCTATTACAACAAAGCGAATAAACAAATACCAGCACGGCAAGATCAGGGTGATCTCGTGTGAAATGCAAGGTAAGCATATTCTTAGCTGAGGGTGGAGAAAATATATGGAGGATGCCATTTTGTTCCATCGAATAAGCAAAGAAATTTTTCTATTTGCAGTGTTTGATGGCCACGGGGGAGTTTAGGTCTCACAACTCTGTGCTAAAAAGATACCTGAGATCTTGGAAAGCAATCCCAATTTTAAAAATGGGAACTATGCGAAAGCCTTGTAGTAAACCTTCAAAGACCTTGACGAGTTATTAGGGTCAGAGCATGGAGAGGAGTTACTAAAAAACATTACAATATAAAATGGACTGCAGCCGTTCGAGAATAGTAAAGTTGCGGACTCGGTTGGATGCACAGCAAATGTTGCTTTGTTGGTGGGTAAAACTCTATACGTAGCAAATGCTGGAGATTCAAGGGCAGCCTTAAGTCGTTTAGGATCTATCATCGAGCTATCCTATGACCATAAGCCATAGAATCCTCTTGAACTATAAAGGATCGTTGCTTCTGGATATAAAGTTGAGGGAGGACGTATCAATAACCATCTCAATCTTTCAAGATGTCTTGGCGACTTGCACTATAAAAAGAACGATAAACTCTCATATGAAAGACAAACCATCACTGGCCATCCAGATATCAAATCAATACAGTTATGTAAAGATGATGATTTCATCATAATTGGATGTGACGGCATTTGGTAAAGATATGAAAAAAATGGGCAAGATCTCATTACCCTTATACGAAAGTAAAGATTGAGCGGAAAGACTCCTTAGAAGGTTCTATAGTAGATGTTAGATGGAATGCTTGGTAAGGATCCAAACAAATAACAGTTCGGTTGCGACAATATGAGTGTAATATTGATTGAATTAAACAAGAACGCTTTTTGAATGGAAGCAAGATGATTAAAATCATTATGTAATTACACTGATTATAATTGTATTTACTGAAAATGTGTTATCATTGGTTCATTTTTGAAACTTGTTTTAGTGATTTATTAATGAATGTAAACTAAAAGCTTGTCTAAGAGGTTAACTTGTTTACTTATTTCGTTAATTAGTCGATTTACTGTGTTAAATTGTTGTCTTATCTTCGTAGAAATTATAGTTGATCTATTGTATTCTTTACTTCAGCCATATGTTTTCTTTGGCTTGAGTTCATCGCTCGGTTAATTATGCTCTTCCTCCTTTGCATCTGCCATAGGTTTTTGTCACTAGAAGAAGTGATGATTGACGACCCCTCAACAATAGATTTTACTGATAGTCTACTTTTCCCACTAATTGATCTGGAAGACAAAGACGAATTAATTCTTTTCTTTGTCTATTCTTATCTCTTTTTGGCAATTGCTTTCATTCTAAACTCTCCATAGCTGATGGGATGGAAACCTCGACGTTTTTACAAATCATAGTATTGAGGTAAAACATTTTTAATATTATTATGCACATCTTTAGCTTTTTGCTTTAGTTTTTGATGGTGTTATATATGAAGTTCGAGATGTTTTTTCTATTTTTGAAGTTATCCTGCAAGAGTAAACACCTTAAGATGTTGCTATGAATAAATATTTGCTGGAGTCCTTTTAGGCTTTGGACGTCCATAGACCTATTTTAAACGACCTATCTCTTAATTAAGCAACTTTAACTCTTTGGCTTTTTACTCGAGTTTTATTTATTTCATTCTCAACTCTTCCCTTAAAGTTAATGGATCCTTTTTCTTCAGCATATTGCTCTTATAATTGTCAATAACTTTCAAGGTCTCTTTGACCTCGAGCATTATTTCCTCTTCATTAATCCTAGCAAGTGTTTATATTTGAGAAACTTTATCGTTTGTATTTGTATCGATAGTTTGCTGGCTGACCAGTCTATGTTTTTTTGGTAGGAGCGAGCTAGGAGGTCTTTAAGGAGGAATTTTGAGTTTAATTGATGGAGATTTCCTCAACCTATTCATTACTAATATATTTATAAACTGAGTAAAGTTTAATGAAGATATTGGATTGCAAAAAACGCAATCCCTTTTAGCTAAAGACTTATTTAATCAAGCTATCTTCATTTAACAGCGCAAAGCGTAACATTAATAATAAAAATTGCTTGCAGGTCTGAAAAATAATAATTTTCCGCCTATTGAAATATTAGTAATAAGAATCAAAGGATCATTTGTAAGTATTGAATATACTAAGTTTTGAGTTTATTGGTGTAGATCAAAGATTTGGGGCGAAAACATCTTGATATTTTTATTTGTTTGCAGAGCTTTTGATGAGTATTATAGTATGTTAATCCGTCATCTTATTCAAGGATTATACGCTCTTATTCGGGGTCGAAAGATTTCTACAACTTTAGTGTCCTCCAAATTTACTATAAGGATCTCCCTCGATTCTCAAAGCCTTTTTGTTTGGGTTGGGCTGCCTTCTACAATTATTTTAAGTTATATCTGAACCTTAGCAATGTTTTTTAATACATCGATTTGTTAACATTCAACATTGAAAAGTTAGTTATCTTTCCTCTCTCCTTCTCCTCATGTGGAATATTCACTGAAAGATTGTGAATTATTTTGCGCTTTTCATTTGAATATTTACTTCTAATTTGACTCTTTTACTAATGATTAGAGAGTTGATTGAAAATGACTGATTTAATTCTCTGGAATTTTTATTCATTTTAAGGATTAATAGTTTGGGAATCACTCTTTTTGCTATTTACTTTTTGATATAAATTTATTTGATGTTGCCTTGCAGCTTGCTTTAATTTAGAAGATAGATTTAAGCTGTGTTTGAATTAAGGATTACTCAACAACTTTTACAATTTATCATAAGGAACAATCATAACCAAGCATTAGATTGACACACATTTTGCATTTTGTTGACGGTTTGTCTGGGATATTATTTCCTCTTATCCAAAATAATTGTTCTTGCATACAGTTTAAGTGATCAACAAAATATTTTCCTTACGATTTCTATTCAAAAACAGTGGCCCTCTTCTAATCTCCATTTATTCTTCACCAGGCTATACATCAACGAGTGATTAAAATGCTACCATTCCTTAAATAACTAGAAATATTTCTTTTGGTTCATCATTGATAAGATAGATATATTATCCTTTTGTGTATCTCTTGAGATTGAAATAAGGAAGGAATAATTTATTGAAATTTAAGATGGAAGAAAAGATCTTGAACTTTTTCATACCAAGTTGTCTTTCACGATTAGTCATAATGCATTTCTTTTATATGAGATCAAACGAGCTTTGGTTTTTATGATTGATCTTTAAAACAATTCCATTTTATATGGAAATCTATGCATTACTATAGTTTTAATTATCAAACACCCAGCCTAATCCATATTAGGATGTTATTGTTGCGTTCATATTGCTCTTTTGTTGATTCTCATTCTACGTTATTAAAGATGTGAAAATAGAAATATTGATTCTCCCACTGATAAGGTAGTAACTTCTTGCTAGGGGATTGTATTCTTCTTACAGGATAGTACTTTACTTTACAGAGATGAGTTAAAACTGGTTCATATTAAAAAACTAACGAAAGTATATCCTCCCTTTATTTTAGACATATTTCACTATCTCTTATTTATCTTCAAGAGTGAACTCAGTCTTCTTCAATATCTATGGCTTGATTTATTGATTATCCTCAACATCGCCTTTGTTCTTCCTAAACTTTTAACGAATTATCCTTTTAGCTCTGAATTATTTGCGATTGGCAATGACTTCTCTCATATCCCTTGGCTGCCATATCATTTAATGATTGATAATTTTTATTCAAAATTATTATAAAAGTGATGGACCAACCTTTATATCATTTTATAAAAATATTTCTTTACCATGTCCCAACTATGAGCTCACCATTCATTCTATAGAATGTTCCTTTTCCGTTGGCCATATCCTACAAGAATTCGCCATCATAGTACTATCCATTAGAGAGGAAAAGAATTCCACGTCCACTCTTCAAGTCCTACTTAAACTCACCTAATTTAAAGCACATTTACCTTCGTATTTAGTCCAAAATTAATCAATGTCGTCAAGATTGTGGTAATTAATTGGTTCACGAAGCACATCAGGATATTCATTGTATAGAATTCCTTTTCCTGAAAATTGGTCATTGTACCACTCCCCTTAATAAGCCATCTTACCCGATTGATAGAACAACTTCCCTTTACCTTGCATTTTGTTATATTGCCATTAGCCTTCATACATGCCGCCATCTTGGTAATAAAATGTCCCAAAACCATGCCTAAACCCATCTAGTTTATATCCTTTATATTCGCTTCCTTGCTTATATCTTTCTATTACAAATTATCCATTCTTGCTTTATTTGGACTAAGATTTATTTGTAGAGTGATTATTCGAGTTGAATTTGGGTATTTATACTTGAGTACTTGAACCATATGTATTAACAATAGGAGTGGTGACCTATCTTTGAAATACTCCTCGACTGGAGACATACCCGTTACTATACTGGTAAGGTTGATAGTTTCCAGCTTCATATATATTCTTTGTGCTGGAGTCAAAGTAGCTTGAACTGTTGCGATCATTCGGAGTATCAGCTTCTGATATCTTCTATTACTACGTCACAATAATAAGGTTTTAATCTATTTTTGTAGTAGTTGTGTAGGTATTATTCGGAAAGATACTCCTTTGGGGCCTTGTGAATTCGATTGTGCTGACAGCAACACAAGCAATACGAGGCTCTATTGATCTTGCTGAAGGAAGTCCATAGTTCTGAGGAGATGGCTTTGATTGATATAGATGTGTATGCCTCGGAAAATTAGGTTCTTGAGAGTAATTACTTGTTTGTGATTTGATGAGGCTTGATGGAGGATTGTTGATAATGATATTTTTGTTTGGTTGATAAGATTGTTGGCTGTTTCTTCCACTCTTAATTGGTAGATTTAATAAAGATGTGGTCTTTACCTACTACTATTTAATTACTTTTTGTTAGAGCTACACCCAATCAGGTCTTAGTCTTTCTTACTTTGAAAGCATAAGCTCGAGGAAGGCGGTGAGATCTTAGGAGTAGCTTTGCCTGAACCGATGGATATGGTATTGAACAGTCTACCAATGAATGCGTCCACAATCGTCCCTATAGCACTAGTCTTGGAACTACAATAGTCCAGCCTAAAGAATAAGCATTCCAAGAGTAAAGATATCGCTCTTATAAGGACTATGATTTGGACTATTGGATTATAGATGGAGTCCATCAGTAAGTGAGGGAGAAAGATAGACATGCTGAGTTGACCTCCTGCTTGCCAGTGTTTAATAGTTAGTTTGACAGCCAGTAGTGATCGGATCATATACCTTCACCACTCCTTCCCTCGATATCAAAATAGAATTTGATCTCAGAGATTAGTGCTTGATTTAATTACGCTGTAAATGACTGAGTCCAAGGATACAGCTAGCCAATATCGACCAAAGCTCGGTCTCCTGAAACCTTCTCTTGTGAATTTGCCTTTCACTAATCTAGTTTTAAAGAGTTCTATCAGTGAACTGAAAGAGGGCATACATTTTATAGAAGGTTGCGCAATACTGATCCTCAGTTTTGGTGATGATTTTCTAGAGGGGGACTAAGAATTTACAATTTGATAACTGCTATTTTCTTCTGTCAAGTAATTGGTATGTCTTTTCATATTATTTTTTATCATTAAATGTGAATTCTCGTAAGAGATACTCACCTCCATTTTTACTATTCTTGAGAAATAATAATCCCTACTGATCCACTCTTCTCACGATCTAAAAATCCTTCAAGAGCATCGAATATTCCCCACCCTATTTCGAGCCGTTAGTTCCCATCCTCCTATTCAAATATAATCAAATAAAATCAATCTCAATCATCAAAATTATAATTTTAGATTATTGTAACTTTGAGAATTCAAATGAACGAGCATATATCAGCGGATCGCCTTATCGGTTACCATCGAACCAAGGAAGACTATATCTAAAGTCCAGTCAACTCCCTGCAGTTTGCATATGGAGACCATCGATATACTAAAATGACATATGAACTTCTAAGGGAGGATGATATTCTCAAAGAGAAAATACTTAAACAAGTTATTGAAGATTTCTCACTGTAAACCATTCACTTAAATAGAGCTGAAAATGTGAGCTTGGCGATACTAAGCTCTGACCTCATTAGCGTTATCTTAGAGCATTTGAAGAATAAAAACGAAAGGGTGAGATATTTATCGGCAACTATCTTCGTATGAATCTGGATATCTAGAGGAAAATCAGCGCAACCCCTTTAGGAAGAAAAACAATCATCACTAAGAACTGCATCGAACAGTTTTAGAATTTAATCCATGATCCTTTGCCTAAGATAAAAGCATAGGCTTATTAAGGTCTCATATAATTTGCATAGTTCACGTAAGGAATCAACTGTATTCTCTAAAATGCTCGTATCCTCACCAATTTGGTTGACAAGCTTCTCTAGGAAAAAGTGCCAGAAATACTTCTCAAAACGATCATTCTGCTAAAAATTTTAATGCAGGGCTAAGAAGGCACTCCTAAAGCACTAAAAACATAAATAATTAGTAGACTGATGAACCTAATCAATCACAATAATCAAGATGTACCTTTGTCTAAATTTAAGATTCAATATAATGTCTGTATGACTCTCGCTAACATATCCTTTAACGAGGAGGGCAAGGCTGCAATTGTTCAAAAAGGATACATCAAATAAATTTCAAAGTATATTGCCAATCCTAATAAATTGGTCAGATAAGCTTCCACTTTATTGCTTTGTTCTCTAGCCCAGCTCAACCAAGGCAAAATAGAAATACTTGAATACACTCCTTTCTCAAACATATAAAAACTTCTCTAAGATTAAAGCGCAACTGTCCTCAACGCAATGCAGCTCATCGCCAACATCGCTTAGAACCCAAAAGGAAGGATCGAGGCAAGCAAGATCTAAAGCAAGCTTGACGCAGTAAAATCAATATAGCGAAAATATGTTGACGAGACATTAAAAGTGATAAGATGGACACCTTGAATGAAATTAACTATATAAAGAATGAGTATGTATCAATCCATCCATTAAAATCGTTACATTTTCATCAATTATTCGTCCCCACTCTTCCATTATCCTTATTTCAGGCTGCCTACATCTAACTGAAGAATGTCGATTTCCTTCTTAAGAATAGATCCTATATTGGGAGATGTTCTTCCTAAATCTCCGTGCACAAACTATTTTATGTATGTCCCTGCACTCGCCCATACTTATAAAATTCCACTGTGCTTACTTACTAAGTGCAGTTTCAATCTATGTATAATTTTGTCTCGATTTAATAATGTTCTCCTATGCAAGACTCTTAAAGGAGTCAACTGTTGTAAACTCATATCTTTAACTCCTCCAAGAGTAACTTGATCCTCTTATATGAGAGGTTGCATAGAGTAAATATAGCAAAGATAGTGTTTTATTTTCTCAGTCTCAGCGGCTTTTAGCTAAACACTGATGTAAGACTCAGTTGTTTATTGTAGCTCAAGCACTTGCACATATTGATTTTCGAAGTTGATTAAAATTTATAGCAATTTCACTATTCTCCATGAGTGGTTTTCTTAGTTATTTCCTTGCTGATTTTACTTCAGCCATTTCTCGAATTCTTGCCTGAGGTGCTATCTTGCATACTCTGGTGCAATTGAAAAGACATCCTGCTATTTGATGGTGTTGATGGATTTAATAGGGTTTACAAATTCAAGGACAAAAGGACGGCCGCCTTTGAGCATCCTAACGTCGATATCCTATCTTCCTCCAGAATGGAATTTTATCTAAATTTATTCTTTCTTTTTGTTTGGATAAAACAACTGAAAAATGCGGTCTTCTATTTCTTATTGTAAACTTCCCTAGCTTAATTTCTTTCCATTAACAATCCAAGGTGTTTGGGAAAGATACCTTGAAAATTTTATGTATTTGCCGCATAAATATACATTCCTGGTTATCAGCGAAACTTTATAAATAATGTTGCTAAAATGTAAAATTCCTTTATTTTCCCTTCCGATCAACCTCCAAAATTATTCTCTCGAATTAACTCGATTGAAAATACTATCGAATTATGGTTGCCGAAGTCCTATTATTTTGTTTAAATTATAAGAATTGCATTTATACTATTGGGCATGTACAGCTACTTCTTTTTCTTGACCTAGATCTATACAATTTTTTCTTCCCTTGGCCTTCTCCTTCTTTTTTTCAAGGCCAAGGTGAGAACTAAACATCTTCATCAATGAAGTCTCAGAGCTATTACTACGTTCTTACATTTACAGCGATATGACTAGATTATTGTCGTTATCGTCACTTGTTGATGTCATATTTGTGAGCTAGTTTAATTCATTAGCCAAAGTCCATTTTAGAACTGTTTTGTGGTCTAAAACTTTATTAGTTTCGATTGGAAGGATGAGGATACGATAGAAGAGTTTTGCTAGATCTGTATCTTTTTTTTGAGTTTCAAAGTAGATGTATCTTGCTAACATCAAATTTTTCAGGATGATCATATTAGGAACACGAATGTTAAGCTTAAATTTCTACCACTGAGAAAACCCCTTTTAATCGATTTGCTTCTTTACTTCTTCAACTATTTATCTGAGGTAAGGTCTTTGAAAAATTGATTCGCATGACCAGCATATATCAGTTAAGCAACACTGCCCAACGCGGTAGCTCTTAAATAGCTCGTCTTGAGGTTGTATGTCTAAGAGTGAGGGGAGGATTTCGATATAGAAAGAATGGTCACTATACATTTTGGGATGCTCAAGGCCGTAGATGCGAAAGATGCACTTGATGCAAAGCTTGTAATCGATAAAGAGCATTTGGAACAGCACTTTGGAGTGTGCTAGCTAATCATAGGACTTCTTATAGCACCAAAACTTCTAAGGGAGTTGATATTGTTGATTGTCCATTAAAATATAATCTTTCTTTTATATGGTTGATAGATTATATTTAATCATTATTTATCTTGAATTTGGATCAGAAAATATAAATATTTCAGATATGTCAGTTTTCAATGCAGGCAAGATGCTCTACCGCAGCTTTGGTAACTCAGGCCTTAAGGTCTCAGTCATCTCCCTTGGAAATATGATCAACTCTAGGGAGGAAAATTACTAAATTGATGAGCTGCTCTTCAAGACTGCCCTACAGAATGGCATCAATCATTTCGATACTGCTGAAATCTACCATGCAGGCAAGGCTGAAATCCAACTGGGGAAGATCCTTAAGAGCCTCAATGTTCCTCGTGAGGATGTGGTGATTGCAACTAAAATTAGAGTTGCTGCAGATCCAGATATCAATTCAACTTTGCTCTTAAGTAGAAAACACATTCGTTAAAGTCTTGATAAATCTCTGAAAAGGCTTCAACTTTAATATGTTGATATTCTCTATGCCCACCACTTCGACAATTAAACACCCCTCGAGGAAATATGCAGAGGGTTCCATTAAATTATTGAAGAAGGAAAAGCCTTCTATTGGGCAACTTCCAACTGGGATGCCGAAAGTGTGTTTAATGCACTTGCCATCTGCGAAAGGCTCAACCTTCATAAACCCATCGGAGCTCAGAATTAATATAGCTTAACTACTAGGCCAGAAAGTGAAATTGAGTACTTAAGTCTCTATGAGAAATACAACTATGGACTTATTGCTTGGAGTCCCTTGGCCGGAGGCTTTTTGACAGGAAAATATCTATAAGGAATAAAGGAAGAGGGAGAAGTCACAAGATTAAATGACAAAACAAGCTTCTTCCCCCTTTAGATCATCAAGAAGTACTTTTATGATCCTCACGCCACTGAGAAAAACTTGAAGAATCTTAAGGCTCTTTCGGATTTGGCAGAAAAAGAGTTAGGATGTAAATTGATTCATTTGGCTCTTGCTTGGGTCATCAAATACCAGCACCTTGATTCTGCACTAATCGGGGCAAGAAATGTTGAACAGCTCCAGGAAAGCCTAAAGACACTCTAAATCTTGGACAAGTTTACTCCTGAAATATAGGGCAAAATTAACAAGATTTTCGACAACAATCCAACACCCAGGCACGACTTTAGATAATGGAAACCCAAGGCTCCAACCCGACCAATTGCAAAATAATGATATGCAATAATCATCTAATTTGATTGAACTTTTCTCGATATTCTTTTAAGCAAGAAAGCATTTTTTCTATTTTTTCAGTAAAGGTAGATAATTTCTTGCCCGAAGCATTTACTAATTGTAGCTCCTTAACAAACTAATCAGCTTGATTCAATAGTTTAGCTGTTAATTATTGAAAGCATTTACCCTCGTCCTCTTTGTTCTTTAAAACCTCTTTGCATGTAGAAAAGAGCTAAAAAAGCTCTTAAATCTTAGCCAAGTACTAATGATTGTTTTTACTGTTTTTTTATATTTATTATTAATATTCTTTTATTTTTATTGATAGCTTTTTCATTTCATTCTCATAAAATTCTTTTTGCTGTTTTAATTTCATATTGCAATCCATATTGTCTGAGTCATCGAATATGGTGCTGATGGAAGTTGGTTTTCTTGACCCTTAGAAATTCTTTTCTAAGTTTTGAGAAGGCTATTGTAAAAAAAGATACCATTTTTATAAGGCGTTTTGAAGTTTTGATATATTGTTGTCTGATAATTTTCCTTAGTTTCTCAAAGCCACTTCAAGCATTCTTGTCCACTCTTTGATTTCCCTCATCACAAGTGTCTTGTTGTCAGAAATAACAAGGGACTGGCTCATAGTTCCTTGCCTTGATCCGTTGTTATTTTTTCTTTTTAGCTATTGCATCAAACTTGATTCCCTTAAACCTTTCTCAATGTCCTCATCATCTTTCTTTCTAAGAGCACTCTTTCTGAATCGTTCTTGAGGCCTTTCATGGATGTTGGGGAACGCTTACTTGTTATCCTTGATATTTTTGAGGTGGTCTTTTGTAGTTTAATCATGAATATAGTAGCCCTTACTCATTTGTATATATTATGCTCATCGGGAAATTAAGGAATCTAATTTAATATTTAACATTAATAATTTGTACATTGGTTTTATCTCCGAAAATTTTATCTATTTAATTTATGATTACCTAAGTCTCAATAATCATTTTATTTTTTATTCAGGCGACCGATTTTGAACATTTTTACTATTTTTTTAAGAGATTTATACATCCATAAAAACGGGATTCATAATGAACCAATATAAGATTATTTTCGTAAATAAACTATTTAATAAAACAATGAAAGGATTATATTATTTGTTTAATAGGCTCTTGAATGAAAGCAAACCGTCCTTACTCCAAAAGCCTTAGATTATTTGTTCACAAATCTCCTCCCATACAACTCTCAATAAACAAGTACATCAAGCGCTCTCCTTCTTTTAGCAAAGAAGCCATTTTATATGAGTTTCCCCAATTAAAAACCAAAAGACACTTCAACCTAACAAATGCAATCACTTCAAAGAAAATATCCACAAAGGCTAATCTTTATCGAGATGACAACAAATAAGAAACACTAAGATAGACAAACACTTCTAATCCACCTAAGCTCGCTCCATTAAAGAGATATAGTAAAGAAAGTAAAAGGTCAAATATGGAACAATAGGTCGACTAAATAATGAACCAATTTATCCTCACACACTCGCCAAAGATAAATAATACCACCATCCAAAGGAGCATCTCAACTAAAAAATTTAGAAATGTTAGAGTTATCACTGACATTGATTAAATCGCGCCAACAAAGGTTTTCAAAGAAGCCTTCATCAAAGAAATTATTGATTTTATGCGTAAAAATGCAAAGCCTAAAAGATACAAGAAAGTAAAACTAACTTCAAAAGATGAGCCTTCTTACTACAACTAATAAATAAATCAACTAACTCCAAGTTAGCTATTGAAGAAAAATCAAGAAATACTTGAGCTGCATCCTATACACGAGTTCAAGCAGGAAGAATAAATGTTTATGAATAAGCCAGTGAATTCATAGAGTTGCATTAGGCAGTTAAGATCCAATAAAATGCTGTTTAAGTAAGTGCAATTAAAAAAGTTTTGATTTATATATACATATCAATCATCATCTAAAACGATAATAAAGTACCACTCCAATTGTAATTATAGCTGCGCACCCTAATCCTTTCAAGATAGCTCTTTTAAGATGATTGTTGTTATTTTATTTGCGTGGTTAATTTTTACCAATAGGCTATTCCATAAGCAGCTATCGAATATTTTATACATTCTCTATTCGAGAATAATCATTTTATTCTGATTTCTATTAATTAAGTATTAATGGTTATTATAGTTCCTTTTATTATCTAGGTTCCTTCTAAGGAACGGCCTATTAAGCAACTTTATCTTTTTTAGTATACTTTGAGAGTTATAAATCAGTTATTTGCCCAACCTAGACTAACTTTTTGCCGAACAGCTTAGAAAAATTAGCAATATGCGTAAAATTATATTCTTTACTATTTCTGGCATACTATCTTCTACTACTTTCAGAATCACTCCTGCATCCATAACTGGGTTCCTCACTATACATAAAACTGATGGTGGCTAGTATTAGACTTCTTACATTCCAAGCAGATGTCCATGTTTCTTGATGGTAATGAGTAAAAGATGTGCAAATGGGAACATTGATTTCGAACCTTCCTGAAGGAGTATAGAAATATAGTTTGGGAGCATTGAAAGGGTAGTTTTAATGGAGCTAGAAGAGTCCATAGTACAGTCCATCCTTGTAATGTCCTTATAGGTTGTATAGGCAAAAGTGGAAGTTTAATATACCCTCTCGAGTCACAATTGCATTGGGGATGGGCTATCGTTCAATTGATGCTTATTCCTTTTGGAGGCGAAGAAGAGTGAGTTTTTGGGTCATAATATAAGTATTGAAAGAGTAATAAAGTTATAAATAAACTATCGTAATTAAATCTTATTTGAATACTCCAAAAATAATACTTAATTAATCAATCATCCTCCTCTTCTGCGTCCTGACTTGAGTTCCATTATGACTACTCTGGCTCGCTTTCGTGCTTTATCTTGCTAATTACTCGATTTTATGAAGCTTTCTTCAAAAGCACGCACATACTTATTTAGATACTGCTCGTTAGAGGGTTCTCTTTCTTGTCGTTGGCTTATACAGTTGCGGATTAGGTTTAGTATTTAGAGGGATGAGATTGTAGGCATGATGGACGACGAGTTGTAGGCCTCGATCTTTTAGGATACTAAGCATCAAAGATATATTAATAAAATTCGGCGGGATGGTGACTTTCGTAGCTTTATCCTTCTTAGAAGCTAAGATCCTACATTATGTCTTCATTTTAACCCACCTGATACTCCATTTGTTTCCTGAGCTTTTACTATTACTCATACTTCTTTGCGCTTTTCTGCATGTTCTTAAGTTGAACTGCGTTTATAAGATGAGTACCAGTGTAAGTTGCAATCATTTGTGTAAAATGTGAAGCCTTTCCCTCTTCATTTTTCATTTGCTTGTATTTATTAGCCTTTATCTCGCAATCTGTTATTCTCTTCAAGAGATGCTCTTCGCAAAAGGGTGGAATGTATGTTTAACTGTTATCAAATCTGAGTTATATTGTTTGATACCGCATACTCTAAAGATCTCTTATAAATCCAATAGTCTTAGCACAGCTGCAATGGTAGTATTTTTGGCAAGTATAGTACATACATTTTAGCTTCATCCCTTAGGTTTCTTTGCATATTTAGCATGGAGCCGATGATTGTCCATCGAGGTTGACCCAGAATTTGCCTGTTGGTTTAGCTGGGTACTCCGAGTTCAATTGAATTTTTCGACTGTTTTTGTGTGAGAAAATAGGATAAAACCAGGTTGAGCATTATGGATGTAACTATATCTCAACATATATGTACCCATATGGTTTAAGTTTGATTGAAGATAATCCTTTTGAGAATGCCCTTGATTTTGGGACAAAAATGGCATTTCATGGCTTCGATCTCAGCATACTTCTGCTATTTTATGTAGTGGCAAATCATCCGACAACGTTCACAATACCATTTCTAAATCATCTGCTCTCTCGATTCCTATATTTCTCTTCCATAGTGCTTGTTGTGGATGGAGCCTTGGCATAATTCACAAGTGTAAATAAAATCACGGTCAGGAGATTTATCAGAGAGACAGGATTGGCAGTAGGCGGAAGGCTGGGTAAGGAGTAAATTACAAGGCGGACACGTTCGATCCATCTTCTCAACTCTTTGGGGTTGGCTTCAGCAAGCATATTTCTAATTAATAATATATTGTTTATTTTTAAAGTCAAATTAATTATCATATACAACTTTAATGGTAATATCGCTTAGTTTTATTCAGATTCTTGGCTTATATTGGATCCAGGATTTCTCTCACTGTTGGCGGTAAGAAAATCATTAGTTCAATGTTCAAAAATAGATGTTTTTGGCAAATCGGACATCTTTAGCCGTTGAAAATTGTAGTTACTTAATCCAAGATGCTCTTGCCTTAGTATTACAATATATCGGCAGTGAACTGTGAGTCAGGGTATCTAATATTAATATCATGCATAAACGTCAACTAATTTAACCATATATTTACCTATAATTTGCGAAATGCCTCTCCACTAACTCTGAGCCCTTCAGCTTTTCGGTATATTTCTATATTCATCAAACATTCCTTAATCAACTCAGTGAAGATGAATTTGATCCCATAATTTGCATTTTCGAATCTAAGGAAGTTTTAATTTTTAATGGCTCTGTTTCTGAGAGGACGATAAACGAGAGGGGTTAAATATATTCTTATTTTGCTCATATCTTATAATGATCTTTTAAGGTATTAGCTAATAAATTTCATGTTTTATTGGAAGTGGGCTAAGTTTAATCTCTTTAGCTATGAGAGTTGCTGCTATCTAACCTCTTCCTTTGTTCCCTTCAGCCTTGGACTCAGGTATTCACCTAAATAGTTGTAGACGTGTAGGTTTATCATCCTTATGCCTGATATTAGAGCGTCGATTTTTACTAATGAATCTTCATTGGAACTATTCATTTGAAATTATAATGAAGTCAACAGGCTTATAAAAAAAAATACAATAGTAATCATTAATTGGAGGGATATCAGATAATGTCACTTTTAGCATATTAGTCAATATTTTTTGTATAAATTGTATTTTTATATAGAATAATCAATTAATGTTTACAACAGAATAGCACAAATCATAGATCAGCAAATGGAAAGGAAGCACTTATATTCAGTTAAATAGGTACTAGCTAAAAGATTCAATCCTGACAGAAGTATCAATAACATTTATTTAGATTGCTTTGAATATCAAATTTACTGGGAAGGCTATCCCCTTTAACATTCGACATGGGAACCAGAAGAAAATCTTTAGTTTATAAAATAGTATCTGAAAGAAATCGAAGAGCAGCTAAGGATAAAATAATATGGCGAACAAAATATTATAGTTCCCTAAGATATTGCAACTTATTTATAGTAATTACCAAGGCAACGATAGAAAAAGATTTAAAGTATTCAATAAAGTGATGATTAGTATATTCCAATCTCATAGAAGATAAAGCGAATCAAGAAAAGACGAATGTAGAAAGTGAAGCAATAGTCAATTATTAGGATTAAAAGATAGTTCAAGAAAGAATAGGATCCTTAAAATTCAGT
>JACCDV010938406.1_pt1 | contig 18637 bp, 17 predicted proteins | sample 7446131 | NCBI WGS metagenome assembly JACCDV01 (sample SAMN15323448, study PRJNA562643) | freshwater metagenome | isolation source: river surface water | place: USA:Blue River Watershed | collected 2017-08-17 | reverse complement strand
TCTTCTTCCGACAGCTTGCTAACGAAGGCGCGATTCCAGGTATTCGCAAATCATCATGGTAAACGATCCTATTGCAGACTTTATACAGCGCCTTAAGGGTGGAAGTGCGGTGAAGAAAGAAGCCGTCACTATGCCGTACTCAAATCTCAAGTACGCTATTGCGGAGAAGCTCCGTGAGCGTGGCTTTGTTAAGGCTGTAGAAAAGAAGGGTAAGACTGGCAAAATGCTTGAGGTGTCACTTATGTATTCGACCAACGGTCGTCCTAAGATCACCGATGTAAAGCGTATTTCTAAGCCTGGACGTCGCTTGTATGCACAGGCAAAGGAGATCACTACAGTTAAGCACGGTCATGGTCTCATGGTGCTTTCTACTCCTAAGGGCATTCTTGCAGGTGATGAGGCTCGAAAGCAGAACATTGGCGGAGAAACTCTCTTTTCTATTTGGTAATTCACTACTATGTCAAAGGTCGGCAAACAACTTTTAAAAATCCCAGCAAAGACTGAAGTCTCAGTTGCTTCTGGTGAGATCGTAGTCAAAGGTCCTATGGGGGAACTTCGTCGCCCTGTGCGCAGCGAGGTTGCTATTGAAGTCAAAGATGGTCAGGTGGTGGTGACTCCTCAGACATCAAGTCGCCTTGCACGTGCGCTTTGGGGTACGTATGCATCACACATCAAGAACATGATGATAGGTGTAAATACGCCGTTTAAGAAAGTGCTCGTACTCGATGGTATTGGATATAAGTCTGAATTGCAGACAGGAAAAATTAAGCTTTCAGTTGGCTTTTCACACCCAGTAGAGATTATGGTTCCAAAAGGTTTGACGACTACTGTAGAGAAGAACGTTATTACCATTACTGGTCCAGATAAGGAAATGGTTGGACAGTTTGCAGCAGACGTTCGATCAGTCAAACCGCCAGAACCGTATAAGGGCAAAGGTTTGCGCTATGAAGGTGAAGTTATTCGCCGCAAGCAAGGTAAGAAGGCATCTGCGTAACGCACTACTATGGCTAAGTCACTAACACAAATTAAGACAGAGAAGCGTGAGGCGCGACATCGTCGCATTCGCTCTAAGATTGTCGGCACAAGTGAGCGCCCACGTCTTTCTGTGTACAAATCGAACACTGGCATCTACGCACAGCTCATTGATGATGCTAAGAACATCACTATCGTAGCAGCTTCCTCACTCGGCCTTGGAAAGAAGACAAAGTTGGAGAAGGTAAAAGAGGTTGGAACAGCTATTGCTAAAGCTGCCAAAGCAAAAGGTATTACCAAGGTAGTGTTTGATCGAGGAGGATTTCTTTATTCGGGTCGCATCAAGGCGTTTGCTGACAGCGCGCGTGAGGGAGGACTTATCTTTTAATACGTATGAACGAAGACACAGCACCAGTTACAGCCACAACACCAGCACCAACTGCTGCGCCTGTTGCCGCACCTGCTGACTTTCAGGATCGCCGCCGTGGTGGTGATCGTGGAGGCAATAAGGGCCGTGGAGGTCCACGCCGTGGAGGTCCACGCCGCGATGATCGTCAGCGCTCTGAGTTTGACCAGAAGACACTCTCTGTGCGCCGTGTAGCTCGAGTGATGGCAGGAGGTCGCCGCTTTAGTTTCTCTGTGGCAATGGTTATTGGTGATCGTAAGGGAGGTGTCGGAGTCGGTACTGGTAAGGCAGGTGATACTGCGCTCGCTATAGACAAAGCGCTTCGAGACGCTAAGAAGAATCTCATCCACCTCAAGCTCACAAAGGAAATGATGCTTCCTCATGATGTGCGTGCTAAGTATGCCGCATCAGTAGTTACTATTTATCCTGCAAAGGGTACTGGACTTGTTGCAGGAAGTTCAGTGCGAACGGTGCTCGAGCTTGCTGGTGTTAAAGATGTTACTGCTAAAATTCTCTCTCGCAGTAAGAATCAGTTGAACAACGCTCGAGCTGCAATCAAGGCACTTAAGACAATCGCTCGCTAACTTTACTTTTATGCAGCTTCACGAACTCAAACGATCTCACCCTAACTACAAGTCGCAGGTTGTTGGCCGTGGCGGTAAGCGTGGCAAGACCTCTGGACGTGGTACTAAGGGTCAGAAGGCTCGTGCAGGTCACAAGATTCGTCCTGAGTGGCGCGATCTCATAAAGAAGATACCAAAGCGCCGTGGAGAGAGTGCAAGTGGCTCTCTTAAGAGTATTGCAGCGATTGTGGCGTCAGTGAATGTTGGCGTATTGGATACGCATTTCACTGATGGTGCAAAAGTGACACCAAAGGTTCTCGCTGAGAAGGGGCTTATTCGTCGCTACGGCCGCTCACTTCCACAGGTAAAGGTTCTTGGTGCAGGGGAGATCACTAAAAAACTTGCTCTGTCAGGGGTGGTTGTTTCTGAGGCGGCAAAAGCAGCAATCCTGAAGGCGGGAGGATCTGTTGCTTAGTCTTTACTCTGGAAGGTGTTCTTTGTGAGCGGACTTCTGTATACTGTGCAGGTTAAATTCACTCTATGTTGAATTCATTTTTCGATAAAATACAACTGATTATTGCCGATAGCAGCCTCCGTGCCCGCATCCTTTTCGTATTAGCTGCATTTGTTGCGTTCCGCTTTCTTGCATCTGTCCCGGTGACCGGTGTTAATATCGAACGTCTCGAGGCATTTTTCTCAAGCAATCAATTTTTGGGCTTCCTCAATATCTTTTCTGGTGGGGGTCTTTCGAATCTCTCCATCATGATGCTTGGTGTGAGTCCGTACATTACGGCTTCTATTATCATGCAGCTGCTCACGGTGATGGTTCCTCGCTTTAAGGCGATGTATCAGGATGAGGGTGAGTCTGGACGTATGCGATTCAGTCAGTACTCGCGCTACCTTACGCTCCCGCTCGCCGTCATTCAGGGTATCGGTTTCATGATCCTGTTGCGTTCGCAGGGCGTGCTGAATACTATGACGAATTTTGATTTTGCTGTGGCAATACTTGTTATTGTTGCAGGATCAGTACTTCTCATGTGGATAGGAGAGCTTATTACTGAGTTTGGTATTGGTAATGGTGTTTCACTCATCATCTTTGCAGGTATCGTCGCATCTATTCCTCAGACGGTGAGCCAGCTTCTCTTTACATTTGATTTGCCACAGTTGCCGACGTATCTCGCGTTCGTGATTGCAGGACTCTTGGTGGTGCTCGGTGTAGTTGTGATGTCTGAAGCTGAGCGTCCAGTGCCAGTGACCTATGCAAAACGTGTACGTGGCAATGAGACGTATGGCGGCGTTTCGACTTACCTCCCACTGCGTATCAATCAGGCCGGAGTAATTCCAATTATTTTCGCAATTTCTATCATCATGTTTCCTCAGATGGTATTAAGCTTCGCTGCGCAGCTCGAGTTTGAAATGGTACAGGCGTTTGCACAAAATGCTCTCACAGTACTCAATAACCAGTATGTGTACGCTGCGCTTTATTTCTTCTTTGTGTTTGTATTTACTTACTTCTATACAGCGATCATGTTCGATCCAGAGCAGATCTCGAAAAACTTGCAGAAGTCCGGAGCTTTTATTCCTGGAGTGCGTCCCGGTGAAGCAACGTCGCAATACTTGGGCAATATCATCACGCGCATTACCCTTGTCGGTGCAGTCTTCCTTGGTGGCATCGCAGTGTTGCCGCTCGTAATGCAGGCTGTTACTGGTCTCCAGCAGCTCGCAATTGGCGGAACGGCCCTCCTCATTGCGGTGTCCGTAGTGCTCGACCTTGTGCGCAAGATCGACGCGCAGGTGTCGATGAGAGAGTACTAAAAAGGGTGTGGCAAATATAAAAGACCCAATCAATGCGATTGGGCCTTTTTAAATTCGATGTAGATTGGTGTCCTTTTTGACGGAGCTAATGGGAGGGGTGTGTATACAGCAAAAGCCCTGAAGATAGTGTCTTCAGGGCTTTTGGACTGTAGTAGGTATCTCGCTAGTTAAGATCAGCGAGCAGTGCTGTTGCTAGGGAGTGTAGATAGTTGTATTGCACTTCTGTGATGACGTTGTTTTGGTAGTCTGCTACTAACTTGTTAATGAATGCGTTGAGTTGGTTTATGGCTGGTTGAATTTGCCCATCCTCAATGAATTTTTCCAACTTCTTAAGGTTTGCTAGGTACGCATTTTCAATGTTTTGTGGAAGGTCGTAGGACACAACTGCGGCATTGATCACTGTGGATTGTTCAACTGGGGTTGGGTTATCTCCGACGGTAATACTCACATCAATCGAACCCGTTTCAGCTGGCGATCCGTTGTCCGTGGAGGTGAAGGTGATGATGTATATGCCAGACTGAGCAAGTGTTGGTGTCCAACTAAACTGACCAGTTGCCGTAGAGAATGACGCGCCGCTCGGTAGTGTTGGTACATTGAATACAGTTGAGTCGCCGTCTGGGTCACTCTTACTCACGGTAAAGCTCAATGTATTCCCCTCCAAAACTTCATGCGTCTCTTCAGCGGTTACGATTGGCGCTCGATTGATATTGCCAACTGATATGGTGATCAATTCAAGATCCAGTTCAATAGGAGATCCGTCATCGGTGACCGTAAATTCTATGTCGTTATAATTTCCCGCATCCCCATACGTTGGCGTCCATGTGAACGTGCGAGTGTTTGCGTCAAAGCTAGCGCCGCTCGGGAGGTTGCTAGCAGAGTACGTGAGTGTGTCGCCATCAAGATCGGTTGCGGTGACAACAAAGCTCAATGTCTGTCCCTCATCGACAGTCTTGTTGCCAATCAGGTCGAGGGTGGGGGCTGTATTCGTTACAAAGGGTACATTCGTACTGAATATCGGGCTGTTATGCTGCAGCATGGTATTTGCGTAAGCGGTCTCATCGGAAAGTGTGTTGTTGAGCTTCCAGTATCCGACTAAGCCAGGCTCTGTTCCCGTGATTTCTTGGTGTGCGTTGGTCTGCAATTCTGATTGTGTACGAACTCCTTCCCAAACTCTCACTTCGTCGATATAGCCGTCAAACTCTTTTTCTGAGTGCCCGTTTATGAAGTTGGCACCGATGAGGAACGGTGAAGGGACGTCTTGAATGCTGTCGGCGTCATCATAAATAACCGCAGAAGGCTTCTCGGTGCCATCGACATATATGTGGCAATCCTGCGTTGCAACAACACATGAGACAGCGACGTGATGCCAAGTGTTTAGTGTCACAGCGGGTTCGTCCGTGACTACTTGAGTGTAATTACCAGGGTAGAGTATCTGGCCATTTGCGTACTGGACGAATAATTTACCGGTATCGCGTACGTTGAATAAGTACGTGGCTCCATATCCGTATTGGTCATCTTTTGACACAATTGTTCCATCTGAGAATGATTCGACATTGATCCATGCTTCTATCGTGAAGTTGCCTTCTAGGTCTACGCCCTCAAGCGCGCCTTGTACTGCGTCAGGTACGGTGAGGTATTGATTACTGCTGGCCTCAAACTCTACTGCGTAGTTGCCTGGCGCAGCAAACGGTACGTCTGTTGTGTACGTAGCACCGCCTACGTTTGTGGCCACATTGCCTTGTGCAAGATCAGTGAGGGTGTTGTTGAGGTTCCAATAGCCAATGAGGCCACTCTCATTTCCCGCGAGCTCAGTGTTCGCGGTTGCGGAGAGTTCGGCTGCGCTTCTTGCTACAGTCCATACTCTCGCCTCATCAATGATTCCGTCAAATTCTTTTTCAGAATGACCGTTTACAAAATTGGCGCCTATAAAGAAGGGGGATGTTACGTCCTGTACACCTGTCGCCCCGCCATAGAGCGTAGTAGCAGGAATGGCGACTCCGTCCACGTATATTGTGCAGTTATTTGTAGCAACAATGCATGTAGCTGCTACGTGGTGCCAAGTGTTTAACGTCACCGCTGGGGCATTCGTCTGTACTTGCGTATATCCATTCGCGTCAACGTACTGCACTAACAATTGCCCTGTGTCTCTGACATTGAACAGATAGGAAGCGCCAGCGCCGCTATCTTGATCGTCTTTTGATATGACTGTGCCGTCGGAAAACGATTCCACTTTTGCCCATGCTTCGAGTGTAAAGTCTCCGCTTATATCTAGGTTGGTAGAGCGATTATCAGGTATGTATAAATATTGCTGATTCTGTTCTTCAAACAAGAGAGAGTGGGTATTTACTGCAAATGTTGGACTGGGTAGAGATACAAGTATTCCTAACGCTAACACCGAGAAACTTCTGCTCAGTTGTTTGCCTACGTGCATGTGTAAAAATGTTAAGTACTAATATGACCACTATAACGTGAGCTTGTCGCAAACGTTACGAGTACTGTGTGTGACATGTCTCGTGTGCGTGCGTGTAGGTATGGTGTCATGCCATGCTTGCTATTATGTGCTTGACGTGTTCTAATGGTGCTGCAAGATAGCCGTTGTGTGAAAAGTCGTCTCACTTGAAACAAAACCGTCTTTTGTCTGTATTATTGAGATGGGACCCTCTTTGTGTGCTGATGCAACTATAATTACCCTTAGTCTTTCTTTATGAAGCTGTCGTTACTCTATTTTCACCAAACAACTCCAAAAGTACTGCTTCAGTTTGCGCGCACCAGCCGGAAGCGCCCTGTACTTAGCCTTTTCGTGCTGCTGGGGCTTCTTGGTGGTGGTTACTACGCATATAGCGCTCTTTTTGGTGCCGGTACCGGTACTACCTATGTGATGGGTGAAGTCACCCGCGGTGACGTGCAGTATGTCATTACTGGGAGTGGCCAAGTGTCATCGTCAAACCAGCTCGCTCTCACTCCTGATGTAAGTGGGAGAGTGACTTCTGTCGCCGTGAAGCCTGGGCAACGGGTGAAGGCTGGCCAATTGCTGCTTCAGATAGATGCAACGACAGCGCTCAAGGCCGTGCGCGACGCAGAGGCGAACGTGCAAAGTGCTCGCATAGCTCTACAAAAATTGCAACAACCAGCAGACACGCTTAGTCTGCTGCAAGCGGAAAATGCAGCAGCCCAAGCCGATGCATCACTCGCCAAGGCGTACGATGATGGCTACAGTACTGTCTCCAATGCCTTTCTCGACATGCCGTCAATCATGACAGGGCTGAATGATCTTTTGAATGCAAACGAAAGTGGCGGGCTAAATCGCGACTCTATTTCGGTCACTGCTGATACATTGGTGTCATATGATAGTCGAGCGGCGTTGTTTAAGGCAGATGCTGAGAAGAAGTATGTAGAGGCCCGCGCTGCATACGACGCGGTATTTACTAGATACCGTTTGAGTTCTCGATCATCTTCGCTCAATGAAATAGAAGGACTTATAGATGATACATATGCGGCAGTTAAGAAGATTGCCGACGCCGTAAAGAGTGTGAGTGAATTGTATAATTTTGTGGAAGACACCCTACAAAAGAAGGGACAGCCATACTCCACGACGCTTGCTACTGAGGAGGGGGAAGTTGCTGGTTATATTTCAGACAGCAACGCACATCTGCTCTCATTGTTGGGAATACGAGATACGATTGCCTCCTCAAAGGATGCCAAAGAAGAGAAGGCGGAGTCGCTAAGGGATTTGAGACTTGGCACTGACACGCTTGATCTGGCGTCACAACAGGTGGTGGTTACACAACGGGAAAATGCTCTAAGAGATGCTCGTGAAACTCTTGCGCAATATTTGATACGAGCACCTTTTGATGGAACAGTTGCGTCTGTTGCAGTGAAGAGATATGACGCGGTGAATACTGGCTCGTCTATGCTCGTTATGGTAACTGATCAGCAAATTGCTGAATTAACAGTGAGTGAAGTTGATGTGGCGCAGCTAGCGGTAGGTCAGAAGTCGACCCTCACCTTTGATGCCATTGACGGCTTACAAGTCGATGCTACGGTTGCAGAAATTGAATCACTGGGCACTGTATCACAAGGCGTAGTCTCGTATGCGGTTAAACTCTCTTTTGTCGCCAAGGATACGCGAGTAAAGGGAGGTATGAGTACGTCGGCAGAGATTGTTACTGTTGAAAAGAAGGATACTATCCGTGTGCCGAGTGGTGCTGTTAAACAGGATGGCTCCGGCGCGTATGTTCTTGTGTTCAATCCGCCTGTTGATGTAGTGAATTCGCGCTTAGTGACGACGGAACGAGTTCCTGTTCAAGTTCCCGTTACGCCTGGTATTGAAGGCGACACATTCACAGAAATAGTAGATGGTGTCAAAGAGGGTGATCAGGTTGTGATACGCGAATCAAGTTCAGCGACGAGTGCAACATCACAGCAGTTTAGAGGGCCTGGCGGGGGTATACGGCCATAACATGATCGAAGTCACTCGTATCGCAAAGCAGTACGGCGAAGGCGAGAACGCTTTTTATGCGCTGCGTGATGCCTCCTTTACCATCAAAGATGGTGAGTTTGTTGCGATTATGGGTCCGTCTGGGTCGGGTAAGTCTACTTTGATGCACTTGCTCGGGTGCCTGGATACGCCTACGAGTGGTACATACATCTTGAATGGTCGTGATGTTTCTACCATGAGCGAGGATGCGCTGGCAGATGTGCGCAACGCACATATTGGATTTGTCTTTCAAGCATTTAATTTGTTGCCGCGGACGACAGTATTGCGTAATGTCATGTTGCCACTTTTGTATGCCGGTGTTGCAGAAGAGGAGCGAGAGAAGAAGGCGCGCGCAGTACTCTTAGCTACTGGTCTCACTGAGCGGCATTTCACGCACACCTCGAACCAGCTTTCAGGTGGGCAAATACAGCGCGTTGCGATAGCGCGAGCATTAGTAAACAATCCACTTCTTATTTTGGCTGATGAACCCACAGGAAATTTAGATACAAAAACAGGCAATCTAGTACTCGGCACGTTTCAAAAAATGAACAAAGAATTTGGTTGCACAGTGATATTGATTACACATGAGCAAGATGTTGCTGAGCATGCTGAACGCATTATTACTATTCGGGATGGAGCCATTGTGTCGGACGCCCCTGTCACCCATAGACGTATGCAACAGACGATATGAATATACGTGACCTATTGCATGAGACTTCTACGTCATTGCACTCAAATAAGGTGCGATCAGGTTTGACAATTCTCGGCATTGTTATTGGGATTTCATCAGTAATCGCCATGGTATCTATCGGTGCTGGCGCGTCCTCGACAATATCATCAAGTATTCAGTCGCTAGGCTCGAATCTCATCCAGGTGACACCTGGTTTTCAACAGGGGCCGGGTTTTGGTGCTTCCGCAGGTCGCGGTGCGTCACGCACGCTCACCCTCGGTGATGCAGATGCGATAGCACGAGAAGTCTCGGGTGTGCAGCTTGTTGCTTCTACAGTGAGTGGGAGGTATCAAATTGTAGCGAAGGGGACTAACACCAACACGACAGTAAACGGTGTTGATCCAGCGTATGCGCTGATTCGCAACGTATCTGTTGATGAGGGGAGTTTTATTACTGCGTCACATAATGTGAGTGGGGCGCGGGTGGCCGTGCTTGGACCGACAACGCGCGACGATCTTTTCGGGGAAGGCGTTGATGCCATTGATGGACAAATTCGAATTAACGGTATTCAGTTCAAGGTGATTGGCATAACAGCCGCAAAAGGTGGTACAGGCTTTCAAAATCAAGATGATGTGGTGTATATACCTTTGCGGGCGGCACAGCGGTATCTCTCTGGTGATCAATATCTCTCTTCCATAAATATCCAAGCTGAGGACGCTGAGTCGATGGCACTTGTCCAGGAGGATGTGGTGACGTTGCTGACTGCACGACATCGTATTAAAGAGGGAAGCAATCCGGATTTTACGGTGCTCAATCAGAGTGAAATTTTGTCTGCGGCTTCAACGATTACAGCGACTCTCACGTACTTGCTTGCGGCTATTGGTGGCATCTCTCTTCTTGTGGGCGGCATAGGCATTATGAATATGATGTTGACTAACGTGACCGAGCGTACCAAAGAGATTGGCCTTCGTAAGGCAATCGGCGCTAAACCCAAGGACATAGCGCAGCAGTTTTTGGCAGAGGCAATAGCATTGACCCTCATTGGAGGTGTCATCGGAATACTCCTTGGTTGGGGTATTTCGTATGCCGTTAATCTAACGGGAGTCATAACCACAACGGTCACGCTTTCATCTGTGGTGTTGGCGTTCGGAGTTTCAGCTATGACGGGTATAGTCTTTGGCTACTATCCAGCCAAGAGAGCTTCTAAGCTCAACCCTATTGATGCCTTGAGGTATGAGTAGTGTGTTCTGTGCCTCAGGTCACCTCAAGGAGGGTGTTGTTCCTATTTTTCCCAGCATCGTGTAGGCTGTGTTTATGAAGGTTACTAAAACGTTTATATTTATGGGGCGTCCCGGGTCCGGTAAGGGAACACAAACCAATCTACTTCTGGAGCAGTTTCCAGACTTTGAAACGTTCTCGATGGGCACTCAGTTTAGAGCCATATCTCACGAAGACACCTTTTTGGGTAAGAAAATTAAGGCAACTATTGACGCCGGACTGCTGTCTCCTCATTGGTTCGCGGCGTACCTTTTTAAGCATAAAATTCTGCATCTTTCTCCTGAAGCAGGTATCGTCTTTGAAGGTGTAGCACGAAAGGAGACAGAGGCACGCGATTTACATGAAACAATGGACTGGCTTGAACGGCCGTATCGCGTTATCAATCTCGAGGTACCCCCGGAGCATATTCTGTCGAGACTTGAAGAGAGGGGTAAGACGAGTGGACGTGCAGATGATCATCACAAATCGATTTCAGTGCGGCTGACTGAATACGACAAGCATACTGCGTATTCTCTTGCGTACTTGCGTGAGCAAGGAGTGGTTATTGATGTAGATGGAACAGCTGCACCGGACGTCATTCACGCAGAAATTATGAGGAAGATATCCGTATTACCTTGATGTCATGATTTTAAAATCTACTGAGGACATAGCTGCACTTAGAGTAGGAGGGAAGCGATTGGCAGCAATTATGAAAAAATTAGCAAAGGCGGTGCAGCCTGGTGTTTCCACGAAAGACATTGACGATATGGCAACCAAGCTCATTCTCGAAGGCGGAGATGAGACCTCTTTGCTTAATTATATGCCTCACGGATCAGAGCGTCCGTATCCTGCTACTATTTGCGTTTCAGTTAATGATGAAGTGGTGCACGGCATCCCGAATGAGTCGCCCCGTATTTTTAGTGAAGGTGACATTGTATCGCTCGACTTAGTGCTGACACACGATGGACGTTTTGTTGATATGGCGATAACTGTACCCGTTGGCGAGGTTGATCAGAAAGCAAAAGACTTAATGGCTGTAACAAAGGAGGCCTTACAGGCAGGTATTCGTGTCGCACGTGCCGGAAATACAGTAGGTGACATAGGACACGCGATTCAAAAGACGGTCGAGAAGTCAGGATTTTCAGTTGTTGCAGAGCTCGGCGGTCATGCAGTTGGTCACGCAGTGCATGAGTTTCCATATATTCCCAATACAGGTAAACCTGGTAAGGGCACTGTACTTAAAGCTGGCATGGTTCTTGCGCTCGAGCCAATAGTAAATGAAGGGAGTCCTGATCTGTATTTAGAGGAAGATGGCTACACATACACAACGCAAGACGGTGGGCGCAGTGCCCATTTCGAGCACTCAATTGTTATTACGGATGGCGACCCAGAGATTTTAACTGTGGAGTAGTGTTTTTTAAGATGATACATAAATATACGATTGCTGCCGTTATGATGTCTGGGAGCCTTGTTCTTCTGGCGATCTTGCAGAATGGAAATTATTTTTTTCTGTATGATGCTGCAAGGAATAATGAGTCAAGATATGGTCAAGGTGTCGTAATAGACAAAAGCTATCTCGACGTTGCTGGCAGACGAGAGTATGTGCCAACTGACGTGGTCGTTGAGACAATCGCCAGTGAGAGTGTCACCTATCGGCGTGAAGACTTCAAAGGCCCGCTCAAAGTAGGAGCCGAGTATCATGTCCATAGCGACACTGAACGCAGTGATGGTTTATTAGGTGGGTTAGTTGATGATAGCTACGCAAGGTTGGTAGATCGAGCAGGGAACAAGACGAATTATGCAAAAGACAAAAACTTTGTTTTTTTTATATGTGTCCAAGAGCCTTGCGCGTACACAATTAAGAATGCAGATCCACTTACATTTGAGGTGTTACTTCAGACTTCCTTTGTGTATGATCCACTAGATGATTTTGGTTTTAGACATGTGCGCGTAGCGAGAGATAGAAACCATGTATTTTATGGTGATGTGGTGGTCGAAGGTGTTGATGCTGCAACGTTCTCAGTATTGAAAGATCCACAGGGTCGATTTTCATCTTTCGCAAAAGACAAATCCAATATCTATTCTTTGATAAATACTGCACATCAACTTGCTGCATCAGGGTATGTTATTGAGGGTGCAGATTACGATACGTTTGAGGTCCTTGGTTCTATGGATGCAAGAGATAAAGATCGGTCTTATAATTTTTTTCCGCGGGCTCAAGAGTAGATATTTGTACGTATTGAAGCAAGAGAGGTAAGGTTCTTACGCATAGATTGCGGAGTCATTGAGGTGGGGCTGCATCAGCTTGAGTCATGGATAGGTCTGACAGTTATTATCGTCGCATTGTATCGCATTGCCGAGATTTTCGACTATCTGCTGAAGAATATGGATGTAACTTGGTGACAGGCACGACAGAAGTGCGCTTACTTTTATATAGCCACTAGGTACTAAGGCGCGAGACCGTTTGGGTGATGATAAAAGGTTCTGTGAGTGTGAGGTTGCTGTTTCTGATTTTGACGAAACGCGAGATGTTTTGCAAAAGCGAGTATGATCGAATATGTGTACCAAAAATATAGATACAGGTAACACTTAGATGACGTAGGGTATAACATTAACACCGGTCACTCCTCGTTCCATAAATAGAAATTGAATGCTGAACATGAGATGCAGTGCGTGCAGTCGTTGCGCAGCTGGGATTCAAAAAGGTGGGCGCAGTGCCCATTTCGAGCACTCAATTGTTATTACGGATGGCGACCCAGAGATTTTAACGGCTTAGTTGGTTAGCGTGATCGAATTGAGAACGTAGTCTCTCTCGGCCTTTGAAAAATTAGTAAACATAAGGAAGTAGATACGATCTTGGTTCATTACATAGGTACTGAATTTGTCTGGTAAGCTGGTCTGGTCAATCCCGTATATTTTAAAGCCGTTGATTTGGGTAGTTTGTAGCGATGATGCGCCACTTAAATAGTTTGTCTTGTACATTTTTACTATGGCTCTAGTTCCGAAGGGGTAGGTGTCAATGGTTGACTTAGGAGTGGTTAGTATTTTTTCTAGAAGTGCCGAGGGAGTGTTAATGTTGAGATCGATATTAATATTCTCGAAAGATTTTTGTGCTATTTGAACTTCATCCTCCGCCGAGCGGATAAGCAATTTTCTTCCGTCAGTAAATCGTATGCCTTGCAATATTGGATCTGTACTCTTGTCTCCTATTACCTCATCGATAGGCCCATTCACAGAGAATGTTATCTTGCTGAATCGATATGGTGTCGGTGCATCGGCTTCAAATGTTGTGTCCAATGCTCCATATGATGATACTGGCGTATTAAGTGCTGGGTGATCTATGTTTGCTGCACGATACAGGTAATACAAGCCGTAGAAGTATGGATAAGAAACCCATATGCCTACAGCCAATACAATAAGAAAAAATCCGACAATTCTTTTGCTGCGTTTGCTCATGGTAATGGGTAGGTCTTAATAATGGTTGCTCAAAAGATATTGCACATAGTGTATCAGGCGTTTGCATGTAAGATGCTCTGATCTGTGAGTAGTGTGCGGAAGTGTGTCGATGTTCTCGGGTATACTATGTACTATGGAGCGCATCTCGACAGGACCTTTTCGTACGCCGCAGGAAGAAATTGCTTTCTTGCGTGCCCAGTTGGCTGAAAAGGGGGTAACCGATGCTCGATCCTTGGAGGGCAAGGCGGCGTCAAAACAAGTGGTAGAGGAGTACGTCGCAAAGCCAGTAGAGGCTGTACTTGCCCCACACCATCAAATGCCTCAAGAGGAGATTGTTGGCATAGTGCTCAATCTCTCGCCAGAAGAACACGATGAGCAGATTGCGGGACTACTCCACGTATTACAGACGAAGGGTGTCCGTAATGCGGTATCGGTTGCGGAGCAAATGGAGCCCCACCTGCTTGATGATTTTTACCGTGTATTGTTGGAATATATTGCTGAAGGGTATACGGCTCCTGACATGCCCAAACGTGGTCCATTGTGGAAGGCGCTCCACCTTGTGCTCCTGGAGGTCTCTATTCAGTCCTCAGAGGCCTCTGACAAGGAGAAACAGCTGAAGTTACTCATCTCTGCGATGGAACAGCTGCTTTCGGGTATGTTGGCAACGACCAAAAGTACCAAGATTGCTGAGGATTATTTTTCACTTGAAGTCGGTGTTGCGCATACGCACGAAGATGTTGTTTTTTATGTTGCGGTGCCTCGCGAAAAGAAGGAGCTTTTTGAAAAGCAGTTACTTTCTGTTTTTCCTCGCGCCCGGCTCTCAGTAAAGAGTGATGACTATAACGTCTTTCGTGCGGGAGGTGCGACGGCTATTTCTGTTGCTAAGTTTGGTCGCAGTGAAGTGTATCCACTTAAGCAGTATGAGCAATTTGATCAGGACCCGCTTAATATCATCCTCTCCTCCTTTTCGAAGCTTGAGAAAGTAGGTGAAGGCGCGGCGCTGCAGATTATGGTATCTGCCGTTGGTGATTCATATAGTCGCAAATACCGTAAAGCAATCAGTGACATACAGAAAGGGGAATCCATCAACCGTGCAACCTTTGTGCATAAGACGTTTTTTCATAAGATGGCATACGCGATTGAGGAGATGGCTCATGGCAAAAAGAAAAGTGATCGGCCCATCGACCAGATCGCCATTGAGCAGATTACTGAGAAACTGAAGGCGCCAATTGTTGCTACGAATGTGCGCTTGGTCGCCTCTGCTGCGACTGCCGAGCGAGCGGAGAGTATACTCAGTATGCTCGAGTCTACATTCAATCAATTTGAAGCAGGTCTCGGAAATCGTCTCGAGTTCAAACGACTCAAAGGATCTGCAAAAAAGAAGGGTATAAGTGATTTTTCACTACGTACATTTGATTTGTCTCAGACACTACCGCTCAATCTCAAGGAATTGACGAGTATGTATCACCTCACGGCGGCAGGTGTGTCGACATCGCGTGAGTTAAAGCAATCAAAGTCAAAGGTGGCTCCGGCCCCACTCAATATACCCTCTACTGGTACTTTGCTCGGGGTGAATCGGATTGGAAACACTGAGTCAAAGATTTTCATGAGTCCTAAAGACCGAGTGCGGCATTTTTATGTGATCGGCCAAACGGGAACAGGAAAGTCATGGCTGTTAAAGAACATGATTATTCAGGATATTCAGGCTGGCCATGGCGTTGCGATGATTGACCCACACGGCTCAGACATTCAAGATGTACTCGCAAACATTCCTCCAGAGCGATACAAGGACGTCATTTACGTTGACCCAGGTCATATGGAGCGCCCATTCGCTCTCAATATGCTCGAGTACGATCCACGTTTTCCAGAGCAGAAAACGTTTGTTGTCGATGAGTTGCTATCTATTTTCAATAAACTCTTTGACATGAAAGTGTCCGGAGGTCCTGCTTTCGAACAGTATTTTCGTAACTCAGCATTGCTCGTGATGGAGCATCCTGAATCAGGTAATACACTTTTTGAGATCGGTCGAGTCCTTGCAGATAAGGATTTCCGAGATCTTAAATTAGCGCATTGTAAGAACCCAGTCGTTGCGCAGTTTTGGGAGAATGCTGAACGCACAAGTGGCGAACAGTCTCTTTCCAACTATGTGCCATACGTGACCAATAAATTTGATGTTTTCACTACGAATGAAATTATGCGTCCCATTATTGGGCAAGAGAAATCATCCTTCAACTTTCGCGACATAATGGATAGCAAGAAAATATTGCTAATCAATCTCTCTAAAGGGAAGCTTGGTGAGATTAACTCTTCTTTGCTGGGACTTATCTTTGTTGGAAAGATACTCATGGCCTCTTTTTCACGAGGAGATTCTCTTCACTTGAATCCACCGCCATTTTATTTTTACATCGACGAGTTTCAGAACGTCACCACGAACTCCATTTCTACGATTTTGTCTGAGGCTAGAAAGTATGGCTTGTCGCTCAATATGGCACACCAGTTTATCGCACAGCTCACTGAAGATATTCGAGATGCAGTATTCGGTAACGTTGGCTCGATGGCCGTGCTGCGTGTTGGCCCAGACGATTCAGAGTTCCTTAAAACGCAGTTTGAGCCTACTTTCACTGCACAAGATCTCATGCAGCTCGACAATTTCACTGGCGTCATGAAGCTTTTGGTGGATGGTCGACCGGCGTCGCCTTTCAATATTGCCTTCTTGCCCGTACCTAAAGGCAACCCTGAAGCTGTGGCAACAATTAAGCAGTTATCACATCTAACCTACGGCAGACCACGTGAGGAGGTTGAAAAAGAGATCAGGGCAAAGTATATTCTGGGAACTACTCGCTAGCGGCTGAAAACAGACGACGGGTGTCTACCTTTCGCGTGTTGTCGGTTGTTAGGGGGTTTATTCATAATTAATTACCTATGCGAAAGAATCCAAAAGAAGAGCGTACCTATGTGATGATTAAGCCAGACGGCACCCAAAAGGGACTTGTGGGTGAGATTATCAAGCGCTTTGAGCAACGTGATCTCAAGATCGTTGCGCTTGAAATGTTCCATGCTACGACGGAGCAGATTCATGAGCATTACCCTAAGGATGAGGCGTGGATTAAGCGACTTGGTGAGAAGACGCTCTCAACGTATGAGAAGTATGGTTATGATGCTATGGCTGACTTTGGTTCAAAAGAGGCTGATAAAATCGGTCCACATATTCGCAAGTGGTTGGTTGATTACATGACATCAGCACCGCTCGTGCGTATGGTTGTGCAGGGAGTGCATGCAGTTGATATGGTTCGCAAGATCTGTGGACCAACCATGCCGTACTTGGCTGACATGGGCACTGTGCGTGGCGACTTCTCCAATGATTCACCAGCGCTCGCGAACGCAGAAAAGCGCGCCGTGATGAACTTGGTGCATGCTTCAGAAACAGCTGAAGAGGCAGAGCATGAGATTAAGTACTGGTTTGGTGAGAAGCCAATCTATACGTACAAGCGCTTTGGTGTTGATGCGTAAGTAGTAAGAGTTACTCACAGAAGAGTGTGACAAGTGATAAGGGTAGGGGTATACTAAAGGAAGTTGCTCTAGTATTACTTAACTTATTTTCACATTCAGGGAGCTACTATTTCGAACTGCTGGTTGAGCGTTTATTCGTTCCGAGGCTTTACGAAGCAGCACCCACCTGGCTATGCGCTAGGTAATACGTGAGCAACTACACAAGATCGCCTCCTTCGGGAGGCGTTTTTGTTTTTCGTAATCAGTCGGTATACTCGTATGTATGCAGTTCAGCCATCTTTCATTTGTACTCGGGTTCGCCTTCTTATCGCTGGTCGCTATAGTGCATCATTTTGCCCTCCTCAATGCGTGGTATTTCGAGCTCAAGTGGTTGGATACGTGGGTGCATTTGGTGTCAGGCGTTTCGCTCGGCTTTTTCTTGACCTGGCTTTTCCTCATTCGCCTTTTTGGAAAAGTGTCCTCGTCGTGGTCGCTCTATTTAACGGTGATATTGACACTCCTCGTCAGTATTCTATGGGAATGGTTTGAAGTGAGTATCGGTCTGCGATTTAAGGATAATTATGTTTTTGATACCAGTCTTGATGTCGCGATGAATATTTGCGGAGCACTCTTCGCAAACCTTGTAGCGCGTGCTTTTTTCATGAATCGTCTATGATATTTCGTCTCACCGCGTGTGGAGGTGCAGATACAGTAACGGGAGCCAATTTTTTGGTTGAAGTGGGTGGTAAGAAAATTCTCGTGGATTGCGGACTAACTCAGGGAGCTGACGCTGCCGGTGATGTGAACTACGAATCATTTCCATATGATCCATCTACTATCGATGCACTTTTTGTCACGCATGCACACCTTGATCATGTTGGGCGAATTCCAAAGCTCGTACGAGATGGGTACGCGGGTCCTATTTACGCCACGTCGGCGACGCTTGATCTCACTGCGCTCATGCTTGATGACAGTCTGGGACTCTTGACGAAAGAAGCTGAACAGCGGGGCAAGCGCCCACTGTATACGAAAGAGGATGTGATGCAGTCGCTGAAGCTCATGCATCCGTTGCCGTACCATGAGGTGAAATCCATGGGGGAAGAAGTTTCTGTGCGTTTTCTTGATGCCGGACACATATTAGGATCTTCAATGCTAGAAATTTCATCTCATGGCAAAAAGTTGGTGCTGACAGGGGACTTGGGAAATTCCCCGTCACCTTTTTTGCGAGACACTGAGTTTCTTCCTGATGCGGATTATATTTTGATGGAGAGTGTGTACGGCGATAGAAATCATGAACCGGAATCTGAGCGCGTACCTAAGCTTCGCGCTGTGGTACAGGAGGCCATTGATCGTGGGGGTGTGCTTATGATTCCGGCGTTCTCGATAGAGAGAACAGAGCACATGCTGTATGAAATTTCTAATCTTATGGACAAGGGACAGCTCGCGCGCGTTCCGGTGTTTCTCGATTCTCCGCTCGCCATACGCGTAGAGGAAGTCTACCGCAAGCATGCCAAGGAGTATTTTAAAGAGAG
>JACCDV010709216.1_pt1 | contig 18638 bp, 20 predicted proteins | sample 7446131 | NCBI WGS metagenome assembly JACCDV01 (sample SAMN15323448, study PRJNA562643) | freshwater metagenome | isolation source: river surface water | place: USA:Blue River Watershed | collected 2017-08-17 | reverse complement strand
TTGCCTTTCTTGCGTCCCGACGCCAAGAGCCAAGTGACCATGCGCTATGTGGACGGCAAGCCTCACAGCATTGACACCGTGGTGTTGTCGACCCAACACAGCCCTGACCAAAGCGAGTCAGCCACCAAGATGAAGGCCAGCTTCAATGAAGCCATCATCGAAGAAATCATCAAGCCCGTGTTACCCAAAGAGTGGTTGCAAGACACCAAATACTTGATCAACCCCACAGGCCGTTTCGTCATCGGCGGCCCACAAGGTGATTGCGGCTTGACCGGTCGCAAAATCATCGTGGACACCTACGGCGGCGCCTGCCCTCACGGCGGTGGCGCGTTCTCGGGCAAAGACCCATCCAAAGTGGACCGCTCAGCCGCATACGCTGCACGCTACGTGGCCAAAAACATCGTGGCGGCTGGCTTGGCCAAGCAATGCCAAGTGCAAGTGGCTTACGCGATTGGCGTGGCACGTCCTATGAACATCACGGTGAACACCATGGGCACTGGCGTGGTATCAGACGACAAGTTGTCTGCCTTGGTGGCTGAACACTTTGACCTGCGACCCAAAGGCATTATCCAAATGCTCGACTTGCTGCGCCCGATCTACAGCAAGACAGCAGCCTATGGTCACTTCGGTCGTGAAGAGCCCGAGTTCACTTGGGAACGTACAGACAAGGCTGCTGCATTGAAGGCAGCTGCAGGTGTGAAGTAACCACTTCGCTGCTTCTGCTCAAGGGCTTCTCGTATTTGCGAGAGGCCCTTTTTCTTTATCTCTTGGTTTCTGCAGGGATGCGAGTTAGCTAATTCGTGCAGTAGTAACGTCATAGCCATATACGTAGCAAGCGCCGCCCAAGCTTCGCCGCCACATCAAACGAAGAAGATCATCAAGCCTCAGAAGACTGCTGCAACGCCCACATCTGTGCATAGCGTCCGTTTAACGCCAACAACTCAGCATGGGTGCCACGTTCCACAATGCGCCCCATATCCATCACCAAAATCTCATGCGCATCCACCACGGTTGACAAACGGTGCGCAATGACCAAGGTGGTTTTATTCTGTGCAGCGCTTTGTAATTCGGCTTGAATGGCTCGCTCGTTCGCACTGTCCAACGCTGAAGTGGCTTCGTCAAAAATCAAAATCGGTGGATTCTTGAGCAAAGTACGGGCAATGGCCACGCGTTGCTTTTCGCCGCCCGAGAGCTTCAAACCTCGCTCACCCACCATGGTGTCATAACCCTTGGGCGTAGCAGCGATGAACGCATGGATATGCGCGGCCTTCGCGGCTTGCTCTACTTCTTCAGACGAAGCATCGGGGCGACCGTAGGCGATGTTGTAGCGCACGGTGTCATTGAACAACACGGTGTCTTGCGGCACGATGCCCATGGCGCGGCGCACGCTCAGCTGCGTGACACGGCGAATATCTTGCCCATCAATGATGATGGCTCCCTGATTCACGTCGTAGAAGCGAAACAACAAACGCGCCAACGTAGACTTGCCTGAGCCCGACGCCCCCACCACGGCCACGGTTTTGCCAGCAGGGATGTCAAAGCTCACGCCTTGCAGAATGGGTCGGGAGGGTTCGTAGGCAAACACCACGTTGTCAAAACGCACATGAGGGGATGCTTGCAAGGCCAAGTCTTTGGCGCCCGCTTCATCAGCAACCTCACGGTCTTTTTCCATCAAAGCAAACATGCGGTCGAGATCGGTCAGGCTCTGTTTGATTTCGCGATACAGCACACCCAAAAAATTGAGCGGGATGTAGAGCTGAATCATGAAGGCGTTGATCATGACCAAGTCCCCCAAAGTCATGCGGCCATCCACCACGCCTTGCGTGGCACGCCACAACATGGCCACCAAAGCCACGGCGATGATGAGTTGCTGCCCTGTATTGAGCAACGACAACGAGGTTTGCGCCTTCAAACGTGCGCGGCGCAAAGCTTCTAGACTTTTGTCGTAACGCGCAGCTTCAAAGGCTTCGTTGTTGAAGTATTTGACGGTTTCGTAATTGAGCAACGAGTCCACCGCTTTGGTGTGTGCTGCCGAATCAAACTCGTTGGCTTGACGGCGGTACTGCGTCCGCCACTCCGTCACTTTCACAGTGAACACAATATATAAGGCCAACGCCAACACGGTGATGCCCGCGAACCACGCATCAAACTTCACCGCCAAGATGGTCAGCACCAAGGCCACCTCGATGAGCGTAGGCACGATGCTGTAGAGCGAATACGAAATAAGCGACTCAATACCGCGTACGCCGCGCTCAATGTCACGCGTCATGCCACCGGTTTGGCGTTCCAAATGAAAACGCAAACTCAGACCATGCAAATGCTGAAACGTTTCCAACGCAATTTGCCGCGCCGCACCTTGTGTAGCCTTGGCAAACACCAACTCTCGCAGTTCGGTAAACGCCGACACCGACAAACGCAACACGCCATACACCAACAGCAAAGACACTGGCACCACGATGAGCGCGGTTGGGTCACTTGGCTTGAACGACATGGCGTCGATCAACTCTTTGAGTAACAGCGGCACGCCTACATTGGCCAACTTGGCGCCCACCATGAACGCCAAGGCCGCGAACACGCGCCACTTGTATTGCCATAAATAGGGAAGCAGGCGTTTAAGTGTGTCGCTGTCAGCGCGTGGCTGAAGCATTTGCCCGTCGGGCTGGGGAACCGAAGAATGACCGTGATGACGCATGTTGCACAATGCCAATAAATAACCCATCGATTGTGCCCATGTCCCAAACCCTGCGCCCCCACGCCGAACAACTGCCCACAGACCAAGAGCTGGTATTGAAGGTCATCCCCATGCCTGCCGACTGCAATGCCAACGGCGATATTTTTGGCGGCTGGGTCATGGCACAGGTGGACTTGGCGGGGGCGGTATTGCCCGCGCGTCATGCGCGCGGTCGTTTTGCCACAGTGGCCGTGAATGAATTTATCTTCAAACAGCCCGTGCGCGTGGGCGACATCTTGAGCTTTTTCTCACGCGTGGTGAGACTTGGCAACACATCCATCACCGTGAGCGTGGAAGTGTTTGCCGAGCGCTGGAACGAACAAGGTCAGTACATCAAAGTTACGCAAGCCACGCTCACCTATGTAGCCATCGACAAAGACGGTAAGCCGCGCATCATCCCGAAAGACTGAATTTAAGAAACGATGTAGGCTCCCGTACCTGTCGACATCAATGTACCGTCAGGCCCGCGAAACTCCATGCGCGATGTACCGACCCGTGTGCCTACGCGCAGGGCATGCGCATGGACGGTGAAGTGTTCACCGATACCTGGGCGCAGATAGTCCACCCGCAGATCTATCGTGCCGAGTTTGGCAAAACGTTCTAAGCGTTCAGCAGGTGGTTCTTTCATGTGCTTTGCCGCCAAACACGCCATGACGGCAGCACTGCCAATCGCATCAAGCACGGCACTGATGACACCCCCGTGAATGCGGTTGTAGGCATAGTGCCCTACCAAGTCGGGCCGCATATCAATGCGGGCCACCACCTCCTCAGGTGTGATGCTCACCATCTTCAGACCGAGCAAGCGGTTAAAGACAATTTTTTCTTCGTAGATTTCGCGGAAAAGCTCTAAATACGCAGGCTCAAAAACAACTGGGGCAACAGAGAGAGGCGATGTCATCCAAGACGTCTTTATAGTTTAGAAAAATCAGGCTTGCGCTTTTCCATGAAGGCGCCAAACGCCTCTTTGGCTGCAGGCTCTGTGAGCATGCGGCCAAAAGACGCAGCTTCTTCATTCATTTGCTTTTGTACCAGCGCCATTTGCCCTGCTTTCATCAACCGCTTGGTTTCCAGCAATGACGACAAAGGCTTGGCCGCCAACTTGCGTGCTTGGGCCTGCACATAGCTGTTGACCTCGGTAGGGGGCAACACGCGATTGACCAAACCAATCTCCAACGCCGCTTCTGCCATGAACGGCTCCCCCAACAACAGCGCTTCCGCTGCACGGTGGTAGCCCATCATTTGAGGTGCAAGCAAACTCGAAGCAGCCTCGGGGCACACACCGAGATTGACGAATGGCATGGCAAAGGCCGCGTTATCACCTGCATAAACCAAATCACAGTGAAACAACAACGTGGTGCCAATACCCACCGCAGGGCCTGCCACAGCAGCTAGGACAGGTTTTGGAAATGCGGCGATGTTGCGCAACAAACGGAAAACAGGCGCGTCTTGCGAAGACGGTGGGTTGTGCAAAAAGTCAGCAATGTCATTGCCCGCACAAAACACCGCCTCATGCCCTTGAAACACCAATACACGCACCTCAGGGTTGCGCTCAGCTTGCTCGACCGCATCAGCCAGCGCGGTGTACATCGCGGCTGTGAGTGAGTTTTTCTTGTCAACGCGGTTGAATGTCAGGGTCATGACCCCAGCATCAATGTGGCTCAAGATTTCGGACATAGACTTCCTAGTTATTGGGTGCGCAACCACACTTGGGTGCGATAGAACGGGCCAATATAGCCGCGCACTTGCAGCTTTTTGCCACCCTCTAAAGGCACCATTTTGACGGTGTATTCCTTGCCATTTTCAGGGTCCAAAATTTTCCCACCGCTGGCCCACAAGTTTTCACCAGATGCATCAGGCTTCACGCCACGAATGATTTCCATGCCGATGATGGCCTGCCCCTTTCGGTCGTCTTTGCAATCCTCACAGATTTTTTTGGCATTCGGGTCATTGCGCAGTGTCTTGATCACACGGCCGCTGAGTGCACCGTCTTTGTCAGCAATCTGAATTTCCGCTTTGGCCTCGCCCGTCTTGTCGTCAATCGAGTGCCATGTCCCCACAGGGGTCATTTGCGCATAGCTGCTGCTAACGGCCAACGCCATGAAGGCCACGCAAGATTTGAAAAAAAATGTTTTTGTCATGATTTGAATTTACTCCAATTGGTTCACAAAACAACTCAGGCAAACACGGCATCTGTCTCCATGAGCACAGCCGAGCCTGCACGCGCGGTAAGCATGAGCGATGCAGTCTCTGGAAAGAGCTTAGCAAAGTAAAACCGTGCTGTTTGCAGTTTGGCTTGGTAAAACGGATCGCGGTTACCTTCTGCAATTCTTTGCAAAGCAACTTTCGCCATCCGCGCCCAAAAGTAGCCAAACACCAAATGGCCCGCCACGCGCAGGTAGTCCACCGCTGCAGCCCCCACTTCATCGGCATTTTCCATGGCTTTGTAGCCAATTTCACCCGTGAACTGCGTCATCTGCTGACCGAGCTTAGCTAAGGGGTTGATGAACTCAGCCATGTCTTCATCGCCTTGCGCCTCAGCCACCAACGCTGCGATGAGCTTGCCAAATTTCTTGAGCGATGCACCTTGATTACCCAGCACTTTACGGCCCAACAAGTCCAAGCTTTGGATGGTGTTGGTACCTTCGTAAATCATGTTGATGCGTGCATCACGCACGTACTGCTCCATGCCCCACTCGCGAATGAACCCATGGCCACCAAACACTTGCATGCACGACGAGGTTGCTGTCCACGCATTGTCCGTGATGAAAGCTTTGACGATGGGTGTGAGCAAGGCCACTTGCTCGGCAGACTCGGCACGCACCGTTTCATCAGGGTGACTCAACTCACGATCAATCAACATGGCACAGTACAACGCCAGCGCACGGCCACCTTCGGCATAGGCGCGTGCAGTGAGCAGCATCTTGCGCACATCGGGGTGCACCAAAATGCTATCTGCGGGTTTGCTTGGATCTTTCACGCCCGTCAAGCTGCGTGACTGGATGCGGTCTTTGGCGTAAGCCAGCGCGTTTTGGTAAGCCACTTCGGTCAAACCCAGCGACTGCATGCCCACACCCACACGGGCCGCATTCATCATCACAAACATGGCCGCTAAGCCTTTGTTGGGCTGGCCCACCATCGTGCCCACCGCACCATCGAGCACCATTTGGCACGTCGCGTTGCCGTGAATGCCCATCTTGTGCTCTAAGCCACCGCAGTAAATGCCGTTGCGCTCGCCCAAGCTGCCATCCGCATTCACGTGGAACTTAGGCACCACAAACAAGCTGATGCCTTTGCTGCCCGCAGGGGCATCTGGCAAACGCGCCAACACCAGATGCACGATATTGCTCACCATGTCGTGCTCGCCCGCGCTGATAAAGATTTTGTTACCCGTGATGCGATACGTGCCATCAGCCTGTGGCTCAGCTTTGGTACGCAACAGGCCCAAATCAGTGCCGCAATGCGGCTCGGTCAAACACATGGTGGCTGTCCATTCACCGCTGGTGAGCTTGGGCAAATACAGCGCTTTCTGGGCCTCTGTGCCGTGCGCATGCAAAGCCTCATAGGCACCGTGTGTCAAGCCGGGGTACATCGTCCACGCTTGGTTGGCGCTGTTGAGCATTTCGTAAAAGCACTGGTTTACGACCACGGGCAAGCCTTGGCCGCCATAGTCAGGGTCAGCACTGAGTGCTGGCCAGCCACCTTGCACGTATTGGTCATATGCGGTTTTGAACCCCTCCGGTGTTTTGACTTCGTGCGTGTCGCGATTGAGCATGCACCCTTGTTCATCACCGATTTGATTGAGCGGAAAGATCACCTCAGACGCAAACTTACCGCCCTCTTCCAACACTGCCGCAATCGTGTCGGCATCGATATCGGCATGCTTGGGCATTTGCTTCAAATCGTCGGTGACGTGCAGCACTTCGTGCAGCACAAATTGCATGTCACGCAAAGGTGGGGTGTAACTAGGCATGGTAGGTCTCCTTACTTTTTGGATGAATTGGTGCGCTTAGCGCTTGTTTGACGGACAGGTGTTACATCGCTTGCGCCGTAGCGTTGCAAGATATTTTCAAAACCTTGGTGTGTACGTGCCAATGATTTAGACGAACGTAAGAAACGTGCTTCGTATTGCAAAGCCAAGATGAGGCCATGCAACTCAAACACCATCTGTTCAGCATCGATGTGCGCCGCCAGATGTCCTTCGTCACGGGCTTGTACCACCGTACGATAGACCGCTGAGAGCCATGTTTTGACTGAGCTTGCCAACGCATCGCGTACAGGCCCGGGACGGTCGTCAAACTCAGCAGCGCCACTGATGTAGAGACAGCCTGAGTCAATCTCGGCAGAGGTACGTTTGGTCCAATTGGCAAACAACTGTGTCAAGCGAGGCAAACCGCGCTCAACTTGCAAAATGGGCAAAAACACTTCTGCCTCAAAACGCTGGTGATATTCGCGAATCACTGAGATTTGCAACTCTTCGCGTGACCCAAAATGCGCAAACACGCCCGACTTGCTCATGCGCGCGACCTCGGCCAAGGCGCCAATGCTCAAACCCTCTAAACCGATTTGCGTTGCCAAGCCCAAAGCTGCATCGACAATGGCTGCTTTGGTTTGCTGGCCTTTTTGCAAAGCCTTGTGATCTGAAGCAACGATTTTTCGAGAGGTTGTCATGCAAGGTTGAAAAAGAATACAACTAGAAAAGAACGGTCGTGCTATTTTGCATGATTTTCAATCTTTAAACTAAACCCCTATGCAAGCTACCAGAATTCTCGCCATTCGCCACGGGGAAACCCTATGGAATGTGGACACTCGTATTCAAGGCCATCTGAACATCGACCTTAATGAAACAGGCCGTTGGCAAGCAGATCGGGTCGGACATGCGTTGGCGAGCGAGCCCATTCAAGCGATCTACAGCAGCGATTTGCGCCGCGCATTGGAAACCGCAAAAGCCATTGCCACCGCGCCTGCTCGCCTCACAACACACACGCCCACACCTTTGCAGGTCACCCCACACTTGCAGTTGCGCGAGCGTCACTTTGGTTATTTGCAAGGCAAAACGTGGGCTGAAATTGAAACCGAACACCCTGAAGAATGCAAACTCTGGCGTACGCGAGATCCATACTGGGCACCCGCCGGTGGCGAGTCACTCAGCGACTTGCGTGAACGCATTCAACGTTGCGTGAACGAGTTAGCAAGCCAACACATGGGTGAACAAATTGTCTTGGTCGCCCACGGTGGTGTGATGGATGCGCTGTATCGGCTGGCAACAGGCCAAGACATTCAAGCCCCCCGCACATGGCACTTGGGCAATGCTGCCATCAATCGACTGCTTTGGACACCTCAAGGATTGAGCTTGGTAGGCTGGGGTGATGTATCCCATTTTGACGACATACACGCTAAACCGCTTGATGAAACCAGCACGTGAACGTACTGCCTTCGCAAATTACGTGTTGAATAAATCTGCGGCTGACTTAGGTGGCGTCACACCTAGGTGACGATAAGCCGCCAAGGTCGCCGTACGCCCCCGCGGCGTGCGCTGTAAAAAGCCTTGCTGAATCAGATACGGCTCAATCACGTCTTCAATCGTGTCACGCTCTTCGCCAATGCTGGCAGCGATGTTGTCGAGCCCCACAGGACCCCCATCAAAACGATGAATCACGGCTTCAAGCAACTTGCGGTCCATCAAATCGAACCCTTGCGGGTCTACATCCAACATAGCCAGCGCTTTTTGCGCCATCTCTTGTGTGATGCGTCCCGTGCCTTTGACATCCGCATAGTCACGCACGCGGCGCAGCAATCGGTTGGCGATGCGCGGCGTACCGCGTGAACGACGAGCGATTTCGAAGCCCCCCGCTTCGTCAATCGGTGTCTCAAGCAAACCTGCGCTGCGCATGACGATGCGCAACAAGTCTTCGGCGCTGTAAAACTCCAAGCGCGACACAATGCCAAAGCGGTCGCGCAAAGGGTTGGTCAACATGCCCGCACGTGTGGTGGCCCCCACCAACGTGAAAGGTTGCAAATCGAGCTTGATGCTGCGCGCCGCGGGGCCTTCGCCGATCATGATGTCAATTTGGTAGTCCTCGAGCGCGGGATACAAAATTTCTTCCACCACAGGCGACAAGCGATGAATCTCGTCGATGAACAACACATCATTTTTCTCTAGGCCTGTGAGCAAAGCAGCCAAGTCTTTGGGCTTTTCCAATACAGGACCGCTGGTGGAGCGAAGGTTCACACCCAGCTCTTGCGCAATGATGTGGCTCAGTGTGGTTTTGCCCAAACCTGGGGGGCCAAACAAGAGCACATGGTCCAAAGCTTCACTGCGCTTCTTGGCAGCGCCAATGAAAATCTCCAACTGCTCGCGCACCTTGGGCTGCCCCACATACTCTTGCAGCAACTTGGGACGAAGCGCACGCTCGATCGCCTCTTCGTTGGGTGAGACAGGCGCGGCAGACACCACGCGCGGTGCAGGGGTGAAGTCACCAAAGTCGTCTGTTTGGATGCTCATAGCTTATTTCGCCAAACTTTTCAGCACCAGCTTGATGCCGTCGCTCACGCCCACATCCGCAGGCAACGCCTTGAGAGCCGCAGACGCTTCTTTGTCGCTGTAGCCCAAGGCCAATAGCGCTTGCAAGATGTCACTTTGACTACCCGATGCAGCCGAGGCACTTGGGCCAAGGTCTGCACCCAGTTTGCCTTTGAGCTCCAGCAACAGACGCTCGGCGGTTTTTTTGCCAATGCCTGGCACTTTGGTCAGACGTCCTGCCTCTTGGTCCGACACTGCACGGGCCAGCTCATCCGCGCTCATGCCGCTCAAAATCCCCAGCGCAGTGCGCGGCCCAACGCCTGAGATTTTGATAAGCAAACGGAACGTGGTGCGTTCTGCCGCTGTGCCAAAACCATACAAAATTTGCGCATCCTCACGCACCACAAAGTGGGTGAGCAAGGCCACTTTTTCGCCCGTCGCGGGCAAGTTGTAAAACGTGCTCATGGGCACATCCACTTCATAACCCACGCCATTGCAGTCCACCAGCACTTGGGGTGGATTTTTCTCACTGAGAATGCCGCTTAATTTGCCAATCACATCTTGCCTATCATTGGGGTATCTTTAGAGAGATTATCGACTTGATTCTTCGACACACCTTTACCCCGCACAACAACACCCGTCTGTCGCATTTGTGCGGCCCCACCGACGAACATTTGCGCACCATCGAACTGGCTTTGGACGTGAAAATCGCCCACCGCCACGAGCAGTTCAAAGTGGACGGCCACAAGGCCAAAGCCACCCGCGCTATGGAGGTGCTGCAAGCCTTGTACGAGCGCGCCGCCAAAGCCATACCGCCTGAGCAAGTGCAGCTCATGCTCGCGGGCGACAGTGCGATGGAAGAAGAAGACATCCCCACGCTGCAAACACGCCGCACCGATTTGCGCCCACGTACGCCCACACAAGCCGCGTACCTTGACAACATTGCCGCGCACGACATCAGCTTTGGCATTGGCCCAGCCGGTACGGGCAAAACCTATTTGGCCGTGGCCTGCGCGGTGGATGCGCTGGAACGCAGCGCAGTGCAACGCATTGTGCTGACCCGCCCTGCGGTAGAAGCGGGTGAAAAACTCGGCTTCTTGCCCGGCGACTTGGGCCAAAAAGTGGATCCTTATTTGCGCCCTTTGTATGACGCACTGTATGACCTGATGGGTTTTGACCGTGTGCAAAAAGCATTTGAACGCAACGCCATTGAAATTGCGCCACTGGCCTTCATGCGCGGACGCACACTCAACAATGCCTTCGTCATCTTGGACGAAGCGCAAAACACCACGCCCGAACAAATGAAGATGTTCCTCACCCGCATTGGCTTCGGCGCCAAAGCGGTGGTTACCGGTGATGTGAGCCAGATTGATTTACCCAAAGGGCAGCTCAGTGGATTGATTGATGCCGAGCGTGTCTTGAAACGCGTCAAAGGCATTTCGGTCACCCGCTTCACCAGCGCCGATGTGGTGCGCCACCCACTCGTGGCCCGCATCGTGGACGCCTATGACGCACAGCGCACCGCCACCACGGGTGCTCCCTCACGCAAACAATCGTAAAAACATGGCCCTGCCCACCTTAGACCTCACCCTGCAATTTGGCGACATCGCAGATGCAGCGCGCCACCGAGCCGCGCTGCCACGCGCATTTGTGAGTCGTTGCATTCGCCAAGCTTTGGCGCACGATGCTGAGATGACCGTGCGCATCGTCGACACCGAAGAAGGCCAGGCCCTCAACCGCGGCTACCGCAAAAAAAATTACGCCACCAATGTGCTGACGTTTGACTACGCGCAAGCCCCCATGGTGATGGCCGACCTCGTGCTGTGTGCGCCGGTGGTGGCCGCAGAAGCTAAAGAGCAACACAAGTCATTGCAAGAACACTACGCACATTTGCTGGTACATGGCGCACTGCATGCCCAAGGCTATGACCACGAAACCTCTGAAGCGGATGCCATCGAGATGGAGACTTTAGAGATGCTCATCATGGCGGCGCTGGGCCTGCCCTGCCCTTATTGACGCAGCCTGCGATTAACGACCCGCCGCATCTTCCAGCAAGCGCACCTTCACTGTCTTGCCTTTGATGCGCCCTGCACTCAAACGCTTGACGGCCTCACGCGCAATGCTACGCGCCACCGCCACATAAGTGGAGAACTCATTCACGTTGATCTTGCCCACTTGCTCTTTGGCAAAGCCTGCTTCACCGGTGAGTGCGCCCAACACATCGCCCGCGCGAATCTTCTCTTTGCGGCCTCCCACAATTTGCAGCGTGGCCATCGGCGGCTGCAAGATGCCCCCTGCGACGGGTGTGAGACTACTCAACGGTGCCCAAGTGGATTCGCGACTTTGTAGCAGCTCAATACGGCCGACATAGCCCATCTCATCCATGCTCACCAACGACAAGGCCAAGCCCTCGGCGTCACCTCGGCCCGTGCGACCAATGCGGTGAATATGCACCTCAGGGTCGGGCGTCACGTCCACATTGATGACCGCTTCTAGATTGGTCACATCCAAGCCACGTGCGGCCACATCGGTGGCGACCAACACCGAACAACTGCGGTTGGCAAACTGCACCAGCACTTGGTCGCGCTCGCGTTGTTCAAGTTCGCCAAACAAAGCCAATGCGCTAAAGCCTTGGGCTTGCAACACGGACACCAAGTCGCGGCATTGTTGTTTGGTGTTGCAAAACGCGAGGGTAGATTCAGGGCGGAAGTGGTTGAGCAATTGCGACACCGCATGCAAACGTTCGCTGTTGCTCACTTCATAAAAAATCTGTTTGATTTTTTGTGCGTCGTGTTGCGCTTGCACCTTCACCGTTTGCGGCTCACGCATGAACTGCGAAGCGAGTTTGGCAATGCCTTCGGGATACGTGGCCGAGAACAACAAGGTTTGACGGTCTTTGGGGCACTGACGCGCCACTTTAGCGATGTCATCAAAAAAGCCCATGTCGAGCATGCGGTCGGCTTCATCCAACACCAACATCTTCAAACCTTGCAGGCTGAGTGAGCCGCGCTCTAAGTGGTCCATGATGCGGCCTGGCGTACCAACCACCACATGCGCCCCGTGCTCAAGGCTCAGCGTCTGGCCACGCAAGGCAACACCGCCACACAGCGTGACCACTTTGATGTTCCCTACGGCGCGAGCCAAGCGGCGAATTTCTTGTGTCACCTGATCAGCCAATTCACGTGTGGGGCACAAGATCATGGCTTGCGCGTCAAACTGTGCTGGATCAAGCCTTTCGACCAAAGGAATACCAAAGGCGGCTGTCTTGCCGCTGCCCGTGCTGGCTTGGGCAATCAAGTCGCGGCCCGCCAAAGTCAGAGGCAAGCTGGCGGCTTGGATGGGCGTCATCTGGGTGTAGCCCAGTTGCGTCAAGTTGTCGCGCGTGGAGGCCGCAAGGCTCAGGGAGGCAAAGGTCGTCGCGGTATGTTTGGTATCGGTCATGCACCGATTATCGTGATCGGAATGGTCACGGGGCCATCGTTGACCAAATGCACTTGCATGTCCGCGCCAAAGATACCAGTTTGCACCTGGGGATGCTTCGTTTTGGCTTGCGCCACAAACGCGTCATACAAGCGTCGTCCTTCGTCAGCGGGGGCTGCACTGGTGAAGCTCGGACGCGTGCCACTGCTGGTGTCAGCCGCCAAAGTGAACTGGCTCACCACCAACAGGCCACCGCTCACATCGGTCAAGCAGCGGTTCATCTTGCCTGCCTCGTCGTAAAACACGCGCAGCTTCAAAATTTTGTCGAGCATTTTTTGGCCCACCACTTCGGTGTCGCCTTTTTCGGCACACAACAACACCAGCAAGCCTTGCGCGATTTCACCCACCACTTGACCATCAACTACCACACGGGCTTCGCTCACGCGTTGTAAAACAGCTTTCATGCGCTGTCTTTCGGATCGTCGAAATGCGCCTCGACATCGTTGGGCAACATTTGTATCGTGGCACGCAAACCTGGCACAGCCTTCATCAACGACAGCTCTACGTTCTCCCTGAACATGGCAGCGCGAGACAGCGTCCACTCGGCGGGCATGTGCATGTGCAAATCCACATAACGACGCTGCCCTGCCTTGCGGGTCATGAGATGGTCAAAGCGCACGATGTGCGTATGATCCGCCCCTACCTCTTCGTGCGCCATCGACAAGTCGTGCAGCACGGAGTTGATTTGCGCCAGCACCTCGGGCTCTACCGCCTCATCCATCAGGCCTTGCGAAGCGCTCCAAATCAAATGCCAGCCTTCTCGCAAGATATTCAAAGCTACGCCAAACGCCACCAAGGCATCCAGCCACAGCCAGCCCGTCAAGCTGACCAAGCCAATGCCAATCACCACGCCGGCAGACGTCCACACATCGGTCACCAAGTGACGGGCGTCAGCCTCTAGCGCGATAGAGCGATGCGCTTTAGCCGCCTTGAACATCACCCATGCCAGCAAACCGTTGAGTGCCGAACTGGCCACCGACAGTGCCAAGCCAATGCCCACTTGCTCAAGGGGTTGAGGATCAAAAATGCGATGCCCTGCCGCCCACATGATGCCCAGCGAGGCAGCCACGATCAAGATACCTTCAAAACCAGACGAAAAATACTCAGCTTTGTGGTGCCCATAAGGATGGTCTTCATCCGCAGGCATCGCTGCGACGGTGACCATCATCAAACCAAATATCGCACTGGCTAAGTTGACCAACGACTCCATGGCATCTGACAGCAAGCCCACCGAGTCAGTGAGATGCCAAGCCAGAGTTTTGAGTGCAATGGTGATGCACGCCACCACAACCGAGACCCAAAGTAGCCCTTTGGGCGACAGCCATTTTTCAAAGGTGTGGGTGTTCATGCACGCAGTCTAGGGGGGAGCGCTTAGGCCAAGGTGACCCGCGCAAACTTGCGCTTACCCACTTGCACCACGTAAGTGCCCGCATCGAGCTTCAGGCCTTTGTCGCTGATCACGCCCGAGTCCACGCGCACGCCACCTCCGTCAATCAAACGGTTGGCTTCGCTGCTGGAAGGCGCCAAGCCTGCGGCTTTGAGCAATGCACCAATACCCATGGGTGCACCACTGAGCGACACCTCAGGAATTTCATCCGGAACGCCGCCTTTGCTGCGGTTGATGAAGTCTTGCTCAGCGGCCTCGGCTGCTGCTGCGCCGTGGAAGCGTGCGGTGATTTCTTTGGCCAAAGCCACCTTGGCATCTTTAGGGTTGCGCCCGCCTTCCACCTCTTTTTTCAAGGCTTCGATCTCAGCCATCGACTTGAACGACAGCAAGGTGTACCAACGCCACATCAGCACATCAGAGATAGACAACACCTTGGCAAACATGGTGTTGGGCGCTTCGCTGATGCCGATGTAGTTGTTCTTAGACTTGGACATTTTTTCAACGCCATCCAAACCTTCGAGCAAAGGCATGGTCAAAATGCACTGCGCTTCTTGGCCGTACTCGGCTTGCAAATGGCGGCCCATGAGCAAGTTGAATTTTTGATCGGTGCCACCCAGCTCCAAATCAGACTTCAACGCCACCGAGTCATAACCTTGCATCAGCGGGTACAAAAACTCGTGCACGCTAATGGGCGTGTTGGCATGGAAACGATCATGAAAATCATTGCGCTCCATCATGCGCGCCACGGTGTACTTGGACGCCAACTGAATCATGCCCATGGAGCCCAGTGGCATGCTCCACTCGCTGTTGTAACGAATTTCGGTTTTGGCAGGATCAAGCACCAACGACGCTTGCTTGTAATACGTCTCGGCATTCACCTTGATTTGCTCAGGTGTCAACGGCGGGCGCGTGCTGTTGCGGCCGGAGGGGTCGCCAATCAAACTGGTGAAGTCGCCAATCAAAAAGATGACTTGGTGCCCCAAGTCTTGTAATTGGCGCATTTTGTTCAGCACCACGGTGTGGCCAATGTGAATGTCTGGCGCTGTTGGATCCAGGCCCAATTTAATGCGCAAGGGCTGACCTGTGGCCTCTGAACGTGCGAGCTTCTTAAGCCAAGCGTCTTCGGGAATGAGCTCTTCGCAGCCGCGCTTGGTCACGGCCAAGGCGTCAAGGACGCGCTCTGTCACTGGATGAGAATCGGAGGTATTTTGTGCAGGTGCTTGATTCATAAGGATTTTTTACCAGTCAAGGTATACTTGATGGTTTGGTGTTTGGGTCTGATTTTAGAGCCCCAAACTTTGAGGCTCAGGGCTTGGCTCCGCCTTCTACCAACTGCCGGAGAAATACCTTGCAGTCATTTTTTTCTTTGTGGGTCACACGCCTACAAAACAGTTTCAAAGCGCACCCCAAACGGGTGACAGCGGGCGTGGCCATTGCGTTGTCAGCGCTGGGTGGTGGCGCATTTGCCGTAGCCAGCCTCGAGTCCAATGTGAGCGCAGCTCCTTTGCAACAAGTGGTGGAAAGCGTCAACACATTGACTTTACCCAGCTTGTGGACAGACACACCTCTTCAGCTATATCGAACAGATTACACGCGATCCAGTGACACTGCCGACAGCTTGCTCACACGACTTGGCCTGAGTGACCCAGAGGCAGCCACCTATTTGCGTAATTCACGCACGGCACGCCAACAACTCATAGGGCGCTCTGGTCGCTTGGTGAGTGTGGAGGGCGATGAAGGACATCGACTGACACGCTTGGTTGCCCGCTGGGCAACGGATGACGATGGTCAATTCACTCGCTGGACACTGGAGCGTGATGCCGACGGATTGAGCGAACGCACAGAAGTAGCGCCAACCCACGTTAGCACTCGCATGGGCAACGGCACGATCCAAAGCTCGTTGTTTGCAGCCACGGACGAGGCTGACATTCCAGACAGCGTGGCCAATCAATTGGCCGAGATTTTTGCAGGCGAAATTGATTTCCACCGCGACCTGCGCAAAGATGATCGATTTGCCGTGGTGTACGAATCAATCGAAGCCGATGGCGAAGTGCTACGCGCGGGCCGCGTACTGTCTGCCGAGTTTGTGAACAACGGCAAAACCCATCAAGCGTTTTGGTTCAAAGAAGCCAACGCCAAAGAAGGGGGCTATTACAACGCTGATGGCGTGAGCCTGCGTCGTGCGTACTTAGCCTCTCCATTGGCGTTTTCCCGCGTGACTAGCGGGTTCAAAATGCGCTTTCACCCGATTCTGCAAACTTGGCGCGCACACCTTGGCGTGGACTATGCAGCCCCAGCAGGAACCCCCGTGCGCAGCGTGGGTCAAGGCATTGTGGACGTGGCGGGCTCACAAGGTGGCTTTGGCAATGTGGTGATGATCAAACATGCCGGCGGGCAAACCACTGTGTATGCCCACTTGAGTCGCATCCACGTCAAGCGTGGACAATCCGTCAAACAAGGTCAAACACTCGGCTTGGTAGGGGCAACAGGCTGGGCGACTGGCCCACATCTGCACTTTGAATTCCGTGTGAACGGCCAACACAAAGATCCACGCGCGATGGCCCGACAAAGTACCACTGTTGAAATATCCACCGCCGCTCGCGAACAATTCAAACGCCATGCGGCCATTGCCAAGCTGGACTTGGCTGCAGCAGCCAGCACGCAAGTGAGCCGCGCTGAATAAATGTCTGTGGCCACTACACCGAAGCAACTTTTCATCGGCCTGATGTCGGGCACCTCGTTGGATGGCGTAGATGCTGTGCTGGTCAATTTCAGCGGCGCACAGCCCCAAGTTTTGGCTCATCACGCTCAATCATTTACGCCGGCACTCAAGCAGGAGTTGTTGGCCCTCAACTGCCCGTCTGACAACGAACTGCACCGCGCCGCATTAGCTGCCAACGACTTGGTGCGCGTGTATGCACAAACGGTGCATGCTTTGCTGGCAAGCACAAGCACACAGGCCAGCGAAGTCTGCGCCATTGGCGCACACGGTCAAACCGTGCGCCACCAACCGGGGGCATTGGATGGCATAGGCTACACGCTGCAACTGAACAACCCTTCGCTACTGGCTGAACTGACGGGTATCGATGTGGTGGCCGACTTTCGCAGCCGTGATGTCGCAGCCGGTGGTCAAGGTGCCCCTCTCGTACCCGTGTTTCACCACGGCATATTTGGACAAGCCGACCACACCGTAGGCGTGTTGAACATTGGGGGCATTGCCAATCTCAGCGTACTTCATGCCAATGGGGATGTACTTGGGTTTGATTGCGGCCCCGGCAACGCACTGCTAGACCATTGGTGCCAAGCACACACGGGCCATGCCTTTGACAACAACGGCACATGGGGCGCCAGCGGCACGGTGATCGAGCCCTTGTTGCAAACCATGCTGACCGAACCTTTTCTACACCTAGCCCCGCCCAAAAGCACGGGACGTGATTTGTTTCACCCCACATGGCTCGCGCATCAACTCAGCGGTTACGTCAATGCCAAGCCAGCTGATGTGCAAGCCACACTCACCGAGTTCACTGCACGCGCCTGCGTGAACGATGTGCGGCGCCATGCAGCAGATGCAACTGAACTTATCGTGTGTGGGGGTGGCGCATTGAATGGTTTGCTCATGCAGCGCTTGCAAGCAAGCTTGCCTCAGGTACGCGTGCTGTCTTCCGCAGAACGCGGCATGCCGCCATTGCAAGTGGAAGCAGCAGCGTTTGCATGGCTCGCACGCCAAACCGTATTGGGCTTACCTGGCAACCTACCAAAAGTAACGGGCGCCCAAGGCGCCCGCATACTGGGTGGAATTTTTAAAACTTAAACCGAGAACGATGAACCACAACCACAAGTGGTGGTGGCATTGGGATTCTTGATGACGAACTGCGCACCTTGCAAGTCTTCTTTGTAATCAATCTCAGCGCCCACCAAGTATTGGTAGCTCATCGCATCGACCAACAATGACACACCGTTTTTGTTGATGGTGGTGTCGTCTTCGTTCACGATTTCGTCGAACGTGAAACCATATTGAAAACCTGAACAACCGCCGCCTTGCACGAATACACGCAATTTCAAATCAGGGTTGCCTTCTTCTGCAATCAGATCAGCCACTTTGGCCGCAGCGCTGTCGGTGAAGACAAAAGGTGATGGCATTTCTGTTTGGACGTTTTCGGCAACTGCGCTCATGGTGAACTCCTGAATCAATGTGAAAAAGTATACCGCTCTAGTCGGGTATAGCACGGCACAAGGCTTAGAAACGCTATTGCCATTGGGGACATTGAGTAAAGACAGGCAACAAAAAAGCCGCAAGGGCGAACCCATGCGGCTTTTGGCAAAACAGGAAGCGGATTAACGCTTGCTGAACTGCTTGCGGCGGCGAGCAGAGTGCAAGCCAACCTTTTTACGTTCGACTTCACGAGCATCGCGAGTCACGTAACCGGCTTGTGACAGGACGGGCTTCAAAGCTGCGTCGTAGTCAATCAAAGCGCGGGTAATACCGTGACGCACAGCACCAGCTTGACCAGACTCACCAC
>JACCDV010533003.1_pt1 | contig 18641 bp, 18 predicted proteins | sample 7446131 | NCBI WGS metagenome assembly JACCDV01 (sample SAMN15323448, study PRJNA562643) | freshwater metagenome | isolation source: river surface water | place: USA:Blue River Watershed | collected 2017-08-17 | reverse complement strand
GAGAAGTCTGTCATGTCAGTTCCTTTGTGAATGGACAGGGTGGGTTGAACAACGAAACATTATGAACCCGGATGGAAAGTCCGGCCCAGCGAGGCCGGCATATTCACTCGGATCCAGGCCGGGTTGCGCGAAATCAGCGCCAGCACCACGATGGTCGCCACATAGGGCAAGGCCGACAGGGCCTCGCTGGGCACCTCGACACCCGCGCCCTGCAGGTGGAACTGCAGCATGGTCACGCCCCCGAACAGATAAGCCCCTAGCAACACGCGTGCCGGCCGCCAGGTGGCAAAGGTGGTCAGGGCCAGCGCAATCCAGCCCTTGCCGGCCACCATGCCCTCGACCCACAGCGGGGTGTAGATGACCGAGATGTAGGCCCCGGCCAGCCCGCACAGCGCACCGCCGGCCACCACTGCAGCAAGGCGGATGCGCCGCACCGGATAGCCCAGCGCATGCGCCGATTCGGGGGATTCGCCCACCGCGCGCAGCACCAAGCCGGTGCGTGTGCGGCCCAGCCAGAGGATCAGGCCGATGCACAGCGCGATCGTGGCGTAGACCATGGGGTGCTGCTTGAACAGGGCATTGCCCAGCAGCGGCAGGTCGGCGAGGAATGGGATTTCGAATTTCGGGCGCTCGGGCAGCTTTTCCTGCACATAGCTGATGCCCGCAAAAGCCGAAAAGCCTACGCCAAACAGGCTGAGCGCCAGCCCGGTGGCGTACTGGTTGGTGCCCAGCCAGATCACCAGCATGCCGAACACCGCGGCCAGCAAGGCGCCGGCGCCCATGCCGGCGGCAAAGCCGATCCAGTCGTTGCCGGTGTGCACCACGGCGGCAAAGCCGGCAATGGCGGCGCACAGCATCATGCCTTCGGCGCCGAGGTTGACCACACCGGCCTTTTCATTGATGAGCAGGCCGAGCGCAGCAATGGCCAGCACGGTGCCGGCATTCAGCGTGGCCGCGAACAGGAGTGCATAGGTTTCCATCAGGCCACCTGCCCTTTCCGGCCAACGGCCGAAGCTGCGCTCCAGCGGATGCGGTACGCCACCAGCGTGTCGCAGGCCAGCAGGCAGAACAGCAGCAGCCCCTGGAACACGCCGGTGATCGATTTGGGCAGACCCAGGCGCGACTGCGCCAGTTCACCGCCGATGTAGAACATGCTCATGAGCACGGCCGACAGCACCATGCCCGCCGGGTGCAGCCGCCCGACAAAGGCCACGATGATGGCCGCAAAGCCGTAGCCCGCCGGCACATACGGCGTGAGCTGGCCGATCGGCCCGGCGACTTCGAGCGCACCGGCCAGGCCCGCCGCACCGCCCGAGACCAGCAAGGCCAGCCACAAGGCCTTGCGCGACGAGAAGCCCGCATAACGCGCCGCCATGGGCGCGAGCCCCCCCACCTGCTGGGCAAAGCCCGCGCGGGTGCGGAACAGGAACACCCACAGCAGCGCCGCACCGCCCAGCGCCAGCAGCAGGCCCAGATTGGCCCGAGAGCCGTCCATCAGCCTCGGGATCTGGGTGACCTTTTCAAAGGTCTTGCTCTGCGGAAAGTTGAAACCGGCCGGGTCCTTCCACGGCCCGTAGACCAGGTAGTTCAGCACCATGATGGCCACATAGACCAGCATCAGGCTGACCAGGATTTCGTTCGCGTTGAAGCGGTCGCGCAGCAAGGCCGTGAGCCCCGCCCACAGCATGCCGCCCAGCACCCCGGCCAGCAGCACGGTCGGCATGATCCAGCCGCTGGTGGTCTTGTCGGCCAGCAGCGCCACGCCGCCGGCGCAGACCGCGCCGATCACGAACTGACCTTCGGCGCCGATGTTCCACACATTCGAGCGAAAGCACACCGCGAGCCCCAGCGCAATCAACAGCAGCGGCGTGGCCTTGACCATCAGCTCGCCGATCGCGTAGGTGCTCTTGAGCGGTTCCCAGAAGAACATCTGCAGGCCGCGCACCGGGTCCTTGCCCAGCGCCGCAAACAGCACGATGCCCAACAGCACGGTCAGGGCGAGCGCCAGCAGGGGCGAGGCCCAGGTCCAGACTTTGGAGGCCTGGGGCCGAGGTTCAAGCCGCAGCATGCTGCACCCCCTTGGCGTTCTGACCCTCGTGGACACCCGGCCACAGGCCGCTCATCCATTCGCCGATGCGCTCGACCGTGGCTTCGCTGCGCGGCAGCGAGGGCGACAGGCGGCCCTTGGCGATCACATGCAGGCGATCCGAGATTTCAAACAATTCTTCCAGCTCCTCACTCACGACCAGCACCGCGCAACCGGCGTCGCGCAAGGCCAGGATTTCGCCGCGGATCTGCGCGGCCGCGCCGACGTCCACGCCCCAGGTGGGTTGCGACACGATGAGCAGCGTGGGCTTTGCGCTGATCTCGCGCCCCACGATGAACTTCTGCAGGTTGCCGCCCGAGAGCGAACGCGCCGCTGCATCCGGCCCCGAGGCCTTGACCTTGAAGCGATCGATGATGCCGCGCGCCTGCGCGGCCAGCGCCCCGGTGCGGATCCAGCCGCCCGCGCCCAGCGCCTCCTTGCGGGTGAGCAGCAGGTTCTGCGCCAGGCTCATCGAGGGCACCGCGCCGCGGCCCAGCCGCTCCTCGGGCACAGAGTGCAGGCCCAGGCCGCGGCGGGCGCCCGGCCCCATGCGGCCAGCGGCCTGCCCGGCCACACGGATGCTGTCGGGGGCCGCGCGGCGGTCTTCGCCCGAGAGCGCCCACAGCAGCTCACGCTGGCCATTGCCCGACACACCAGCCAGCCCGACCACCTCGCCCGCACGCACCTGCAGGTCAATGCCCTGCAGGTCGACGCCAAACGGGTCTTCCTTGGGCAGAGACAGACTCTGCACCTGCAGCACCACCTCGCCCGGCTTGCGCGGCGTGGGCGCCAGCGTGGGCGGCTCGGCGCCGATCATCAGGCGGCTCAGGCTGGCGTTCGATTCCTCACGCGGATCGCACACGCCCGTGACCTGCCCGCCACGCAGCACCGTGCAGGCGCTGCACAGCGCGCGGATTTCGTGCAGCTTGTGGCTGATGTAGAGCAGGCTGCAGCCCTGCGCCACCAGCTGGTGCAGCACCACAAAGAGTTTTTCCACCGCCTGCGGCGTCAGCACCGAAGTCGGCTCGTCCAGAATCAAAAGCTGCGGGTCCGACAGCAACGCACGGATGATCTCGACGCGCTGCATCTCGCCCACGCTCAGGGTGTGCACCGGGCGCTGGGGCTCGATGTCCAGGCCGTATTGGCTGGCCTTGGCCTCGATGCGGCGGGTGATCTCGGCCAGGCTCAGGGCCTTGTCCAGACCGAGCCAGACGTTTTCGGCCACCGTGAGCGTGTCAAACAGGCTGAAGTGCTGGAACACCATGCTGATGCCCAGCGCCCGCGCCTCCTGCGGGTTGCGGATCTGCACCGGTTGGCCCTTGAACAGGATGGTGCCCTCGTCGGGCTTGACCGATCCGTAGATGATCTTCATCAACGTGGACTTGCCGGCGCCGTTTTCGCCCAGCACGGCATGGGCCTGGCCGGGCAGCACGGTCAGCGACACGTCCTGGTTGGCCACCACGCCGGGGTAGCGTTTGGTGATGCCCTGCAGGGACAGCAAAGGTGGGGTCATGCGGGAGTGCCTTGAAGGGTGGTTTTTCTTGCAGCACGATCAGGCCATCTCGTTCGCACGGCCGTGGTGGTGTTGGCGCGGAATTTTGCCCCAAACCCGCGGTCCTGCCGGTCACGGGCGTCCAGTTCGAAGTCGGTGAAAATCCCGATGCATGAGTGAACCCTCCTCCTCCGCACATGACAGCCGCCACGCCTGGCGTGCCAATTTGCTCTGGTTTCCCGACCCCAAGCGGCCCGAGCTTCGCCACGAAAGCGACGGACTGCTGGTCACCCGGCGTGATGCCGATGGAGTGGTGCGGGTGGTGGCCATCGGGTCGTACCCGGCGCTGGCCAGCGCGCACGCCGATGTGCCCACCACCCACTGGCCCGGCCTGTGCATCGCCCCTGGCTTTGTCGACCTGCATGTGCACTACCCGCAGACCGACGTGATCGCCTCGCCGGCCGAGAGCCTGCTGCCCTGGCTGGAGCACTACACCTTTCCGCATGAAAAGCAGTTTGCCGACCCGGCGCATGCGCGCGAGGTGGCCGGCTTCTTTCTGGACGAACTGCTGCGCAACGGCGTGACCACCGCGCTGTGCTTTGCCACCGCCCACCCGCAATCGGTCGACGCCTTCATGGCCGAAGCCCAGTCGCGCCAGCTGCGCATGATCGCGGGCAAGGTGCTGCAGGACCGCTTCAGCCCTGACGGCCTGCGCGACACCGACACCCAGCAAAGCCTGCGCCAGACCGAAGACCTGATCCGCCGCTGGCAGGGCGTTCAGCGTCTGGGCTACGCCATCACGCCACGCTTTGCGCCCACCAGCACGCCCGAACAGCTGCAAGGCGCGGGGGAGATCGCCGCACAATTTCCGGACGTCTGGATCCAGTCGCACGTGGCCGAAAACCTCGACGAAATCCGCTGGGTGCACGAGCTTTTCCCTGAGGCACGCAGCTACCTGGACGTGTACGACCGCGCCGGTCTGCTGCGCGAGCGTGCGGTGTACGCGCACTGCATTCACCTCGACGACACCGACCGCCACCGCATGGCCGAGACCGGCAGCGTGGCGGCCGTCAGCCCCACCAGCAACCTGTTTTTGGGCAGCGGCTTCTTCGACTTTGCCGCGGCCGACCGCTGTAGCCTGCGCTACGGCCTGGCCAGCGACGTGGGCGGCGGCACCAGCTTCAGCCCCTTCCAGACGATGCACGCGGCCTACACCGTGGCCCGCCAGAGCGTGGGCCGCCCCGGCCTGAGCCTGGCGCCCGAACACCTGTGGTGGCAGCACACGGCCGGCGCCGCGCAGGCGCTGGGACTGGATGGCACCGTGGGCAACCTGCTGCCCGGCTGCGAAGCCGACTTTGTGGTCATCGACCCGCAAGCCACGCCGCTGCTGGCCCGCCGTACCGCCCAGGCCGAGACCCTGGCCGAATGGCTGTTTGCCCTGGTCGTGCTGGGCGACGACCGCCTGATTGCCCACACAGTCGTGCAAGGGCAAGTGACTCCACGCCCGATCTGAACCGCGTTGGCCGCGACAATCGGGGCATGAGCGACACTCGCAACGACCCCATCATCGACCCCGCCGGCCAGGCCCAGCGCGAACGCGTGCGCCAGGGTATTGCGCAGTTCCAGGCCCGCCTGCAGGCGGCCGGTATCGAGTTCAGGGACCCGCCGCCTGAGCCGACCTCCTGCTGCGGGCGCGGCTGCAACGGCTGCGTGTGGGAAGGCTATGAATCGGCACTGACCTGGTGGTACGAGGATGCGGGAGGATTGCTGGCCAGGTGAGCGGTCAAACACTTCAGATCTCGCATTGAGAATAAAACCAGCCCGCCAGGCGAACCCAAGAACAGCTCGCCTGACTCAGGGTCTACTTAGACAATGAAATGGTCGATATCCAGGCTGGCTGCATTGACACCCAGCATCAGGATGGACAACTCGGCGGGATGGTCACCTTCAACCCGACCGTCCATATTCAGAAAGACGACTGCATCCTGAGCGTGCTGAGCGGATCAGATCCCGTTGGCTTGCGAGTCATCCGCATACTGGAATATGGACACCAATGCGCTGGACGCGATGCGGTCCACGTGGAGATGCCTTTCAGCCCGATCCGAGCTGATCGCGCAGCTGTTGCTGACTTCGATCTTGCTGCTGCAATTGGTCTCGCAACTGAATCTGAATTTGCTCTTGCGTCCTGAGCTGCTCCAGCGTTTTGAGCTGTTGCTGTTCCTGGCTGCGCAATTGCTGCTGAATTTCCTGCTTGTCCTGAGCGTGGACCTGAATCTGCGCCCTTGTGCGACTGAGTTGCTGGTCTTGCAACTGCAATTGCTGGCGTGTCTGGTTGAGCAACTGTTCCTGGGTACGGAGCTGCGATTGCGTTTGCTGGATGGTCTGCTCTTGCGTCCGTTGCCGATCCTGAGTCTGCGTGACGGCGCCCCTTGCGCCAGATGAGCCCGAACCCCAGGCCGGACCAGCCCCTTGACCACCCGAGCCACCAACGCCACCAGGACCAGTACCACCGCCAGCAGCTCCGCCAGCACCTCCGCCGCCGCCTCCGGCTCCGCCACCAGCGCCACCCGCGGCATACAAGTTGGCAGAGATAGCCAGGACTGCCAGGGCTCCCAGGCTTCTTAAATATTTTTTATTCATGGATCGTTCCTTCACTTGAACCGGAAAAATGGAAACCTGTAGACCATTTCCTGCTGTACAGCTCAGCCAGGATTCAGATGCGGTTCAGGTTCGTACTGCAAATCAATGCAGCCACTCGATTCTGGGAATAGGCAACGATCTTGTGAATTGATCAATCGATAGGTCTGGCTATACCCAAAGTGCCGGTTTGGACGATCGCAGCAATACGGACTGTCACCTTGCTCGCACTTCGCCTGTGCTTTTTGGCTCCAGAGCAGTGACCGTCCGGGGCAGGCGTGAGCCAGGCTACTCAGTAAAGCGTGCGCCCTGTGCGCTTCATCTGCCAGGATGCCCAGGTGGCTGCCAAGCCAAGTGCCAGACACACCGCCATGACACTGTAGTAATGCCCGGATTGGTCAAATGCCGCCCCGGCCAGCACCGGCCCGAGCAGGTTGCCCACGGCCGCGCCGCTGTAGAGTGCGCCCACCACACTGGCGACCGCCTTGCCGCCAAAGTAATCCATGCAGATGGCCGGCAGCAGCGAGACGATACTGCCGTAGCTCAGGCCAAACCAGAGGGCAAACAGCACCAGCAGCACGGGGCCTCCTGCCACCGCCCACAGCAGGTACGACAGGCCCATGGACAGCTGCATCAGCACCAGGGTCTGCGCACGGCCCAGGCGGTCGGCCAGCAGGCCAATCGAAAAGCGTCCGACCAGGCTGCCGACGCCGATCACGCCGACCAGCGAAACGGCAAAGGCATCGTCCAGCCCGAGGTCGCGCGCGGAAGCCGAGAGGTGTGCAAACGGAATGAACATGACCGGCGAGGCCAGCACCGTGGCCAGGTAGAACCAGCGGAAGGTCGGCGTGCGCAGCGTCTCGCGCAGGCTCAGGCCGGAAGCGGTGCCGCCGGCTCCAGGTTGGGCGGACGCTGGCGCCCGGCGCAGCAGCCCTGCCGCGAGCAGACCCAACAAAAGCACGGCCAACGCCAGCCAGCGCATGGCCTCGCGCCAGGGCATGGCCGCGATCGCCATGGCCACCAGCACCGGCACGAGCAAGGTGCCTGCGCCCACACCCGAACTGGCGATGCCGCCCGCCAGACCACGACGCCGCGTGAACCAGGGCTGCACGCTCGCAATCGACGGGGTGTAGACAAAGGCAATGCCCAGACCCACCAGCAGGCCATAGCTCAGGTACACCATCCACAAGGCCGGCGCCCAGCTGGTGGCCAGCAGGCCCAGCGCAATCAGCACCATGCCGGCCGAGCAGACCACACGCGGGCCGAAGCGGTCGGCCAGGATGCCGCCCAGCGTACCGAGCACGAAGTAGACCAGTCCCGACAGGCCGAAAATCCAGGACACATCGGCCCGCTGCGCCGCAAACTCGGCAGCGAACGACTCGAAAAAAGCCGCGAAGGAATAGGAGACGCCAAAGATCAGCGCCAGGCACACAAAGGTGGCCCAGACCACCACCCAGCCGTAGCGCGCTTCCTTCATGCGGTTCCCCATGAAATTCCTTGACCGGCCCATTGTGCGTCCTTCAGCACCAGCCCATCTGCCTCGCATGCGACCGCCGGTCAAGGCCGGTGCAGGTCAGGCCCCGACCTGCGCCAATGCCTGAATCAGCTCGTCGGCACGAGTCGGGCGCACCAGCCGGGCCACTTCGACCCCGTCGCGCAGCAGGACAAGTGTGGGCCAGAGCTTGACCCGGAACGAACGCCCCAGCGCACGACCGGGACCGTCTTCCACCTTGAGGTGACGCCAGTCCGGCTGTCTACCCAGCACCTCGGCCAGCGCCGGCTGCGCGGCACGGCAGTGGCCGCACCAGTCGGTGCCGAACTCGAGCAAGGTCAGGCCCGGCAGGGCATCGACCTCGGCGCGGGTCGGGGCTTCCGTTTCACTGAGGTAGGGTCGGGGCGCGCTCATGCCCGCGATTGTGACTCAGGCGCCCGCCAAAGTGCGCAGGGCATCCGGATTGGTCAGCTGCAACACGCGGCCGCGGCCGCTGATGAACTCGCGCTCACGCAACTGGCGCAGGATGCGTGAGAAGGTTTCGGGCGCGATGCCCAGCTGTGCAGCTATGCTGCGCTTGCGCTCGTGCAGATTGACCTGCAGCCGATTGGTGGCCGGATCACGTTCCGCGTGCTGCATCAGCCATTCGGCACAACGGGCATCCGCATCCTTGGCCAAGCGGCTGATGGCCATTTCGGTCTGCTGACGCTGGGCCCTGGCCAGGTCCACCAGCAGGGAGCGGGAGGGTTCGGGCAGCTGGTCCACATGTTCGCGGAACTGACTCAGCGGAATCGCCTGCAAGGTCACGTCGGTTTCGGCCACTGCGTCGACCGCATGTGTGAGGCCCAGCAGGCCGCTCGAAGCCTCCAGCCAGAACGGTCCTTCCACCACCCCCAGCTGGTGGTGCAGGCCGCCTTGCTCGAGCAAACCCAGGACCACGCGTCCGCGTTCGAGGTGCAGCACTTGCTCGGTGCACTCACCGCGCCGAAGCACAACGGCACCCGCCCCCACTTTGTGGGCCGGTGCCGAGGCGAGGGGAGCAACAAGCTGAAGCATGCCATGCACTTTGCCTGAGCCCATGCCCCGCCGCATTGATCGACGTCAAATGAAGGTCACGGCAGGTGTCATAGCACCAGGATCGCCCGGAAATCGTTGACATTGGTGTGGGTCGGCCCGGTCACCACCAGATCGTCCAGGGCACTGAAATAGCCATAGGCATCGTTGCGGGCCAGGTGCTCGCCCAGCGACAGCCCTAGGGCTGCGGCACGCTGCAGGGTGTCGGGGGCCACACGGGCGCCGGCGTTGTCTTCCACACCGTCGATGCCGTCGGTGTCGGCTGCCAGCGCCCAGACCCCTGCCTGACCCTGCAAGGCTTCGGCCAGCCCCATGCAGAACTCGCCGGCGCGGCCACCGCGGCCCCGCGCCATGCCGGCAGGCCGTTCACGCACCGTGACGGTGGTCTCACCCCCGCTCAGGATCACGCAGGGCCTGGCGAAGGCGCCCTGCCCGCGCGCGGCGGCGCGCGCCAGGGCCGCATGGACTTTGCCCACCTCACGCGACTCGCCTTCGATTTCATCGCTCAGGATGTACGGCGTGATGCCAGTTGCCAGCGCCAGTTCGGCCGCTGCCTGCAACGACTGCATGGGTGTGGCGATCATGCGCAGATCCAGGTCGGCAAAGGTGGCATCCTGAGGCTTGGGACTTTCGAGCACGCCAGCCACCAGTGCAGACTCGATGGCTGGCGGCACCGCGATGCCGTAACGCCGCAGAATGGCCAGCGCATCGGCACAGGTGGTCGCATCGGGCACGGTGGGCCCGCTGGCAATGACCGAGGGGTCGTCGCCGGGCACATCGCTGATGGTGAGTGTGACCACCCGCGCTGGAGCACATGCGGCAGCCAGCCGCCCGCCCTTGATGCGCGAGAGGTGCTTGCGCACGCAGTTCATTTCGGTGATGTTGGCGCCGCTGTGCAGCAGGTCCTTGTTGATGCGCTGCTTGTCGGCCAGCGTCAGGCCTTCGGCTGGCAGCGTCAGCAAGGCCGAACCGCCGCCCGAGATCAGGCACAGCACCAGGTCGTCGGCCGTCAAACCCTGGGTAAGCGCGAGGATGCGCTCGGCCGCCTGCAGGCCGGCAGCGTCGGGCACCGGGTGCGCGGCTTCGACGATCTCGATGCGTGCCGGCACGGCAGCAGGCCGCTCGGGGGTGTGGCCATAGCGGGTGACCACCAGACCCGAAAGGGGTGCGTCCTGCGGCCACAGCGCTTCAAGCGCATGCACCATCGAGCCACCGGCCTTGCCTGCACCCAGCACCACCGTACGGCCTTTGGGCACCGTCGGCAACAGGGCGGCCATGTTGTGCAGGGGCATGGCACGGCGCACAGCGGCTTCGTAGAGGCTGCGCAGGAATTCCTGCGGCCGGGTTCGCGGATCGGGCTGACTCACGGAGTTGTTCATGCCACGATATTAGCCGCCCGCCATCTCGTGTCCGGCCATCTGGTGCCCGGTCATTGGCTCCGGGCCAAGGCACATCGCCGAATGGCCTAGCCAGAGCAATAACAAGCACTGCTTTTCAACGGTCCAATGCGCGTTATGGCACAGATCCGTTATGCCGCTTCTCACGCACGTATGTGTACAAGACATCTGGTGCTTTCTGTTTTTCTGAGCTACATCCATCACTTGGGAAGACATTTGCATGCCTTTGATGAACCTGTGCAGGAGGGAAGGTATAGATCCTCAGTTGGATTTGAATAAACGCATTGCGATCAGACACTTCATCTCACCTGTAACCCAGTGCTCCATGCACTGAGAAAGCAGGTCCAAGCGCGGCCTATCCATCTGGAGCGCCGCAATCGTGTCATCAACCTTTGAAGGACTTCATCATGAAAAAAATCAGTCTGATCGCATTGGCCATCGTCGCCACCTCCGCCATGGCCCAAGGGCATGGCAATGGCGGTGGCCATGGCGGTGGAAACGGCAATGGCGGTCCATCGGCCGACCCCACCATGCAGGCCACGATGCTGGTCAACACCAGCCTCAGCAACAGTGCATTCGGTCCAGGTGCAACATCGCAGCAAAACCTGGCTTCGAATGTCGGAACCGTCAGCAGCACGGGCAACGAAATGCAGCTGGTGATGGCCAAGAACTCCAGCATTGTCAACAAGAGCTGGGGCGGTACTGCAGAACAAAACATCGCCAGCAACGTGGGTGATGGCGGACTCAGCGCATACACCTACCAGGTCGCATTGATCAAGGACTCGAGCGTGGTCAACCATGCCGGCTGGGGTGGTTATGCCCTGCAGAACATTTCTTCCAATACCACCTGCGTAAGCTGCGCCCAGTGATCCACTAGCGTCCGCACGGAGGTCCAAACCCATTGGATCTCCGTGCAATCCACCCAGGAGCCCAATCCATGAAATCAGTGCAATTGACTGCAGGCCACGTGCTTGCATGGATCGGCATGGCTGCTGTTTGCCATGCACAGCCAGCGCCTGGCGAAGACCCTGTGGTGCTTCAAGGTCGTGTCAGCTTCAGCATGCTGCCACTCAACAACGCCATGAAGTCTACAGTGATGATGCCTGAAATCCAGACTCCATCATGGATGCAGGCCAAGATGGCACGGCTTCAAGCCAAGGCTTATGGCGCCGATACCTCCGGCATTCTGACCGATGAGGATGTACTCACCAGCCAGAGCACGATCGGTCTGCGACGGACCTGCATTCAGGAAGTAGGTTCAACAGTTCAGAGCGGCATGACCTCCGGGCGGTATGGCCCGCAGAACGACCCACAGGTGGTGGTGCTGCGGGGTGATCTTGTCAATATCTGCCGCTGAAATGCCGGCGATTCACAGAAAGTCTCCCGTGAAAAAAGCCCTGCTTTGGACCACCATGGTCTCTGCGATTTTTTTGACTGCCTGCTCGACGCCGATGGATGCGCGACGCGACACTGAGTTCCAGAGCCGCGGACATGCGGCCAGCAGACCCACACAGCGGCCTACACGCTCGATGTCCAGTTTCTCAGACTCGCTGCAGTGCATGGACCGTATGCTCAGGGACGCTGAGGTTCCCACCACGCTGATCACCAGCAAGCAAATTCCCGATTTCTCAACCCGGGTTCCGGTGGCGACAAAGGACATGGTCATCACGGCCTTGCTGCAAATGTCACGTCTGAGCAACGCATTCCGGTATGTTGATTACGAAGTGGATATCGCCCGTCAGGACACGGTTCAGAACCTGACCAATATCCTGCTCAACAATAATCAGATCCAGTTGCAGCGGCCGTCTTTGTATGTTTCCGGTTCGGTGTCCTTTGTGGATCAGAATGTCCTGAACAACCGCTTTGACCTGGGCACCTCTGGCGCCCGTCTTGAAACCGGGTACAGCCAGAGTCGAAATGTCACCATCATCGGACTGGAGTTGCACTTGGGCGACTTCCGTACCCGCACACTGATCCCTGGGCTGGACTCAGCAAACGAAGTCATCATTGGTAACGGCGGTCAGGGGCTGGACCTGGCCGGGCGCATACGTGACTACGGCTGGCAGTTCAATGTGGGACGTGACTATGCGCAGGGCTCAGGTGCAGCCGTCCGGACTCTGGTCGAACTGGCCATGATTGAGCTGGTGGGCAAATGGGCCCGTGTGCCTTACTGGCAATGCCTGACCCTCGAACAGACACACCCGAACTTCCAGAGACAGCTGCGTGATTGGTACGACGAGGGCGGCACCGGTGTTCACCGGACCCTGGTAGAGCAGTCCTTGCGTTCAAGGGGCTACTTGCCTGCAGCGCAGAACACTGCGGCCGATCTTCCTGTATTTCGCAGTGCATTGGCCAAGTTTCAAGCCGATCAGGGCATGGTGGTTACGGGCATGGTGGATTTCACAACCTACGAACGGGCACTCCGTGACTATGTGGCACTCAATGAGCAAGGACAGCTCTTGCGCTATGGCTGGAGCGCAGTCAACACAATGCAACCAAGCTCTGCAGCCTTGGCTTCGGGACCCGAACCCCAATCAGGTCGCTTGATTGGTGACAAGGCCATCCCAAGGCGAATCAATCTCCAACTCGAAAACGTTCTGCTTGGCCGCAGTGAACTTGAGGTAGGTGAACAGGTTTTCCTCTCGGCCGCCGTCTCACGCAATGCTTTTGTCCATTGCTATCTGGCCAATGCAAGAGGTCAGATCATGCGTTTGCTACCCAATCCGGTCGCGCCACGCGTGCAATTGAGTGCGGGCCAATCGATTCGACTGCCTGACTGGATGAGCCCCAATCCAGGGTATGTGATCGAAACTGCTGCCCCCGGCACCGAGAGCCTGATGTGCCTGGCGGCAGACGAGGATGTGCTGCCACGCCTCGATGCCGCATTGCAAGGCCCCGCACTTTCTCCGCTTGCGAGCATCTCGAGCCTCGACGATATTGAGGCGCGCTACGCCGCAGTGCTGACAGCAGGTGAACTGAGCTCGAGCCGCCTGAGCTGGCAAGTCCGCTCTCGACGCACATCAGCGACAGAGGCACCTGCAGCAACTGCCGGGTCTCGCCCATGAAGCCTGCCAGCGCCATACAGCGTTGCTTGCGACTCTGGATGATTGCCCTCGCCATATGCACCAGTTCGGGCCTCCTGCATGCCAAAGCCCAAAGCTGTTGCAATCTCCAGACCACCCGCAACTTGCCTGTGGCCCAAGCGCAAGATGTTGACAGTGGGCCGCAAAACCTGCAGGTACAAAACCTTTCGGGATCGGATCGCACACCATTACAGCAAGTGGAATGGAGACGACTGGCCCAGCTTGCGGGACCTGCATGCACCGATGAAACGGCTACTGGCGCAGCCCGGCGCCAGACAGCAGAAGCGGCATGGGTGATCGGGCTGTTGTACCTGCACGGCATCGGCGTCCCGGCCGATCCTGCGCTGGCAAGACAATGCTTCATGCAGGCTTGGGGTCTGGGCTTGCCATTGGCCAGCGCAGGCATGGCCTGGTGCGCCATCGAGGGTTGCGCACAGCCTCCTCAACCTGCACAGGCCCAGCTTTGGCTGGATCGCCTGGAGCCCGTGGCACCCGCAAGGACGCTCTATCTTCGTTGGTGGCTGACCAACCTGCTGGCGCCATTGCCACACCTGCAGGCTGGACAGAGTCCGATGGTTTCGACCAGTTTGCATTCCGACTGGCTGGAAAGTGCTGCTCAGCGGGGCGATACGCAGGCGCAGATAGAAATGGGATTGTTGCAGGCCAGTCTCCTGAAATGGCCTGAGGCCTTGCGCTGGTTCGATATGGCCTCCAGGTCCTCAGCGACCGCCCGATCCAACGCGCAAAGAGTCCGCCAACAACTGCAGCATCAGGAAGATGCCTCGCGTCTGGGAACCGACATGGCCCAGGCCGATCCGGACGTGCTTTATCGACAAGCACGGCGTTACCACCAGGGGGATGGTATCCCGGCCAACTATGCACAGGCGCTTCTGCTGTACCAATTGGCGGCAGCCAAGTCTTCAGGTCCTGCACAACGCATGCTCAACCTCATCTATTCCCGCCCCAACGCTCTGGGTGGTGTAGACATCTTGTGGATGCAGCAATTGGCCGACGCAGATGTGAGCGGTCCTCAAGTGCGCTGGCCCAGAACCAGAACCTCCCGCGCACTGACACGCGATCCCACCGCCTTATTCGACTATGTGCCCGACCTCTGGAAACCTCAGCCCTGAAGCCTGCGACAGGCCTTTCGCAAGGATGCCTGACCCTCCATTTCCGTATTTAGGGTCAGGCGACTTCGATCATGATCTGGCACTTGCGCCACCCGCAGGATGACGCCCATTGCTGCCTACGCAAGCAGATGGAAGAAGCAGTTCGAACCTCGATTGCCGCTGCCAGAGCATCAGAAGATCAGTATTTACCCTGATTTTCAAGTTGGCTTCTGGTGAAAGTGGGATTTGATAAGTATACTTATCATATGCACGCACAGCTTGTGCAGACCCACCCCGAGGAGAACCCATGAGCACAGCAAGCAATTCCCTGCCCGTCATCGTCGCCGGTGGCGGCATCGGTGGCCTGGCCGCCGCACTGGCCCTGGTGCGCCAGGGCTTTCAGGTCACGGTGCTGGAACAGGCGCCCGAGATCGGCGAGATCGGTGCCGGCATCCAGCTCGGCCCCAACGCCTTCCACGCCTTTGACGCCCTGGGCGTGGGCGACAAGGCCCGTGGCCGCGCCGTCTACACCGACTACATGGTGATGCACGACGCGCTCGACGAAACCCAGGTCGGCAAGATCGAAACCGGCGAGGCCTTCCGCCAGCGCTTTGGCAACCCCTACGCCGTGATCCACCGCGTGGACGTGCACCTGTCGCTGCTCGAAGGCGCACAGGAAACCGGCAAGGTCGAGTTCCACACCAACACCCGCATCGTGTCGTTCGAGCAGGACGAGACGAACGAGACGGTGACCGTCATCGACCAGAACGGCAAGCGCTGGACCGGACAGGCCCTGATCGGCGCTGACGGCGGCAAGTCGGTGCTGCGCCAGCAGTATGTGAACGACCCGCCGCGCGTGACCGGCCATGTGGTCTACCGCGCCGTGGTCGACAAGCAGGACTTCCCGGAAAACCTGCAGTGGAACGCCGCCAGCCTCTGGGCCGGCCCCAAATGCCACCTGGTGCACTACCCGCTGCGCGGCGGCGAGCAGTACAACGTGGTGGTGCCCGTCCGCCGCCGCCAGCAGGAAGAATGGGGCGTGACCGACGGCTCGAAGGCAGAAGTCGAGAGCTATTTCCAGGGCATCTGCCCCAAGGCACGCCAGCTGATCGAGCTGCCCAAGAGCTGGAAACGATGGGCCACCGCTGACCGCGAGCCGATCGGCAACTGGGTCTTCGGCCGCGCCACGCTGCTGGGCGACGCCGCCCACCCCACCACCCAGTACATGGCGCAAGGCGCCTGCATGGCGATGGAAGACGCCGTGACGCTGGGCGAAGCCCTGCGCGTGTGCAACAAGGACTGGGACGCCGCCCTGCAGCTCTACCAGAAGAACCGCATCACCCGCACCGCCCGCATCGTGCTCTCGGGCCGTGAAATGGGCCGCCTGTACCACGCCGCCGGCGTCGAGCGCCTGATCCGCAACTCACTGTGGAAAGGCCGGTCGCAGGAGCGTTTCTATGATGCGATCGAATGGCTGTATGGCTGGAACGTCAACAACTGCCTGGAGCAGGGTTGACCACCCCCGAAGCGCCTTTGGCGCTTCCCCCTCAAGGGGGCGATCCCACCGGCTCGGCCGAGCCGAGCCACGGGATCACTCACCGAAACCCCGGAGATGAACATGCAAGAACTCGGAAAACTCGAAGACCTGCCACAGCAGTACCGCGACGAACTCAAAAGCCTGAACCTGGTGCCGCTTTGGCCAAGCCTGCGTGCCGTGCTGCCGCCCCAGGTGCCCACACGACAGACCCAGCCCACGCACTGGGCCTACAGCACGCTCAAGCCCCTGCTGCTGCAGGCGGGCGAGCTCACGCCGATTGAAAAAGCCGAGCGCCGCGTGCTGGTGCTGGCCAACCCGGGCCATGGCCTGGAAAACATGAAAGCCAGCCCCGCCATGTACCTGGGCATGCAGCTGCTGCTGCCCGGCGAGTGGGCCCCCAGCCACAAGCACACACCCAACGCGGTGCGCATGATCGTCGAAGGCGAAGGCGCCTACACCACGGTCGACGGCGAAAAATGCCCGATGAGCCGCGGCGACCTGATCCTCACGCCCACCGGCCTGTGGCACGAGCATGGTCACGACGGCACCGACCCGGTGGTCTGGCTAGACGTGCTGGACCTGCCCTTGGTCTATTACATGGAGGCCAGCTACCACATCAACGGCGACCGCCAGACCGTCAAGCCCGGCCAGGGCGACCGCCAGAACACCCGCGCCGGCGTGGCGCCGACCCGCATGTTCGACCGCAGCAGCAAGGCCTACCCCATGCTGCGCTACCCTTGGGCCGACACCAAGGCCGCTCTGCAGGCACTGGCCAAGGACGACCCGGCACAGGAATGCGTGCAGGTGACCTACATCAACCCCGAAACCGGTGGCGATGCAGAAAACATCCTGGGTTTCTATGCCCTGATGCTGCGTCCAGGCCAGACCCTGCGCTTGCCGACGCGCTCGCCCGCCCAGGTGTTCCACCTCATCGAAGGCCAGGTTGAAGCTGGCATCGTCGACCAGACTTTCAGGATGGTCGAAGCGGACACCTGCTGCGCGCCGGGCTACGAGGCCGTGACGCTCAGGAACCTGCGCGCCGACCAGCCCGCCTTCGTATTCATCGCCGACGAATCGCCACTGCACCGCAAGCTGGGCGTTTATGAAAACCGCGGCTAATCAGTCGAAAGACCCCGTTCGTCATTGCGAGGAGGAAAGCGACGTGGCGATCTCGTAAACCACTGCGCCGCCAGACATCAGGAGATTGCCGCGCTTCGCTCGCAATGACGCCCCATACCCGCCCCTTGAGACCTCAGACATGACCCAATACCTCTTCACCCCTCCCGCCGTCCCTTCCCTGCCCATCCGCGGCAAGACCGAGCGCTTCCCGATCAACCGCATCTTCTGCGTCGGCCGCAACTACCATGCACACGCCGTCGAAATGGGCCGCCCGGTCGACAAGAGCGTCGAGCAGGCCTTCTACTTCACCAAGTCGCCGCAGACCCTGGTGGAAAGCGGCGCCACCGTGGCCTACCCGCCGCGCACAAACAACTACCACTTCGAGATGGAACTGGTGCTCGTCATCGGCAAGGCCGGTTTCCGCGTGAGCGAAGCCAATGCACATGAACTGGTCTACGGTTACGCCGCCGGTCTGGACATGACCCGCCGCGACCTGCAGCTGGTCGCGCGCGACAAGGGCCGCCCCTGGGACACAGGCAAGGACATCGAGGAAGGCTCGGTGTGCTCCGAGATCGTGCCGATGGAAGGGGTGGTCATTGAAAGCGGCGCCATTGCGCTCGAAGTCAACGGTGCCACCAAGCAGTCGTCCAACGTCGACAAGCTGATCTGGAACATTCGCGAAATCATCGCCGACCTGTCCACCTACTACCACCTGCAACCCGGCGACCTGATCTATACCGGCACGCCCGAAGGCGTGGGTGCCGTGGTGCCCGGCGACCGGATCACCGGCCGTGTCGAAGGCGTGGCCGAAATCGCTTTGACGGTCGGCGCGGCTGAATGACCCGACAATACGAGCCATGAAACTCTACAACTTCTGGCGCAGCGGCACATCGCACCGCACGCGCATCGCACTCAACCTCAAGGGCCTGTCTGCTGAATACGTGGCGGTGCACCTGGGCAAGGAAGAACACCTCAAGGATGCCTTCAAGACGGTCAACCCGCAGCAGCTGGTACCCGCGCTGGACACCGGCAGCGAGGTGCTGATCCAGTCCCCGGCCATCATCGAGTGGCTGGAAGAAAAGTACCCTACCCCTGCCCTTCTGCCGCTCGATCCGCAGCGCCGCGCCCAGGTGCGCGCCCTGGCAGCCATCATCGCTTGCGACATCCATCCGATCAACAATCGCCGCATTCTCGAATACCTGCGCAAGACATTCGGTGCCAATGAAGACGCGATCAACGCCTGGTGCGGCACCTGGATTGGCGCCGGCTTTGACGCCTACGAAGCCCTGCTGGCCGCGGACACGAAACGGGGGCGCTTCAGCCACGGCGATGCACCGACCCTGGCCGATGTGTACCTCATCCCGCAAGTCGAAAGCGCCCGCCGCTTCAAGGTGGACCTGACGCAATGGCCACTGATCATGGGTGTGGAGCAAGCCTGCATGGCGCTCGAAGCCTTCCAGAAAGCGGCCCAGAGCCAGCAGCCTGACGCTGCCTGAGGCCACCCTCCCGGGCCAAGGCATCCCTGACTACCCCGTTGCCTGGCGGCGCGGGCTGTCAGCTTTCGTCAAAGCAAGGGCACGACAATGCGCGGGTTTGTCCGCGAGCCTGTCATGCT
>JACCDV010105596.1_pt1 | contig 18661 bp, 12 predicted proteins | sample 7446131 | NCBI WGS metagenome assembly JACCDV01 (sample SAMN15323448, study PRJNA562643) | freshwater metagenome | isolation source: river surface water | place: USA:Blue River Watershed | collected 2017-08-17 | reverse complement strand
ATCTAGGTGTTCCCCATCTGGGTGCTAATCTTGCTCATATCTATAAATGTCTTGAGTACTCCTTCAGCCACCACTCCTAGATAAAAATTCTGCTGCCCTAAGGTCAAAAAACATATATTTCCGATAAGAATTGACAAATAGCCTTTGAAAAATCCAAGATATGGAGTGAGCGTGACAACTTTGTTGTGTTAAAATTTAGAAATATCGTTGAATCTACTGCGTGCCATTTTTCTGACTTTGAATGTATCAAGTGGGAAGGCGACGATATGGATGAGGGTGGATAATATGCCTGTTGAAATGACTTTGTGGATTATGTTGGGCTATTTTTAGATTTGGGGAATGCTTAGGTTTCGCTGACTTTGATAGTGCTTTCTCATAATGTGCGATTTTTGAAGCATCTTTTCATAATCTGGATCGTTCTTCATATTTTTAATTTTGACTAATTATTACTCAACTCAATTATAATCAGAAATCAAATGACATATCTCACCCATATGACCAAAAACATTCTAAGAATTCGAGGAGGCGCTTTTACGATTGGGTTAATATAATTTGGTGCGATTGAGTATTTAGTCTAAAAGCAAAAGAAAAGATAAATCATAGATTCTTTTTGAATTTGATTGCACGATTATTTCGTTTGAGGTTCCACAGATTGCGAACTTCTTTACGGTGGTTTTAATCCATAACTTTACCCAGTATCATTAGATGCCTTTTTTCCTATACTTTCCTCCTCTCGATTTTGATTTGTTAGTAAGTTAAATCCACTTCTTCCTTGTTTTAGTCTTTACCATCATATTATAACTTTTTATTTTTACTAGCATTAGATGGCTGTTTATTTTTTTTGACCTTGAGGATGAGGCTGGGAAGATTGAGATTTTGATTGGATTTGGAGATCCATTGGTTGATTGAGTCCTTTGAACGTTTTTTGGATTTGAGACTGGAGGTGGGCAATGAGCGAAAGCGTATTCTCTTATTGTTTTAGCAATCCAATAGTGTTCTCGTTGATATGAACTTATGCTTTTATAGACGCGCATAGATAGTTTCCGCCATTTAAGCGTTGCTCTCGTACTTCTCATCTTCCGATTATGTTTATTCTGCCTTCAAAATATTGTTCATGGTAGTATTGAAATATCGTTGGAATTCTTTAAGCTCATGAGTCTTCTGCATAAAATAACCCATATCTTATCGATATATTTATCGATGATTGCATTGGCTTAAAATCCGGTTGACTCCGTCCTTTTTGAGTTATTTTACGTGCATTGTTCAACGCACGATCGATAGATAATAAAATTAAGAATTACTCAAATATAATCATCTTTCAAATAAACAAATAGATCCAATAATCCACTCTGCCTCATATTGTTCAAGATAGTACATTTATCCACCGAATGTCTTTTCCTTTGAGAATAATATTAGCTCTATGAGTGCTCAGTTCAACGAAGGCCTTGGAATTAGCTGCCTATACTTTTGTTAATATTTTTGGGATAAGTGTAGTCAATACGTTTGATAAATGAGTTAAAATGTTAATTTGAGATTATTTTAATATTTTTAAAATATGTCAAAAAAACCACAGCCACAAAAGGAAAATCCCAAAAACAAACCTTAAATTGTAGACTAATAGAATGAGCCATTCCTCAAGACTCTCCAAAAGAAGGTGCGCAACATCAACAAAAAATTAGCGGACATAGCAGAACTAGAAGGAAAGGACAATCTGAAGCCTGAGCAGGTCGAAAAGATAAACAGAAAAGGCGCCCTCTTAGAAGAACGTGTTCGTGTTTAGGATATTGCAACACTCTTCAAATAGACCTACCAAGAGAATATCGCACACTATCGTGCTAATCAGCTCAAGGAACTCTAAACCCTTGCAAGACTCATTGCCGTCTATCATGCAGGAGCCAAATTCCCAGAAAGCGATAAACTCGCTCATCTGTGGCACGCCCTCGAGCAAGGTGACAAGACCTTCTCCACCCTCAATGACTCTGTCGCCTCGCTCAGCAACTCCCTCAAGGACTTTGCAAATGACAAGAAACTTCAAAAGTCAGTGGCTGCCTATGTTGAGGAGCACGGCAACAGCAAAATAGCACCTGTTGTCAGCAACGAAGAAAAGATTGTTAGTGATATTTTGGATGAGAAAGTTGAAGTGAAGCCTGTGCCAGTTAAAGAGGTCAAGGAAGAAGCTGTTGTTGTCCCAGTTGCAGTTGTGTAAACTCCAGCTGTTGTTAGCACTCCTGAGCCTGAACCCAAGGTTGAGACTCCCGCTGTTGCCTCAGTTCCAGCTGTTGAGAAAGTTGAGGAGGCTCCAAGAGTGGTTGCAGTTGAGGTTGAGCCAACTCCCTTGACTTAGCCTGTTGAAACAAAGGAAGTAAAACCTGCAGGAGAGGGAAACGGATACAAGAAGAGGGAGTACAACAGAGAAGGAGGAAGAGGAGGATACAAGGGCAACCGCAGAGAGGGAGATGAGTATCGTGAGAAGCGCCACTATAAGCCAAAGTATGCTGAGAAGAACCCAGTCGAGGAAGAGAAGAAGGAAGAAAACAACAATGACAGTTCTGACTCTGAGCCAGAGGTCCGCAACTTCAGAAAGGAAGAGATAAGACAGTTGGAAGATGATGGATTCATTGTCGTTGGAAAGCCAAAGCCCAAAGCAAGAGACCCAAGAGAACAAAGAGAAGCCCACAACAAACAACACGGTAAGAAGCATCACTACCCGAAATGATTCAATAAATAAAATAAATCAACACAATATTAAAAAATATATCAAATAAGTAAACTAAACTTATATCCACTATTAATAACAGTTATAATTCAAAAAAGTCCATGAAATATCTCGCAGCATTTTTTGTATTTATTGGAGTGATTAGCATTACTAGAGCATATGATATCAGGCTGCACTGGGAATTTTAATAAATCGGCAAGAACATCTTAGAATCATTCTATCCCGATATCTATCAAAAATACAAACATACAAGTGACCCAGCCACTAAAATTGCCAATAATTTAAGCAAGTAAAATATACTGTCAGTGAAAGAAAGGATAAATGAGATAATATCGAAAACTTTAGAGGTAAAAAGAAATACTCATAAAACCTTAATCGAGTAAGTAAAGATACAAGATTTCCCTTCTTAGCGATGGTGCCGATTAGTCAAGATGATGTTTGAGTCGTAAATAACTCATTTTACAAGGTTTGAGCATTCATTCAGTCCTTTCTACCCAGGCAGCTTAGTGAAATTCATAGAACCAACCAATTTCGCTAAAGGAATTGTTCCAATCTACGATAATAGCATTAAAAACCCGATTAGCATCAGAATTAAAGGGTAAAAATTTTAATAAACTTTCACCATTTCCAATTCTGAAGAGTAGTATAATAAAAAGATTCATGAAGTTCTCAACAAAAACATACAGTATTTAAGGGACTAACCAATAAAGCTTTATGTCCTATCTTCAGGAACCCGTATTAGAGAAGCTCTAATTAAATTAGGATTGGGTTCTTCAATATACTAGAAACTTTTATTATCAAGCAGACCAAAGATGTTTTAAGATGACACTCAGGAAAAAAGAATTGTTTTTGTATTACACCAAAGCTTATTTAGCAGTGTACTTGACTTTTCAAATGAAGCAAAAGAATAGGCAACACTTTTTAATCGTATCTATAATAAACCTTCTGAAGGCATTATCCAAAAATTTCTACAAGCTTAGAATCGAACAGAAGAACTGCCCTTATTAGTTTCGCAGTTGAATTACGGGAGGTTATTAGTTTTGTCTCTGATCGATGATGAGGAAAGTCAAAATACTATTCGAAATATGTTCGATTGTTTCAAAAAAGATGGAGATAAGGAAGTATTGACTAATATATAATGCTTCAATTTAGTGACTAAGAAAATTAGGTCTAATCCAACTTTGAAAAGTTACTACGCAGGCATAGACGAAGATATATAAGTCTACGAGCGCGCTTTCTCATCTTTTTTACTAAAGAAATATTTGAAATGGAAGAAAATATTCTTTACCTTCGATGAAACTTCTATCAAAAGCCTCAAGCCTCTCAGTATAAACGTCATAGACTTCATGGAGGAAAGAAGAAAGCAAATAGACCGTCGTTATTACCTGAACTAAACTTGCAAGAGAATTATTTATCTAAAAGTGGGCTATATGAACGTATAGATTTTAAGGGTAAGCGTGGCTGTAGGCAAGTAGGCAAAGCATATTTTCAATACAACTCATCCAGGCACGTTCTAGATCGGAAGTTACACAGGCAACAATCCTTTCGAGCTTCATTTTATATCCAGGTCTGGCAAAAAGGCATCACGTGGCCTTGCCTTCTACTTCCTCAAAAAAATTCCCATCTATAGCAATCAATACTAGTTCGCCATCTTAATTAACGGCGAGTAGAAAATTCGTCGGGCAGTTGGGTACGCAAGGGGCGATCGTTAGGTGAACAGTGTTCGAATATCCTTTGATCCTGAGACAGAAAGGGCGATATTAGACATTTGATTGTTTACTTGTTTTGTTATGAAATATATTTTTAACTAGACTTATTAATTAGTAAACAAATAACTGAAAGGCTATAATTAAATTCAAAAAATGATGAAGAACTACTTACCTCTTATCCTGTTACTCACTATCTCGCTCTCCCAAACTCCAACTCTCATCAAGCTAGTCCCTTCTTGTCCCAACTAAAATACCTTCATTCAATCACAGACTCAAGTCAACTTTGAGACGACCTTATAAAAAAGGCCCAACGGAGTGAGAGCATAGATTTTGAAGATATGCAGGGGATGGGCCTTTAGTAATGACTAGGAATTTAGAAGCGAAACATCAAAAATTGATAGAACAGATGATTCTTAGAAGAGATGTCCTATTAGTTATTTTTGGTTCCAGCAAAAAATAAGCTTAGTAACAAAGGTTTACTCTGACTCTAACAGTCTCTTACCAGGAACTGTCATTCAAACTGTTGATCCGACTGACTTTGCAAGGGGTCTCATCCCAGTCTATATTCCTGATCGCAAGAAAAATCCTATCAATATCACTATCTACAATGGGCTCAACGCCAACCTAATCAATATTACCAACCGCGGCCATTATCAAAAGGAGCTTTCTGAAGTTTTAATGAAGAACTTAAATATTTTGAACGGTAATCCAATTGAAGTATTCACTGCAAAGCCGGAAGAAGCTGAACAGTTAATCAGATAACTTGGCCTAAGCTCTAAAATTTATGAACAGTTGCAAATTAGTACTGCTGATTCAGGGCAAATAAACAAATAGAGAAAGATTGTTATCGTTATCTTTCAAAAACTGTTTAGTGCCTCAGTCAATTTTACCGTCGATTAACAAGGAAATGCTCATAGTATCCCTGAAACTATCTTCAATTCCTAGTATACATTATAAGACTTTTATCTTTCTTCAAACTGGGGCCCAAGAAAAATTCCCTATGTCGTAAGCCAATCTAATTACGGGAGACTTGCAGTCTTATCGATTAATTCTAACTTCAGAACTGAAAAAGCTAGAGAAAAATTGGTTTCTTGCTTTACTGGCGGAGTGGCAAATATAGATTGCTTCTCATCGGTCATGAACTAAATTAAATTTCATTCAAGTTTGAGGTACTATGTTGCAGGAGTAGACTCAAGCAAGGTGACTGAGCCTGTCAAGGCACCTTTCTACAGAGTAACAATAGATTGGAAAAAAGTTTTCTTTCCCCTCAATGAGAAAAATATCGGTCTTCTCAATCCCCTGAGTGCAAGAATGCTTAGCTTTATCGGTAAGCCATATTGGCAAATATAAAACAGATACTTTTCAAGCAGAGTTTGCACGAAGAATGCAGGGATAAACATCATCATTGATTAGATTTCAGGAACTCTTACGGCGAGAGTTAAAAAAAGTGGGATGACCGATTTTGGTCAAAATATCTTTAGTACCAATAGACCTGGAAATTTCCCAGTTTAATCAGGATTCCAGCCCTTTTCCATTCTATTTACTTTAGATGGACATTAGCAAAAGGGGGCTAGATTCTTTTTCATAAAGGTTAAACGCTCAACTTATTCCAGGCAATTAAAAATGAGAATTGAGATAGATGGATAAATAAAGATGACAAAATATATCGGAAACTATCGAGCGAGTGAGCGAGGATAGACTTTTACGGTTCAAATTGACCCAATTAAAGGAGTAGCGAATTGATAGAGATAAGTTTATAACAATCCAATATTGATTATCATTGTATGTTTATGATGATTTGCCACACCTCAATTGGCTTCGCCTCCTTTTCGTTTGTCACCTTAAACTGCTTCCATGTATCCGCACAGCATCTCAACACCTATTTGCCAATACGAACACATCTCTTTACATTTTCTGAAGGGTTAACGGTTTTATCCGCACTCTTCTTGTTTGAATTCTCAATGAAGTCTAGGAACATGCCCTTGTTCTCAGAGATGAGTTTCTTGAAATTGGTGATAAGAGTTTGAGGGAGTGAGGCTATTTTAGCAGTAATTTATGCAATACTACTGCAGTTCTTCACTTTGGGTTGGGCTCCAATCAAATCTTTTTCCTTTGGCTGTATCTTGGCAATAATTTCAGGATGATAAAATTTCTTCTCGTTCAAAAGAGTATAGTCCTTTGTATTTTTGTTATATACTCCATCATATGCTGCACAAGATGTTACCTCAACATTTTTCTTGGTGAGCTTTCCCAGCACATCCTTGAAGACCAAAGGAAGCTAAACGGGTAGCTTTTATAATTCTTTCAAACACTCATTATTGAAGTCTCCAATCACGAAGTCTAATCCAGTATCCCCTGGTATTTGTATCTGTATTCTCAGCGCATTATCAATGGATATTGATATTTGTGTATTTTTATGATAGTAAGTTAGAATCTTTGATGCTTTGCCAATAAAGCCTGCCTGTAATAGTCTTTTCTTCTCTTAAACTGAGTTTACTCCCAAATCGATACTTTCATAAGGACTAGTCTTCAATGAGACTGCTTCTGATTGAAATTGTTCCCCTGTCTTCAATTCAGTCATCATTGGCTCCTTATACATGACAATAACTTCATTAGCACTGGCCTCTTTAGTAAAGCTAGCTATCGAATAAGTGAGAATGAATATCATGATGGGGATGAAGATAATAAAGAGGATTATTAGCGTCTTTTTTAATGACATCTTAACACATCTTTATTATAGTTTGTCTTATATTGTCTCAGCAGCTGGCTCATTTTAAGGAATTTTCTAACCCGTCTTTTTTAAGGTTTTCTTTTTATTGACATTTTCACTTCCTACTTAGATGTTTTTCTCAGGAGTTAAAGTAATCTACATCATTGCTTTTTAAATTTAAACAGTTAAAGTTTATACAAAATATAACCATCATTAACATATTTATCATTATTTTTAGTCTAGTTATACAAAACAAAAATGTTCTGTATTATTTTCAATAAGGGAAATATTGGAGGTGAGTTGGATTGATTAGGATGGTTTTAACTTTTGAGTAACCAATTAAAGAGGTCTATTTTATTATTAAAATATATTAGGGTGATAAATGAGAAAGAATAATTTGCGGGCTGTATCCTTCTATCAAGTGTAGCAAGCTAGCAACTACGAGAAATATAGAAAACTTGCTGAAATATAGGCCAAATTATCGCTAAAGGACATTACCAATAATCAATTGCTCAATCAAATCGAATCTCTTAAGCAATAAAATCAGTTACTTCGCATCAAAATAGCATAAAAACAGATAAGTAGCACTACCATCAATACGAATCCTCATACAAAAGCTGCATTAAATAAAGTCAATTCTCTGCTAACCGATTCTAATACATCCACTATGCGAGCTCTTAAATCGAAATGCCAAGATCTACAAGCAAATTCTTATCAAGATTTGTCCAACCAAGTGATCAAGTACTTCTAAAGGACGAAAACCAACACCACGGCACATCATATGGCTTCTCATGAAGTACCAGCTAAACTCAGCAAAGATGTATATATTGATAGATCTCCACCCTATCAACACTTTAATCATCAAAATAGTAAGTATTAAGGACAACTTTAATAAAAAAACTAAGGAAAATAGGCATACAAGATAACAGTTAATCAGTCCTTCACTGAAGGCATGAGTAAGGATAGAAAGAGGGAGCATAATGAATCGAAATTCCCTGCTGTTTTGAATTAGTTTGAAGGGAAAAAGGCACAGAGTAGATTCTAGGAATGTTCAGAAATGGCTTAAAATCCACATAGCTCGATGAATAAGTGGACTTCATAGAACAACTTCGGTTTGAAATCGTAGTTCCTTACTAGATTGAAATCTGGCTAATTAAAAAAACGTAAGACATTTATAAGTGTTGTAAGCGTGTCCTCTAAATAAAATAAAAAATAAAAATAAAATTGATTTTCTTGAATTTAATGCAGCAATAAAAATAAACTATATAAATAATAAAGCAATATGAACGTTTGATGGCTGTTTTGGCATTATTGAAAGGGTTGGTTCCATCCAGAGTATTCTTTGTTTTTGATATCGGTTATAATAGTTAATCTGGAAGAGGAAGTATGAACGATCGCAATCCTTTCGTAGAGTAGAGCAGGGAACAGGTGGTGAAATCAATGGTGAATTGGTCACATTCGAAGCAGCTTTGGACTTTCCCCAAGAAGAGAAGGTTTCATGCACCAAAACCTGAATGCCCACATACTTTTTATCAAAAGGATGTTTCTGAATTAAGCAACATAAAGATAAAGTTTACATCGAGCACGAGAAAATTGTTTACTGAGAACGATCAATCCCCATCTCCCGCTTAATATTTCCCATAAGGATAAAAGCCAACAAAAGGGCTATCATTCGGGTTGAGCAGAGAAGTACTCTTTTTGTTAGATAGAAAGTCAAGTTTAGTTCATATGTTAAGCATCAGCTCGCCAATGTTTGCTCTTTTTAACCTAGGTGCCAGGCCCAAATAAATACGATAAATTTGCGAGTGACGAAGAGTAGAAAGCAAAAAGAGGATATTCAATTCGTCCCAAAACAGCCAATGATCGCAACTGTACTCAAAAGTCAATACAGATTTCATCTAAAACAAAGAGCTTGAAGGGGTTCCAAGCCCATCTAACTATGAATTTGATGCTATCAATCTAGGAGGATGCAAGATTGCTAAATTTCGCTCAGTCACCCTTGGAGGAGTGGGCCTAATGAAGAAGTCAAAGAGATTTCAAGCGATATGTTTTTCTGTATAAATATAGCTAAAACACCAGGACCTTCATCTTATGAGCCAAAGAAGAAGACTAAGAGCAGCTCAATAGGAGGAAGGATAGGCAGTTCCTTAAGGACTTCATTTATAGATAAGATTAATATCTCTACAGCAAGTCCAGGACCAGGGGATTACCAGATTCCCTCTTAGTTTGGACACTACAAAAAAGTAGATATTCGTAGTAGATTGGTCACCATTTAATGATATTAATACTTTCGTGACTCAATTCAAAGACATAAGAGTTCTTTTACATTCTTTGAATATCAATCCTTCAATAAATTAACACAATTTATTAATAATAAATTGGTTCTTAGCATGGCGTTATTGGGATAAGGTTTATACGATTTTATAGATATTTAAAGAAAAGCACCGTTAATAAATCGAAATATAAATTCAAAAGTTATATGGACTATTTTACGCCTGTCAAAGATATGCAAGGAAGCCTAAAGGCATCCAAAACAACAGCCCAAAGCCGTGAGGGTGACTGGATATGTTTGAACTGCAATAATTTAAATTTTTCTTTCCGCAAGAAATGCAATCGATGCAAGACCCAAACCCGATAGCAAAATGAAGTTACATCCACATACTCTTACTACTACTACCCCAAACAATATGTTTATCTTCCCCTACCTGCTGACCACCACAAAAATACCAATCATACCCCCACATCAGCCAATTCTAACACTCAATACATCCTTTCCACTCCTGTGCAGCACAAAGAAAATACAACTCCACCCAAAATCTCGAAAGAACTCCCCAGTGTTTCTCCCCTCATCAAAAAATACAACTCGCGCGACTTGGGACTTTCGGAATCGAGCAAAGCTTCATCATCGTGCAGCATGTGGGGAGTGAGAGACTTCGAGTAGGTTTTAGGGGCCAGCGGAAGAAGCGAATAGGGGTAGCGATGTGAGGAATAGGAGAGTGACTAGCTTGAGAAGTTGATCGGGCAGATAATGCTGTGAGTGATAATTAGATAGTGTATTGTAGATTTGTTGCTTAAAATCACTGAAAGCCATACTGCATGTAGAAGTAGAGCTAGCCAATGCTTTCCCGAATATCGTCAAGTGCCCGATGATTGTTAACCTTGTTATAAAACAGCTAGGGCCTCATGGAGTTAACCACCATTCTAACTGAACTCACATCTAAGATTCTATAATGAAGGAAGTTGTTGAGTTTGGGCATGTGATGGAAGAGGAAGAGCTTGTCGACGTGGATCGAATTGCCTGCGATAACCAGCTGCTTTGGTACGATCCCCATATTTATGAGATAGTCGATGATTTGCTATTCTGCCTGCTTTAAGGAGGTCTGGCTTTTTAGACAGCTCTCGTATAGTCCTGACTTATGATGGTGGCTATTTAAAAACAGAAGGACCTCGTGTTCCATTCGTCCATGGTTTTCAGATGTTATTCGTCGCAATGGATTACTATGTTGGGTCCTTGGTGATGGTAGTGCAGGGTGCCGTCGGTCAGGATACAGGCGAATTAGAGGATGCGGTTTTGGATGGGGTCCAGGCCACTCATCTAGAGGTCCACCCAAAGGAACTGAGGTATGAATTGGTAAGTCATATTGGAATAATTATATAATAATGCCCTGCTAATTCAACTTAATATACTATCATTCCATAAGTGAACTCCATGCACAACCTCAACCAACACATCTACCTTATATTGTAAGGAATATTCTTCGTTATGAATCTTTTAGTGGCTTTGCAGGATCAAAGTTTATTGAGGGCGTGGGTTCGAACAAATGTCAGAATTTCAATTATTCATAAGTATAGTACTCTTTTATTAGTTATTTTGTTAATATATTAAAATGATTATGACATTAGTATTGTCTGTTATATTGAATAGTTGATTGCTGAATGAAAGATGATAAGAATAGCTAATTGAGGATCAATTTTTGCTTTGTAGGACCCTGGATGAGGCCTGTGATCTGGAGAAGGACATGGTGGCTGCATTAAACAAATACTACATTGCATTTTGAAGCTCTTCTCTAGTTTTATTATCTACTGGTTGTGCTTGTTCTACAGTTCTTTCATGAAATTACAGTATTTCTGTACCAATCTAAATATAATCTATAATTTACTTCTCCTCCTCAATCTGCCTCAACTTCTTCTGCTCCTCGAATCCCTGTGTAATTTTCTGCCTAAGTGCCGAGAGCTCCACTTCCTGCTTGGATTGGAGCTGGGTAAGCAAGTTTCTTATCTTGCTGGTGCGCAATACAATCCACTTCTAGTTTTCTTTCCTCTCGATCTAGGCGATCTGCCTCTGGATTTTGTGTGCCCCGATGTAGTCCTATTGCTTGGCGAGTTGTTCCTCCACTTTGCGGAGGTTGATGATCTCACTCGTCTATCTCTTTTCCAAGGGAATGGATTGTTCGACCACTTCTTAGAACTCTGCGCCTTCGTGTTGATGCTTTTCAAGTGTTTCTCCTTCAACCTTTTCGGCCTAGGACTGGTATTCTAAAAATTTTGTATCCCAATATTTATTAAATTCACTCATCTCCTCAAAATGTGCTGACTATACTTCTTTTCTTTCCTACTCAAAACGTTGAATGACTTCGTGCCGACGCTGTTTCTACAGGTCGCCCTTCATCTTAGCCAGTCGCTTTTTGACTGCCTAGGCTTCGAGGTATTTTCCAGTTTTTTCACAGGTCTTTTGGTGTGCGAAGAGGATTTACCTTGATTATGGAGTGCTTACATCGCTTACTCTAGGTTTTTGTCATCAATGGTTGGGAGGGAAACTGCTCTACTGAGGGTGTTTTATTTACCTTGCATTATTCTTATTAACGACTATAATATTAATCAATTATTTATCCATACCCCAAATAGAACTTCAAACATATCCCGGACTAATTAATCTCTTAGCACGTTATATTCAAACATTGGGAACAAATATTGAGATAGCTTATTGTGATCCTATTTTATGATGGCTTGTGAGATGCTCTGAGTTGAAGAAATTATTATGAAGGAATATAAAATATTGACCAATCCTCATTGAATTTGAATGTCAATTAAGTTCATTATTAATATTTAACAAATTGCCGAAGATAGTTAGAATGAACAAATAATTCGCATCTAAAAATTTAGCTCAGTCCTACGTCCACCACAATCCATACATCCCAATTGCCAATCCTTACAATCCTCAATCTTACTATCCAACTCGTCCATCCACTCAATACACTCAATTCTCTCCTTAAAAAATGAGTCATAGTATTATTGGTCCTACTCGCAGCCAAACCTCATTCGATATGAGGCTAGCCCAACCCCCCACTAGACACATAGAGCAGCCTGTAAATAGTAATTCGTCCTCTCGTTTGGATTCCAAATAAAATGTTAGAACCAACAATATAATAGGCGAAACTGTATAAGTCCAGTATAAAGTCATTGAGAACCGCATGAGAGAAATTGAAAGTCGTATTTAACGAATTGAGAGGGCAGAGAAAAAAAGTGATTTAATTGCCAAGAATGTATAATAAATGATGCGCCTTCAAATAAAGGATATTCAAAGCAACTAATAGTTGGAGGAAAGACTAGTGATCCTGGAGAATATGATCACACATATAAAGACAACAAAGGCAGATCGAACTGAGCAATAACATACATAAACTCAAAAGTTTTAATATTTCGAGCATCAAATTAGTGAGTTGTATCGTCAGCAAGAAGCCAATAGAGAATAGATCAAAGATACAAAGGAAAAGATACATAGGTTAGTTAGTAAGATAGAGAATAATATTGTAGGAGCAAGTGAAAAGTATGAATAATTTATTGAGAGAAATATTATTAAGAGTATTGAACAAGTTAACAAGCTAGCCCATCACTATCACGAAGAAATACAAAATTTTAAAGAAGAGCAAATAAGAATCATATAAAAGATATAGTCCCTTAAATAAAAATAGGAAAGCCTTAATATTGCCAATACCAGCACTCAATTAATTGGTAAAGCCCTACCAAATCTAAAAATTACCCAACTAATTACTTTGATAGACAGTAGAAAATAGATGATTCCAAAGCACAGTCCAAAGATGATATAATTCAAAGGCAGCCTCATGAATTCCATATACGACTCAATATAAAAGAGCACGTAATCCTAGAGTGGCGAGCTATTGCTCTAAAAAAGTACATATTTTCTTACTTAGTAACATACAAATTAGACCGAGACCTATATCTACTGGACGAATACGAGCACTACATCGTGGATAACTCCAACAATAGAATCCAGCTCTCCCCATAGCACATAAATCTTCTCCAAAGCAATAGTCTCATTTAATGATGATGTTTACTGTCTACCAAAGCACTTCTTTTGTTAATCTTTTTAACTCCTATTTATTATATAAGTTAGAATAAGTTTGTAAAACGATTATGAACAGCTTCAATAACACCAAAATAAAGAAAAGTCAAATCAATCAGGAAACTGCCAATATTTACTATCCAAATAAACCAAAGAACCGCGTTCTTAATGAGTCGATAAATCGTAAACATGACTATGATACACTTAAGAATTTGACTCGTAAAAGCATTGAAATCAATATAACTAACCAAAATAAGAACAATGGCTTAACTTTATTATACCAACCCAATCAATCCACCAAACCCTATCGTCGGATATCCAACCATAATTTCAAAAAGAATACAGGGCCTGCAAGATACGAGGAATAGGAGAAAGACCTAGTAAGACCAACAAGCAAGAGTCCATACGTTCGCATGTCAAACAGTAAACAAGAGCGCTAGCTGCAGGGAAGAATAGCCTTACTTAATAAATCTTCACAAAAAATAAAATCCAACCAGCTTCTCAAACAGAATTCCCCACGCTACTTCTATCGCCAACCCCGCTCATCCCTTTCCCAGCACTATGACCCATCCATTGAGACCAGTTTGCACAAGAGAAAGGTGAGTGTAGCAGCTGACGATAAGACATATATGTTGTAGGAAGCCAAATAACTCTACAAATCCAATAACTACACAAAATCCATCGAACTTTTGAAAAAGTACGTTCGATTGCATAAAAACTCGGCAGAAGGGCACTATCTTTTAGGAATGAGTTTGATCAATAGCAATGAATTCAACTTAGGAATCGATGAGCTACTACACACTCTTTAAATTGATAACAACTATAAGAAGAGTTTATACTTGGTTATCGCCTTGGCCTATAAAAGATTACAGAAATTTGATTAAGCCATCGAAATTGTAAATCAACCATTATTTAGCTTAATAAAGGATTAGAATTTTACCCTTAGTACTACGATTGTCTTGTCTATAGAGGAAAGCTTCATCTCAAGAAGGAAAACTATGCTTTGGCTCTCAAGGACTTCACTGATGCTATCAAAGTGAATCCAGTGAAAGGTTTTGCTTTTGTTGGAAAAGGTTCATGTTAAAAAGAGTTAATGAAATACTAATAAGCAATAGAAACATTTAGTCAAGGCTTGAACACAGATATGGGCCATATTTGCTGCTAGAAAAGAGGTATTGTTTACTATTAGCAGAATAAATTTGTTGAGGCATTGAAAGACCTTGAATATTGCACTCAACTCTAAGGAAACACCTCATCTACAGGCCATTACTATAAAGGCCTCATCTACTACAAGCAAAACCTCATCGTTTAATCCCTCCTCTGTTTCTAATAAGCCCTTAAGTGCGATAACCATAAGTAACATGTGACTGCCTCGGTGTAGATGATGATGAAGATCAAGATTGAGGAGAAAGATTTCTATTAAGCATATCATATCTTGACTCGTGCTGATAATGTAGAAGTTGATACTGATGTTCTCAACTAATGGAGGCTATTCCTTTAAGCAAGTCTTTTTCTCATGAAGAAAAAATATAAAGAAGGGATTAGTAACTTCTAATCATTACTAACCTTACCCACATTCAAAAAAGCAATTTCATAAATAAAAGGTAAGCTGGCAAAAGAAAGATATATGTTTTTGAAACCTCTCATTCACCTATACAAGGCCTTCGGATAACTTTGCGAAAGTAAAAGCGAGCGAGCTTAGAAATAGTATCAACTATATTAGAACCTCTGCGCATAGTTTGGAATTCCTGATACAAACCTTTCAAAAAATTATAATAAACTCATCATGCTTGCCAATAAAAATTTCCCGAATTCTTCACGCTAATCTCTCTAAGAAGCTATTAAGCTGATATCAAACAAGCCTGAACCTTACCTTTACCTCGCCTTCGACATAATCAACAACAAATTCTAAAGATAATCAAATCCTCTAATAAAGAATTAACATCTCTAATAAGCCATCACGAACCTTACAATCGGCATTTCTCATCTGCCTCAACTCTCCAACAATCACATTTCCACATTCTATTATTTTAGATCCATACTATTTCTCTACAAAAACGATTTTAATAAATCAGTTGCTGATGTAGATAAGGCTATTGAGAAGAGTTAGGATAATATCCCTAAATACTTTTATTTAAGAGGTCTAATATTTGCTATTTTTGGGAATTTTAGTCAAGCTATTCAAGATTTAACAGTGGCTACGAATTTGGATGAAAAATATGCAAAGCCTTATCTCGAACGTGCTAAATGCCTTCAAATTTAAGGTAATTCCAATGAAGCTTTCCTTGATCTGCAAAGATACATCACTCTTGCTCCTTAAGACCAATAAATCCATAAATACGCAGGCTATCTTCTCTTTCAAAACTGTGCATATGAAGACTGCTTATCTGCCTTCAGTCATGGAGCCGATCTTGAGAATGATTTTTAACTTATTCTTACAAAAGCAAAGTGTCACTTCCTTTTGGGGTAAGATTAAATGGCCATTCCTTTGTTCAAAAAGTATGGAGAGCTTTCCTATAACTATGAGTACGAGAGTGACATTGCCATTATGGAGATTTGCCGAAACATTAAGAAGAATACATCTAAGTAGGATTACATGCGTCATATTGCCAGGCTTGATCAGTTGCTCTCAGCAAAGAAAGAGGATGACTGCAAGATCTTTAAATTGAGAGATATGCATCAGATTAAGGCAAGCATTTATCTTATTCTCAAAGACTATCATCAAGCCATCAAATAATTCGAAAGCACTCTCCGACTCTTCAATGTCTAAAAGACAAAGGAAATGTAGAAGCACTTCATTGAGGATTCATAGGAATTCTAAGATGAATGGAGTGAAGTATAAATAAAATTCAATCTATCCATCGCTATGCTCTGTCTTAATGTAATTTCTTCCCTTATATAGGAATTCTAAAAAGCAAGGGATATGCTTGTCTAGTTTTAGAAAAGTAGCGAGAAAGGAAAGAACTGGGGTCAATATATGGATTTGCTTTGTGACATAATATCTGAGCCTATGAAGAAGAGGTCCAAGATTGAGCTTGATACATTTGAGCAAAATCATAGAATTAGTAGAAATTGGCCCAAAATACCTATTCCTGGGATGGAAATTTTCCTCTCAATGGCTTTTTCCTATCCCTTCGTTTAACCACCTGAATTGATGCCTGAGTTCGACCATAGTTTCTTTAACGAGTTCAATATCACAAAATCCTAAAGTAAGCCATAAGCTCCTTGGATAAATAGAAGTGAGGGAGGGCTAGTTTTCACCCCAAACGTGCAAATATACTAAAATCTATAATTGTCAATGACAACAACAAAGAAAAACGACAGTTAAAAAAACAAACCTGTTTCAGATATGGAGAAAAGCATGAATATGAGCCACAGCGACTTCCATTTGTAAACAGAAGACCTTAAAAAGAAATTCAAACTGGACTCATTGGTGTAGATGAAGCTCAAGAAATTAATGAAGAAGGAGTGATAAAGGTGATCATAGATGCCATTAATATTTAATTCTTATTGAATACAATAACACAGTAAACAATCAAAAATTCTCTTATTTACTCTTTCTTTCCTTCGTTTTTTATTTCTATTCGAATTTCACCTCAAATTAAGTACTCTTGTTGTAAATATCCTACATTTCTTTCATTTTTTTGTAGTCTTCTTACTTTGAATCAGGAGCCACCTTAGTAATAATGCGCTAAACAGCATCTCGTATCTTGTCGAGGTGCTCTTCAACATTTTCAGTCATGAAACTGGTCTAAATCTGCTGTCCTGGTTTGCGTCTTTTGATTTTTCTAAATAAAACTTGTAGTACAATATTTGATAGCCAGCCCCGAGGATCGCGATGGCAATGATAAAGACCAAATATAAGAAGAAGGTTGAAGGAAGTGTTTTTAGTTGCCCATTTTATATCATCAAATAAAGAGTAAATTCATTGGGGAATCCCCCAAACATCCAACTAAAAGGCCGCACAACCATGTAAGAACCAACAACAGAAGTGGACATCACGATTACTTCGTCAGAATGCTTGAAAGTTAGAAGGCCGAGTGGAATAGTGAGCAGTATCTCGAATATTACCATTGACCATACTGAGTATACACCAAAGATCTTACAGAAGATTGAATTAACGATGGCTGCCAAAACAAATCCAAGCACTAAATTAACATAATTTTACATGCTCCAATGAAAAAGATGGAAACATTAACTAACTTGGTAAGGGAGTAGGCAATCAGAGTTGACAGGAATAGGATGAGTAATAGTGAGAAATAGATGGCAACTGAGCTTGATTCAGGAGTGAGGAAGGCAGTGAACAATCCAAAGAGTATGGCGAAACTAAGGAAATAGGCAGCGATGAATATCATCAGATGAGTCATAAGAATACCATAGAAAAGCATAATAAATCCAACCAAGAATAGTATAATACCAAAAAAGAAAAGGTTATCTGTTAGTGCACTCCATATACTGCTGAGCTCGAAGACAGGACAGACGTACGAGCTCTCACCATTTATTATTAACTTGCTTACTGTTGGGTCATTTACTCTTATATTGGATAGTGGCTAACTGACTGAAGGAGTGCAATCCAAAAGAAAGTCAGTAGTTTTAGCAAGACTATCATTACTGGGCTTTTAAGAAAGCGATAGATTTAATCTTTTTGCCCCATTTTGAGTATTATATCCGACGGCAAAATAGTTGGTTTGCGAATCAGAACTATAGGGAGTGCAATGCATCAACCCTGTTTTTTACTATTTGCTTACAATGAAAGAGTACGCCTTTGGCGTTTATTCTATGGAGTTTATGCATTCTTTGGGGATGAAAGGGGTGCAAAAATTGAAGACTATTTAGCTATTTTAGCTTAGTTTCTTTCTGTAATAATTTCCTTAAGTGTTTCTATTGAGTAAGGTGAGGGTAAATAGTTTTCCTTGACTTTTAAATGTACATGTATTATCAGTACTAATTGCATCTACTGTGCTCGCCAAACAAAATAGAGTTATCAAGTAAGTAAAGGTGCTTGCCTTTAGACTTGAATTTTGTTTGGGATATTTTTCAGGGATTTTGATTATTGATTGTTGCTTTTACATTGTGGATTATTAATTTGAAATTTGCCGTATGATTCATCAGAAACATCAATGCCATATAATAATCTAAAGAACAAAATTTGGGGTTGGGGT
>JACCDV011170250.1_pt1 | contig 18663 bp, 18 predicted proteins | sample 7446131 | NCBI WGS metagenome assembly JACCDV01 (sample SAMN15323448, study PRJNA562643) | freshwater metagenome | isolation source: river surface water | place: USA:Blue River Watershed | collected 2017-08-17 | reverse complement strand
GATCCGCTTCAGATCCAGCAAGTGTTACTCAACCTTCTGAAAAACGCTATGGATGCTCAAAAAACTACGGGTGTCCAGCAAGCCATCGAAATCACACTCTTGCCCGCAGGGACGGGTTGGGCACAGGTGGTGGTGCGTGATCATGGCAGTGGGTTGAGCGACGAGGGTTTGCAGCAGCTTTTTGAGCCATTCTTTACCACCAAGGAAGATGGTATGGGCCTGGGGCTTTCCATTTGTAAAACCATCATCGAATCGCATGGTGGTGCACTCACGGCCCGCCTGCCTGATGATGGGCCTGGGCTGAAATTGATTTTTACGCTGGCGCTGAGCCGTCAGCGACCGAAGACAGTGAAGGAAGCCGACTAATGCCGACCCCGATGATTCATGTCATTGATGATGAAGCGCCGTTTCGACGATCACTTTTGTTCCTGCTGGAGTCGGCAGGTTGGGCAGCTACAGGCCATGAGTCGGCGGAGGCTTTTCTGGAAGCGGCACCAGAATTTCCTGCCATGGGTGGTTGCCTGGTGCTGGATATCCGTATGCCCCGCGTCAGTGGGCTTGAACTGCAACGTCGGCTCAATGCCGCAGGGAGTGCCTTTCCGATCATCTTCATGACAGGCCACGGCGAGGTGGAACTTGCCGTTCAGGCGATGAAAGAGGGTGCGGTCGATTTTCTGCAAAAGCCCTTCAAGGATCAGCAGTTTCTCGATACGGTCGAGCGTGCCGTCAGCATTAGCGTGGCACGGCAGACTGCCCATCAGCGCTGCCAGGAAGCGCGACAGATTCTGGCCAAACTATCCCCACGGGAAACCGAGGTCGCTCGGCATCTGGCACAAGGGCTGTCAAACAAGGAAATCGGCCGCGAGCTGAATATCAGCGACAACACCGTCCACGTGCATCGCCAGCATGTGATGGAAAAAACCGGGGTTAGCAGTGCGGCCGAGCTGGCACGCCTGATTCTGCGTGCCGACCCGGCCGGTTTGGACGATTAAAACCGCTTAATTGCTAGCGGGGGCTGCCTGCTTTTCTGCCTCGCGTTGTTTGGCAGCAGCACGTGCGGCGGCAACGGCCCGGGCTTTATCGGCCAGCGGTGGGAATGGACCATATTTGTGCTGATCGGCGGAGGCACCGTCGACATAGGGTGGGAAGGCAGAGTCGATCGGCTTGTTCCAGCGGGCGGGGAAGTCCTTGTCCAGGTTAGCCTTGTGCGGGCGTGGCTTGGAGACGATATAACCCGCAACATCAAACGCCTGATCATCGGTCAACGTCGGATTTTTATGGTTCGTTCCCATCGGCATGTTGTGCTTGATAAAGCGCATCGCCATGATCAGACGGTTCATGCCGGCACCATCGTTGAACGAATCCGGTCCCCAGACGGGTGGGAAGATATAGCCTTGGGCATCACCCTTCTTGCCAACTCGCTTACCCAGGCCATCATCGCCGTGGCAGCTGGCGCATTGTTCGTTGTAGATCTTCTCACCGGCGGCCAGGTCAGCGCGACGGTTGGGCGGCTTCGACGGGAAGGTGGCACTCCCTTCCACTTTGGCGCCGACAGGAATGCCGGTTGATAGGAAGTGGATATAGGTCACATAAGCCTTCATCTCTTTGGAATCCAGCGGCAGCGGTTTGCCGGCCATACTGCGCTGCATGCAGCCATTGACCCGCTCCTCGACCGTGCTCAGGTCATCTTCACGGCCACGGTACTGTGGAAACGTCGCGGTAACACCCACCCACGGCATGGCATAGGGCTTGCTCGCGTTCTCTTCATGGCAGGAGGTGCATGCCAGGTTGTTACCCGCGTAGCGCATTTTCTTGTCTTTGACTTCGGGTCCGATATGGGCAAAGGTACGCGTCGTCAGTTCATGACCGTATCGGGCCAGACGGCCGTACTCATCATCGGGCAGCGAATTGATATCCGGCTGCGGGCGATCAATCAGGCTGACCTTGGCGACTGCAGGGGTGGCTGCGGGGGCAGCTGTCTGGGCGTAGGCGATAGAAAGCGCCAGAGGAAGCGCCAACAGACCGGCGGTCAGCAGGCGGGTTGAAGGTTTTGACATGATGAACTCCTAGTAAGAATCTTGAGACTGATTCTAGGAGTCCCTGTGTTACCCGATAATTCTCCGATTGAGTGATGTCTATAACCTGAATCGGTTATATCTCGGGTGTGCTTGCGCCAGAGGGGCTCGGTTTGCCGTAAATGAGTAGCAGCGCTGATTCGACCTTCGGCGCCTGACCAAAACAGGTTTTAACGAGCTCCGTATCCTGGTACCAGGACGTGTTGCCGCGGGCTTCGTCCATGAAGGATTTCATCACCAACGCAATATCCGGGTTTGCCAGACCGGCACCCCGCAGTTTTTCAAACCCCAAAGAGCAGGCCTGGGTGAGCTCCTTGCCGGTGGCGTTGGAAAGAATCCGCAATTGGCTGGGGGCACCGCTGTTTAGGAGCTGCATGAAGTTTTCTCGGGCACCAGGCACGGCATGGTTCAGAATGCGCTCGGCAGAAATATTTTCGCGCACGCCCAGATGACTCAGGTCTTCAGCTGCTGGGTAGAACAAAGTCCGTGAAAAGGCAAAATCAAGCCGAATCGTAAAGAGATGAATTTTCTCTGCAGCGGGGTCTGACTGAAGTTGCTGGATCTTTTTGTCCGAAACGGAACCGATCTGGTCTGCACGATAGACAGGAATTTCGATCGTGTGCAAACCCCGGCGCAGATCCGACCAGCTGAGGGATATGGGGACGCGTGCATCGGTCATCCCTTTCATCATTTTGTTGGCTCTGGCTTCTGTATCGGCCAGTACCGAATTACCGACGACGGCACTGGCGCCGCCCACCAGCGCCGAGGTCCCTCCGGTGGCGACGAGCGTGGCAGCGCCCAGTAACAGCTTGGCGGAGCCGACAAAGTCACTGCTGGAATCGCTGGCACTGCGCACGTTAACCGTGAGCGATAGTCGACCGGGGTTAAACAGCGAGCGAACGCCCAGGACGGCCATCGGCACGACCTGAATGGGGGTGCTGCTGAGCGATGCACATTCTGCGTTGTTTTCTCGGCCGTCGAAGGTCGCTACCGGGATGTCCATCTGATCCAGTCGGCTTTTGAAACCACTGCTCGAAATTGACAGGACCAGCTGCACTTTTTCAGAGCTCCAGAAATTGCTCGAAGCGAGGCGGGCACAACTCCCCACGGGAACCACTTCCGACGTGATGCTGACATAGCCATCGTTGCCCGTGCCGTCCTTTAGCCAGCTGGGCGGATCGGCTCGTGTCTGCGTGGGGTGCATCTCCGGAAAAAAGAATGTCCCCGCCAGCGAGGGTATCGGTAGCACAAGAGACAGACACAGAAGTGCCCATCGATATCCGGAAATCATGGAGCGCGCGTCATGCATGCGCGGATTTTACCCGTGCAGGCAGCATTCGTGCAGAAGACTAAAGACCGCTGGTAGGACTCAGAGGAACTGCGTACCCAGCCACCAGGCAGCGGCAGCGATCATCGCGCTGCATGGAATGGTCAGAATCCAGGCCCACACGATATTACCGGCAACACCCCAGCGCACGCGGCGTGCACCCCGCGTTGAACCCACGCCAGCGATGGCACCGGTGATGGTATGCGTGGTCGATACAGGAATCCCCAAAGCGGTCGCAAAGAAAAGGGTCAAGGCACCGGCGCTGTTGGCACAGAAGCCGCGCGCCTGGTTCAACTTGGTGATACGGTTGCCCATTGTCTTCACGATGCGCCAGCCACCGAACATGGTGCCCAGACCCATCGCTGTGTAACAAGCGAGCACCACCCACGCGGGTACATGCTCGCTCGGGCTGGATGCGCCCGCGGCGATCAGTAACATCCAGATGATACCGATGGTTTTCTGGGCATCGTTACCGCCGTGGCCGAGGCTGTAACCAGCGGCCGATACCAGCTGCAGGCGGCGGAAATGTTTGTCCACCTTGCTCGGCGACATGTTTTTACAGAGCCACGACACAATCACCATCATCAGACTACCGATGGTAAAGCCGAGGAAGGGGGCGATAAAAATGAAAGCAATGATCTTGAGCACCCCAGCCGAGATCAGGCTGCCGAAACCTGCTTTGGCCACCGCAGCACCGACGAGACCGCCAACGAGGGCATGTGAAGACGATGAAGGAATGCCGTAGTACCAGGTCACAATATTCCAGACGATGGCCCCGACCAGGGCACCGAAGATCAGATAATGGTCGACAATCGACGGATCAATCGTGCCCTTGCCGATGGTACCAGCGACCTTCAGTTCGAACAGGAAGTAGGCGAGGAAGTTGAAGGCCGCCGCCCAGATGACCGCCTGGTGCGGTTTCAGCACGCGCGTTGAAACAATCGTTGCGATCGAGTTGGCGGCATCGTGGAAGCCGTTCATGAAATCGAACAGCAGCGCCACAATCACGAGGGTGATGATCACCCCCAGGCTCATTTGCAGGTTATCCATGGATCAAACGATCAGGAGTTTTCAAGGACGATCGCCTCGACCGTGCCAGACACATCCTTGCAGCGGTCTGAAACAGACTCGAGAATTTCGTAGATTTCCTTGAGTTTGATCACCTGGCGCACGTCCGGCTCATCACGGAAAAGCTTTGACATCAGCTCACGATGCAGGCGATCCGCATCCGATTCCAGGTCGTCGATGGCGTGGCAGATGGTGAGGATATGCGGCCCATTCTGCATACTGTCGAGCAGTTTGACGACATCGGCAATCTTGTTGCAGCAGCGGGCGGTCACTTCAGCCATAGCCACAGCTTCTTGCGGAATCTGCCGAATATCATACAGGGCGACCGACTCGGCCACATCCTGAATAATGTCGAGAATATCGTCCATGCCGCTGATCAGCTCATGGATCTCATCACGGTCGAATGGGGTAATGAAGGACTTGTGCAGCTGGGCTAGCGTTTCGTGCGTAATCTTGTCGGCCTGGCGCTCGACCTGGTCAATCTCATCGGCAAGACGGGCAACTTCGCCGGACTGGTTGGCCAGTGCCGTGATCAGTTCGGTCAGCAGCTGGCCGCCTTGGACGATGAGCGCCGCATGATGGTTGAAGTGATCGAAGTATTTGCCCTCTTTGGGCATCAGTTTGCCGAACATGGGAGTCCCTATGCTGATTTCATCAAATAGAAGCATTATTGTAATCCCTGTGTAAGGTATTGGGTAAGGTATTGCCTGCAGTCTTCGCAGGGTAGAATGCCACCACATTCATCCAAAGAAACACCATGCGTCTACAGAATTATTCGGCCTTCATTGTTACCCTGGTGACTGCGACGATTCTCGGTGGCTGCGCCATGACGCAAACGCCGGTGAACGTTTCCCAAAGTACAGCATCGGGGGGGGAGCCAGCAGTTTCAACGGCACCGGTCGCGGCCGTCAATCCAGGGGCGCCAGCGGTAGCACCTGTTGCCATGCCCACGCAACCGAAGATGAGCGCTACAACGCGCCAGGCTTTGCCGCTGGACGCGCTCAATCAGATCGCACGTGGCATCCGCAAAAACCCGGCGGCCAGCAAAACCTATGCGGGTCAGACGCTGCAGGGCAAAGCCAAGTTTGTTAAAACCGCCAAAGGTAACCCCAATGCCATGGTGGCCGATGTGCGGGTTAACGGGTTGGGTGAGGTATCGCTCTGGTGCCGGAACGTTGTGGGTGGTGCCCATCAATCGTTGGCAGGACGGGTCGTGTCATTTGAGGGTGTGCTGACCGACAGCGTTTACACCTCGGAAGACTTCAGCCACGATGTGACCTTAAAAGACTGCCGGTTCCACGAATAAGGCTGGGGCAACCGGCAGTTCGAGCCTTAAATTAGGCGCTGGCTTTCTTGAGGATGGCGTAGAGCTCGTCCTTCAGGTGCAGCTTTTCCTTCTTCAGGGTTTCAATCTCTTCCTGAGTACCGGACTCGATGTGCGATTCCATATTCTGGATCTTCTGATCCAGTTCGTTGTGCTTGTCGAACAGATTAGTGAAATGACGGTCAGTCGTCTTGAGGCGGGTGATCAGCTCACGGTATTCGGGAAACATGCTAACTCCGTTAATAATGGACAGGGACGAATTTTCGCCCTCGGTGCAATTTTACGCCTTTGAGCGGTCGGCTGTCAGCTTATTCCGGCCGAATACACCCAGTGATTCGGCTTTTTATCGTGCAGTTTATGGTTGACCTGGCGTGGTTCGATCCGATGCACCGTTAATACGACCATTGATTCGCTTGAAAAAGCGGAGCTTTTCAGGAAAGTGTTGGGTCACCCAGGCAACGATCGTGTATTTGATCAGTTTGCCGGCGAATAAGGCCACAAAGGCCTCAAAAATCCGGTCATCCACAATGCCGAAAAAGATCAGTAGGGGCATCTGCGGTAAAGGCGACGCGCCGACACCGAAAATAGCCCAGACACCGTAGTCGCCGATCCAGCGCGATGCTTCGGCCCAGGTTTCGGCGCTGATCAGGTGCGGGAATAGGTGATGAATTTCGTTATAACCCAGCATGTGGGAAACCCCCACCACAACGGCACCTGCCAGTGCACTTCCGAGCGAACAGGCTGCACTCAACGTCAGCCAGCGCCGGGGTGCCATCATCACTGCAGTCACAATCACTGCAGTGACCGGGTAGGCGGCACTGATGGTGCCACCAAAGGAAAGAAGGGCACTTAAACCCAGCAAATGATTGCCGCGGTTGGCACGTTCCATCCAGACCTGGAGTTTTGCCTCCAGACGTTCCAGTCGTTTTCCCATGCGTGGTCAGTCGACGCGATGCTTACGTTGAATTAATTCGATCTTGTAGCCGTCCGGGTCTTCCACAAACGCAATCACCGTCGATCCGTGTTTCATCGGGCCGGCTTCTCGCACCACCTTGCCACCGGCTGCGCGAATCTTGTCACAGGCAGCGCAGGCATCTTCAACTTCCAGGGCAATATGACCGTAGGCGTTACCCAACTCATATTGGTCCACACCCCAATTGTAGGTGAGCTCGATCACGGCCTGTTCCGCTTCCGGAGCGTAACCAACGAAGGCCAGCGTGAACTTGCCTTCCGGGTAATCGTTCCGGCGCAGAAGCGTCATACCCAGGATGCGGGTGTAGAAATCCAGCGACTTGTCGAGGTTGCCGACGCGCAGCATGGTGTGCAGTAAACGCATGGTCTTCCTATCAGGCGAACAGGATCAACGCGAGAATGCCACCCAGAATGACCCACTTGCCCACGTAGTAGGCCGTACGGTTACGTTGCTTCAGGCCCTTGGCCCAGACACGACCCTTGTACACCACGCCGAAAATCTTATTCAGTACGCCGGTCTTATCGCCCTCGGCGTTCGGTGATGCAGCGGCGCCCACCACGTAGCGGCCGAACCAGCGGTTGAAGGCCTGAATCCACGAACCGGCCAGCGGGCGCTCGACGTCGCAAAAGAAAATCAGACGGTCTTTATCCGTCTCGTTTTCAGCGTAGTGGATGAAGGTTTCATCAAAGAACACACTCTTGCCGTCACGCCAGCTATAACGTTCGCCATCCACCTCGATAAAGCAGCGATCATCATTCGGTGTCGACAGACCCAGGTGATAGCGGATCGAACCGGCATACGGGTCACGGTGGCGTACCAGGCGGGCGCCCGGTGGCAGATGGGTAAACATGGCCGCTTTCACGTTGGGCACCTGCTTGAGCAGGCCCACCGTAAACGGGCACAGCTGCTCGGCCGATGGGTGGGCGGTGTCGTACCACTTCAGATAGAAACGTTTCCAACCGGTACGGAAGAAAGAGTTGAAGCCCACATCGTTGTAGGTGTCGGAAGCTTTGATCAGTCCCTGATCGACCATCTTCAGGCCTTCTTCCCGGATCTTTTCCCAGTTGTCGTCAAAGATCTGCATTTCAGGGAATTCTTTGGCATCCAGGTAGGGCACGTTGGGCACGGTCGACGCGCCATAGAGCAGCACATTGACGGGCGCCAGAAAAGTCGAGTGGTCCGTAATCTGGCGGAACGGGCGCAGTCGTACCTTGCCACGGAAGTGCACGAACATGGTCGACAACACGAAAATCCAGATAATGGTCCACTTCACAGGGCGTACCTCTTTAAGTCATTGACGCAAAGCACCATTATCCATGTCCAAGGGCCATCCTGGCAAATCAGGCGGATATCAGGAAGCGGATGTCCGTGGGCTGGTAGAATCGGAACCATGAGCCTGGCCGAACAAGTCGCAGACGTTTTTACCCCGCAAGGGCCCTTGGCCCGGCAAGTGCCCACGTTTCGGCCCCGCGCCCAGCAAACCGAGATGGCCGTGCATATCGCCGAGGCCATTAGAGCCGACAGTGCCTGTCTGGTCGAGGCTGGCACAGGGACCGGTAAAACGTATGCCTACCTGGTACCCGCCATGTTGTCGGGTGGTAAGGTCGTATTGTCGACCGGTACCAAAACCCTGCAGGATCAGTTATTCGAACGGGATATTCCCACTGTACGCGAGGCATTGGGTGCACCGATCCGGGTTGCATTGCTCAAGGGGCGTAGCAACTATGTCTGTTTGCACCATCTGGAGCGGGCGCACACTGAAGGCCGTTTCTTGCAAAAAGAAGACGCTCGGCATATCCAGAGCATTCTGCGCTTCTCTAAAATGACCAAGCGGGGTGACAAGGCCGAATGTGCCGATGTGCCCGAATCAGCCGCAGTTTGGCACATGGCAACCTCGACCAAGGACAATTGTCTGGGTAGTGAATGTGCTCGCTACGACGAATGTTTCGTGGTCAAAGCCCGGCGCGAAGCGCTCGAAGCAGATCTCGTTGTCGTCAACCACCACCTCTTTTTTGCCGATGTGGCGCTGAAAGAAGAGGGTATGGCCGAGCTGCTGCCCAACTGTAATACCGTCATATTTGACGAAGCCCATCAGCTCCCGGACACAGCCGGCATCTTTTTTGGCCAGCGTTTCTCGACCACACAGGTCCTCGACCTGGCGCAGGATGTGCGGCTGTCGGCACTGGCCGAAGCGCGTGATTGTCTGGATCTGCCGGTACAGGCTGCCGCGCTGGACAAAGCCGCCCGTGATTTTCGCCTGACCCTCGGTAACGACACCGTACGGCAACCGGCCAGCCAGATGCTACGCCATGCCGAATTTCTCAAAGGGCTGGATGTCCTGGCCGCCCGTATCGACCTCATGACCGAGTTGCTGCAAACCCAGGCGGGCCGTTCGCCCGACCTGGAACGTGCCTGGCAGCGCTGCACTGCCTTGGGTCAGGACCTCATGCGCTGGAAGCGCGGTGCCCTCAATCAGCCCATGGCCGGCACCGTGGATCAAGCCGGATCCGCTCCCGAAGAAAATCATGGGGCGGCACCGGGCGATTATGTGTATTGGGTTGAAACACTCGGTCATGGCCTACATCTACATGCCACCCCGTTGTCGGTGGCCGAACCCTTTACCAAACTTATGGCCAGCAGCCCGCGCAGCTGGATCTTTACGTCCGCGACACTGGCTGTGCAGGGTGACTTCAGCCATTATCAAGAGGCCATGGGTCTGCACGACATAGCGTCTTACTGTTGGGACAGTCCCTTCGACTACGGCCAGCAGGCAATGCTCTGTTGTCCGACCGAACTGCCTGATCCGAATAGCGCTGACTACACGGATCGCCTCGTCGATTCCGTGTTGCCGCTTATCCAGGCCGCCGAAGGGCGGACCTTTTTTCTATGCACCTCACTGCGGGCCATGCAGCGCGTCCGCAGCCAGCTCGAAACGCGCCTCGCCTTCCATCAGCCGGAAATCAGTATTCTCTGCCAGGGAGATGCCGCCAAGAATGAACTTTTGCGCCGTTTCCGCGAATCCGGTAACGCCGTGCTTGTCGGTTCGCAAAGCTTCTGGGAAGGGGTCGATGTACCCGGCGATGCGCTATCACTGGTGATCATCGACAAGCTGCCCTTTGCCGCACCGGATGACCCAGTACTGTCGGCTCGTATCGATGCACTCAACCGGCAAGGTAAAAATGCCTTCATGCATTACCAGTTGCCCCATGCCGTGATCAACGTAAAGCAGGGCGCTGGCCGCCTGATTCGTAGCGAACGGGATCAGGGGGTGCTCGTCATTGGCGACCCTCGTTTGGTCACCAAAGCCTATGGCAAAAAAGTCTGGCGCAGTCTGCCACCCATGGCTCGTACGCGTGACATTGCCGAGGCCGAACGGTTTTTGATACAGACACTGAAAGCCCACGATGCTTGATCGCCAACGACTTGTCGATACGCTGGGTGAGGGTGCGCTGGTTGAGCGGCCGCATCTGTTTTCAGGTGTGGTGGTGCCTTTATCCGAAGTGGTATTTGATCAGCTCACACATTTTGTGACGTCTGTCACCAACCTGGTTGCTTTGCCGGCCTATCAGGCGGCCATCGCTGATCGTCAGGGGGCTGGTCTTACGCTGATGCCGCCCGGGGTTTGTCTTGCCTTTGACTTTCACGTTGGTGGTGGGGCACCGCAGCTGATTGAAATCAATACCAATGCAGGCGGCTCATTGCTGGTCACGCAGCTTGAACGCGCCTGGGCTAACGATGCGGCTGCCGAGCAGGCAGAAGCAGCACTGTTGCGAATGTTTAGCGATGAATGGCGGGCATGGCAGCCTGGCCGACCGCTGCAGACCGTTGCCATCGTCGATGAGATGCCCGAACAGCAGTATCTCTATCCGGAGTTTGTGCGCTGGCAGAAGCTATTCGAAGCTGCCGGTATCCACTGTCTGATTTGTGCGCCCGAACACTTGCATTGCGATGAGGCAGGGCGCCTCTGGCACGGTGAACAGTCCATCGATCTACTCTATAACCGGTTGACCGACTTCACGCTCACCACAGAAACCTGTGCGGCGATTCATACCGCCTGGCAAAGCCAACGGTCCGGCCAGACCAGTGGTACCCTGGTCACGCCGCACCCGCAGGCGCATGCGGTCTGGGCCGACAAGCGTAACCTGCAATGGCTCTCCGATGCTGGGGTGCTAGAGCACTTCGGCTTGAGTGCCGCACAAGCAGAGGCCATCGTACGCTGTGTGCCACGCACCGTGGTCGTCACACCGGCCGATGCCGAACATTACTGGTCAACCCGTAAACAATGGTTTTTCAAACCCCAGGCTGGCTTTGGGTCACGTGCGACCTATCGTGGCGACAAAGTAACCAAACGCGTGTTCGAAGACATTATGCAGGGCGGTTATGTCGCCCAGACCTTTGCCCCCCCCCCGGAAATTGTTATCCACCCGTCAGACGGTGACGAGGCTATAAGCTTGAAGTATGACCTGCGTGTTTATGCCTATGACGGCCAGATCCAGTTGCTGGCGGCGCGTCTATACCAGGGGCAAACCACCAACTTCCGGACACCGGGTGGTGGATTTGCACCCGTGCGTTTGAGCGTTAGCTGAACGGCTACTGATTTTTCTGGGCTTGCTGCACACGGCTGGTGTATTCCGGTGCTTTGGCCGAATCAGCGACCAGGCGGCTTTCCAGCTCGGTCAGTACCTGAGACAAGGCCTGTTGCTGGCCATCAACCAACGCCTGAGGTGATTTGTCGCGGAGCGCTACGCGCTTGCTGATACGTGGTGACGAGAACATGTAGTTATTGGCCGAAAAGCTCGAGCTGGCATAGAACTGGATCGTCACCACCGCTTCCGGTTGACCCCGGTAATCGCCATAAAACTCGTCGATCACCCCTTGTAGCTGGTACTTGGGAAAGAACACGGTGGATTGTTCCACCACTTGTTCAAAGGCATTCGATTTGACCAACCAATCCCTGGTGGCGTTACCCACCATGTCCCTGGGGTAGACCAGATAGACGTTGTAGTAGTCTTTTTCGAAGCGGCTATCGGAAAGACGGTACACCAGCGATTTGCCATCGAATGGCGCATTGGCTGAGAAATTACCCATTTTCAGTTGAAGTGCGACCGGTGATTTGTGCGGTGCACCGGTCCGTTCAGGTGCCACCAGCCAGCTGGTCTGATCGGCATTCGGCCGTGACAGAGAACAGCCACTCAATAGACTGATAAACAAGGCCAGCGCACCCAGTGTCGCTAAGGCTGTGGAGTGATGTGCTTTATTTTGACGTGACAGGGATGGCTGGTATTGAGTCATGTTAGAGGTCCTTAAAGCCAGAATTTAGGGGGTCACGCGCTTCGGTGGCTGTCCGAACAGCAGCCACGCTGGGTATTCGTTGGCCTTCTGGGAGAGATCGTTCACGTTATTGGTGATCTGCCGGACGTTATCAGCCGAAACGCTTAAATCGCCCTGCATAGTCGTCAGCGTCTGGCGTAATACGACAATCGAGGCCGTCAGCTGTTCGATCATAATGGCCAGCTCTTGATTATCGGTCGCACGGTTCAGTTTGGTGAGCAGTGTATTGAGTTCTTTCACGGAGCTGTTGAGACCATTGCCTTGTGGGCCGGAGCCAGCGACCAAACCGTTCAGATTTTCCAGTAGGGTATTCACTTCATACTGGGTTTTTTTCAGATCGAGCTGGTTAAAGTGTTTGAGAGCATCTTCCACGTTATCCAGCAGAATATTCACGGGGCTGGGTTGGGAAGGAATCACCGGATAATCCGGTTTCCATTCGTAATTCAATACGCCCAGCTTGGCAGGATCTTTCACGAAATCCAGTTCAATGTAGTTCACACCCGTAATGCCCTGGCCGCGAATCTGGGCGCGGAGACCATCGGTCACCAGTTTGTTGATGAATTCGTCGGCCGTGTCCATCGATGTCGTTCGAGAAATCTCCATGCGAACGACGACATACTGTTTCCGCTGGGCAAAGGGAATATCGTCTTCGTAAATCTGCCCAGACAGATTGATCATTTTGACTTGACCGATCCGTACGCCGCGAAAGCGGACGGGCGCACCCACATCCAGACCCTGTACCGATTCCTTGATGTAGGTCTCAACCGTCATCGTTTTATCAAAAAGATTACGAGCCCCGAAAATCAGCACCAGCGCGACGAGCGCGGCGGCACCGATCAGAACAAAAATACCAAGCCGGTAATATTGGGCGCTGTTTCGAGTAGCCATAGGAAGGGGGTCTCAGGGTCTTAATGCGCCGGCGTTTCAGCCTGGGCGTCACGATTGAAGAACTGGCGCACCAGCGGGATATCGCTGTGTTCGCGTAGCCATTTGGGGTCACCCTCGGCAATAATGCCCTTGGTGTCTTTATCGAGCATGATGACGCGGTCGGCGATCGTAAAAATACTGGGCAGTTCGTGCGTGACCACAACAAAGGTAATGCCGAGGTTGCGCGAAATCGACAGAATGGTCTGATCCAGCTCAGCCGACGTAATCGGGTCCAGGCCAGCCGATGGCTCATCCAGAAAGAGAATGTCCGGGTCTAGCGCCATTGCCCGTGCAATCGCAGCGCGCTTCTGCATGCCGCCGCTGATCTCCGAAGGCATGAATGCTTCAAAGGGCAAGAGGCCAACCAGATCCAGTTTGCAGCGGGCGATCAGCGACATCTCGTCTTCGCGCAGTTGCGTGTATTCTTCCAGGAACAGTCGCACATTTTCCAGTAGCGTCATCGAGCCGAAGAGGGCACCCTGCTGGTACATCACGCCAAAGCGGGTAAGGATGTTCTGACGGGCAGCACCTTCGGCCGTCACGATATCCTGCCCTTCGATCAACACCGATCCGGTTGGCGGTTCATACAGGCCGATCATGTTCTTGAGCAGGCTGGATTTGCCACAGCCGGAACCGCCCAGAATCACGAAGATCTCCCCGCGCTTCACCGAAAAATTGAGATCCTTCAGGACAATGTTGGTGCCATAGCCCACCGTCAGGTTGCTCACCTCGATGATGTTATCGGTGGTCGTCTGCGCCATTAGAACCCCGTCTTGTAGGAGATGTAGGCAAACAGACCATCCACCATGACGATCAGAATCAGGCTCGTGACCACGGCACGGGTCGCCGATAGGCCCACTGCCGCAGCCCCAGTCCCGGTTTCCATCCCACGCAGGCAGCCCACGCCCGAGATAATGAGACCGAAGAGCAGGGATTTGGTCAGACCCGACATGATGTCGTTGAGGTGAATCGTTTTCAGCACGGCCTCATAAAAGGTCACAAAAGGCACCTGATAGGCCAGCATGGTCATTGATGCCGCAAAGATACCGATCAGATCCGAGAAAAGCGAGAGAATCGGCGCCACCAAGAGGCCGGCCAGGAGACGGGGAAGCACCAGAAAACGGATCGGATCAATACCGCCGGTAACCAGCGCATCAACCTCGTTATTGACCGTCATCGTGCCAATCTCTGCGGCGAAGGCAGCTGATGATCGACCGGCCAGCAGAATGGCGGTCATCAGTGGGCCTAACTCACGAAAGATCGACAAAGACACCAGATTGGCGACAAAGGTTTCCGCCCCGAACTGCTTCAGACCGATGGCAGATTGGAAGGCCAGAATCACCCCGATCAGAAACGCCACCAGCGATACAATCGGTAGGGCGGCGACACCGGCCTCAACCGCCACGCCGACAAAGTCATTCCAGCGCAACAGACGGGGGTTGCGAAATGCCCAGCCCAGATTGCTGGCCAGTTGACCGATAAAGACCACCTGGTGGCGGACATCATCAGCGACCGCTTCGGTAGCCTTGCCGATCCGTTCGATGAGGCTGGTATGTGGGCGGTGGTTACTGACGGGTGGAGGGTACAGATTATCGAAGGGCTGGTACTGTGCCATCAGGGGTTGATAACGCGCATCCAGATTGCACAGCTCAGTGCTGCCGCCCGCACGCTGCTGGGCATGCTGGAGATCGATCAGGAAGGCGATACCTGCGCCGTCCAGGTAGCCGATCTGTGCCAGGTCAATCGTCAGCACTGGCTTGCTATCGGCCGGTGTTGCATTTCCTGACCCCGTGAGCCAATCGGCTTGCTGCGTTCGAATGCGATGCCAGATATTGCCGAGCGTATGGGCATTCACATGGCCGGCGAGTGTGAGCCGGGCGAGCGACCCTGAAGCTTGCCATGCCGCAGTGGCATTGTCTGGTGCGACGGCAGGTACAGGGGTGGGCATCGACATGCTATTCCGGGAAAGCCTGGGTGAAGTAAAGCGCTTCCATTAGTTGACCGGGTTGGTTCAACGAGCCGAACCAGCGCTGGAAGAGCTCGCCGATCACTGGTGTGCGATACGTACGGGATAGCGTGGCATTAACCGCCCAGCGGAAATCCGGATCATTCGGTGCCATCATCACGGCGTAATACTCCGGTGCAAAATCCTGCGGCAGCAGGCGGAAGCGGGTGCCCAGCTTGGATCGGATCAGCTGGTCGAACATCACCAGTCGGTCGCCGGCAATCGCGTCGACATCCTTGTTGGCGAGCATATTGGCGGCGGCTTCAAAACTTTTAGCCTCCACCAGCGTGGCCTGCATCTGCCCGCTGGCGATTGCCTGTTTTAAAAGCTTGCTGGTGGTGCTGTCGCGCACAACCGCCACCTTCTTCGAACTGAGGTGCTCCAGTTTTTCCAAGTTGGCATCGTTACGCACGGCAAAGGTCGCCCCCTGGATAAATGTCGTCAGGCTGAAAGCGAAACGGCGCTGGCGATCCAACGTGTTCGACGTAGCCGAGCACTCAAGATCGGCTTCGCCCGACTCAATGGCATCAAAGCGGGAGCGGGTGTTGGTTTTAACCCAGCGGATGTCCATCAGCTTCATATCCAGCTGCGTGACGAGTTGCGAGGCAATGATTTTGCACAGGTCAATCGTGTAGCCTGTCGGTTGGCCGTCGTCACCCAGCAGCGAAAAAGGCGCCATGTTCGGGTGGTAGGCAATGGTCAGTGCCTGGCGCTCCCGGATACGTTGGATCACCGGCCCATTCAGCGGTGCCCGTTCGCTTGCCTCCAGGCTCTGGGCAACAGCGGGAGTGCCAATCAGTAGCGTGGCCGCGAAGGTGAGGGCAGTGAAGGCGGTCGATAGGGCGTGACAGAAACGCATCAGTTTTCCTGTGGTGATCAATTAATGGCGGACGCCTGATTCTAATGTCGCCAGGCCCATGGGGGCCGGGTTGAAAATAGCCGGGTTCATCATTTTAAGCGATGGGCTGATCAACGGCCGGAAATCCATCTGTGCAAGGATGTCACGTTCAAGGTCGATCCCGGGCGCAATCTCCGTCAATAGCATGCCGGCCTCGGTCAACTCGAAGACACAGCGCTCGGTAATGTAGAGCACGGGTTGTTTTTTACGGGCGGCATAGTGTCCGCTAAACGTGACCTGCTCCACCTGCGGCACAAACTTGTGGACGGTGCCTTCCTGAAGAATACGCAGCCGGCCATCATCCACCGCAATCTTTAAGCCGTCAGCGGTAAAGGTGCCGACAAATACCACTTTCTTGGAAGACTGGCTGATATCGATAAAGCCCCCCGAGCCAGCGAGCTTGGGACCAAAGCGCGAGACATTGAGATTGCCCTGCTGGTCGGCCTGGGCCAGCCCCAGGAAAGCAATATCAATCCCGCCGCCGTCATAAAAATCAAACTGGTAAGGCTGGTCGATCACCGCGTCATGATTCACGGCAGCACCAAAGTTGAGGCCTCCCTGAGGAATACCGCCTACAACGCCAGGCTCGGCCGTCAGGGTCATAAAATCGCTGATGCCTTCTTCGGCGGCCACATTGGCCACCCCTTCCGGCATGCCGATGCCCAGATTCACAATGGAACCCGGACGCAATTCCAGCGCTGCACGACGGGCGATGATTTTACGTTCCGACAAGGGCATCGGTGCCACCGCATCCAGTGCCACACGCTCGTGGCCGGCAAAAGCCGGGTTGAACTGCTCGGCAAAAGTCTGCTGATGGTAGGCCGGGTTTTCTGCCACCACCACATAATCCACCAGCATCCCCGGGATGCGCACATCCTTCGGGTTGAGTGTACCGCGCTCGGCCAGACGTTCCACTTGAACGATCACTTTGCCGCCGGAGTTGCGTGTGGCCATGGCGACAGCCAAGGATTCCAGTGTCAGAGCCTCATTCTCCATCGTGATATTGCCTGCGTCATCGGCGGTTGTGCCGCGTAAAAAGGCCACATGGATTGGGAAGGTCTTGTAACGCAGATATTCCTGACCGTCGATCTCTGTCAGGAAAACGTAGTCTTCTGTCGTACGTTCGTTGAGTTTGCCGCCACCGTGGCGCGGGTCGACAAAGGTATGGAGACCCACATGGGTCGTCAGACAGGGTTTGCCCGAAGCAATATCCCGGTACAACTGTGAGAGCACACCCTGCGGCAGGTTATAGGCTTCGATCTGGTTGCTGGTGGCCAGGGCGCCCACTTTGGGGATGAGTCCCCAGTGACCACCGATCACCCGTTTAAGCAGACCCGGCGGTGCCAGATGATTCAGGCCCCGATCCTTGCCATCGCCCTGGCCAGCACCGAATACCAGCGTTATGTCTCTGGGCAGGCCTGTGGCATTGAAATGCGCTTCCAGCGCCACCGCCAGGTTTTCCGGGAAGCCTATGCCCACAAAACCACAGGTGGCCAGCGTCTGGCCGGTCTGCACCAGCGTGGCCGCCGCGGCAGCACTGATCACCTTGGGGTGCCGTTCGACAGCGCCGTGTGTAGCGCCGGTGCTTGGTGGCGGTGCCAGAGGGTTCATTTTTTCGCTCCGGGTTGGGCTAAACTGGCTTTGTTGGACTTGAAAAAAACTATTTAGCCTACATATTGCCAAAAGATCATGGCGAACGGGTAAATAGAAGGTATCCCGCCGTCAAATATAAGAACATTAAGGACAAATCAGGACGACTATGCGATTCGATAAACTGACCACCAAGTTTCAACAGGCTCTGGCCGATGCCCAGAGCATTGCACTCGCCAACGACTGTGGCTTCATCGAGCCGGCGCATCTGCTGCTGGCCATGATCCAGGAAACGGATGGCGGGATCCGTTCGCTGCTCGAGCGTGCCGGGGTCAATGTGACCGCGCTGGCTCGCGAAACCGAGGCGCTGGTGAAGCGCCTGCCGCAGGTGCAGGGCACTGGTGGCGAAATGCAGGCCTCGCGCGATCTGGGCAACCTGCTCAACCTCTGCGATAAGGAAGCCGCCAAGCGAGGCGACCAGTTCATTGCCTCGGAGCTCTTTCTGCTCGCCCTTTGTGATGACAAGGGCGAAACCGGCCGTCTGTGCCGCGATAACGGGCTCAACCGTAAATCGCTGGAGCTGGCCATTCAGGCCGTGCGTGGCGGTCAGGGCGTTGATTCGTCCGATGCCGAAAGTCAGCGTGAAGCCCTCAAGAAATACTGCCTGGATCTGACCGAGCGGGCCCGTCTGGGCAAGCTGGATCCGGTCATCGGCCGCGATGACGAAATCCGTCGTTCCATCCAGATTCTGCAGCGTCGCAGCAAGAACAACCCGGTCCTCATCGGTGAACCGGGTGTGGGTAAGACCGCTATTGTGGAAGGTCTGGCGCAGCGCATCATCAATGAGGAAGTGCCCGAAACCCTGAAGGGCAAGAAGGTGCTGTCACTGGATATGGCCGCGCTACTGGCGGGTGCCAAGTACCGTGGCGAGTTCGAAGAGCGCCTGAAGGCCGTGCTCAAAGACATCGCGGCCGAAGAAGGCAAGATCATTCTCTTCATTGACGAAATCCACACCATGGTGGGAGCCGGTAAGGCCGAAGGCGCCATGGATGCGGGTAACATGCTGAAGCCAGCACTCGCCCGCGGTGAGCTGCACTGCATCGGCGCCACCACGCTGGATGAGTACCGCAAGTACGTCGAGAAGG
>JACCDV010252010.1_pt1 | contig 18664 bp, 6 predicted proteins | sample 7446131 | NCBI WGS metagenome assembly JACCDV01 (sample SAMN15323448, study PRJNA562643) | freshwater metagenome | isolation source: river surface water | place: USA:Blue River Watershed | collected 2017-08-17 | reverse complement strand
AAGAATGTAGAAGTATCTCAGTGTGCAAAGTAATTTATTGAGCTTTGTCTTCAAAAATAGCCCTCTTACCGAGGAACTCTTAAATAATTGCTTTCTCATGAATTTCTAACAAGAAAGAATTGATTAAGTATATGACAATATGATTTTCCTCAATTCATTAAACACTTTCATATATTAATTCCTGATAATTCATCAATAATAATTTATTAATAAAGTGATGAGGTATAACTCAAAAAACTAAGAAGGATAAAAGGAGAATGGACACAACGCTTCATTCTTATTCAAACCTAATTAATAAAGCGTTAGATAGATCAATCATCTTAGTGTTTCGAAATAAAAGCCTAAGAAAATTAGCTATTTTAAAAAAGAGCTAGATTCAGTAAAAGTGCTAAAGAAAATCCAAAATGAGCTGAAAGGATAATCAAATCAAAATAGATTTACAAAAATAAACGGAATGCTAAGTAACATAATGGCTAAGCATAAAGAAATGAAGCAAAAAATTTAGTATCTGAAAAAGTAGAAATAGAACAAGGAAAACGAATATTTAGTGGAATGTACCTTTGAACCAAAGCTTACAAGTAATCCTCGCTACCGAATAAGTAGCAGATTGTAGTAAAGGAACAAATCATGGTATTAATAATAATATGTAGGGATTAAATAAGGGCCAATCATTTTATTTCTATTAAGCAAGAAATAGTTAAGAATGAAGTCAAAGAGTGTTCCTTTACTCCTCAATTAGTTTCCAAGCCCAGATCACAAAAGTATTTGAAGGAAAAGTAATACCGTACACAGAAATTTCGAGATAGAGATAACCAAGAGACATCAATGGAGGTTCAAGTTAAAACGACTAAATCACCAAGACAAGCCTTATCATTTACTCCTTAAAAGCCAAGAGAGGCGATAAATTTTGCTTCAATAAAGAATATGATAAAAGGTTAGATGAACAGAATACCTTTTGATTATTGATTTTCATAAAGCATGTTTATTATCAAGATCGGTATTTAGGAGTATGGTTTCTTTCGATTCGGCGAAACTATTCGCGCATCTTAATATAGAAATTCTATAGTCTCTATCGTGGCTAATCTTTTATCTTTCCTTATCTTAAAATAAATTATTGAAAATATTCAAGCTTCCCGTTGATCTTTCTGATTTTTTTCTAAAACATATTCTTCTCTAAATTTAATTTTGTTTTAGTTTTTATATAGTCCAAATAGTTCAAACAATATTTTTCTTTGTTTGGGATTTCTTCAAGCTTCTCAGGACGATGAAGGCTATAATTTCTGGTTTTAACAATCTACAGAATTTAGTTACGTTAATTCCTCTTTATTTACTCGTTGAGTTTTTATTTTTCAATCATGGTCCCTCCTACAAGTTTGAATCTACTCTTTTTACTGGCTAATTTCTAGGACTCGTCGAGAAGTTGTTGAAAGGATTCAGCGTAATGATTTTTAATATCGAGCTGGCTCGGCGATTCAAATTGAGACTGTAAAATATGAGATTATTTGAGTTATGAGGCGACTCCACTTTTTCTCAAAAATCCTTACGCTTGTGAAAAACTTTTAATCATTTCAATAGGCTCTTCTTCTAGAGTATATTCTTTCAAATTTAATGGCTTAATTTGTCGAATTTTAAAAAACTTTTTCTTCAAAGCATGTTTGATGTTGTCTTATTTGTGCTTATCTCTCTTTGTTTCTTACAAGTACTATTTGGTTGTTTCTTATTATGGTGTTTTCTCATAACGTTATGCTTCCTAAGGGTTCATTTTTATGATTTATCTTTTCATGTATTAAACTTGGAAGTAAGAATGAGGGATCTTCTGCAAGCTTTTGTTGGATAGGCTGTTTTCTAGTTTGATTTGGGAGAGTATTAGTTCAGTAGGATCCTTTTAGTATCCAACTGCACTCATCGAATTCCTCAATAAAATTATAATTATAGAGCTGCCAAAAATGATAAAAGTGTCAATATTATTTATTCATATATCTATTTAAATAAATCATTGATTTTTACTCATCTTATTAATTTTTTGCGACGATCATATTTTAATCTTAACTCTCGAGTCTTTTCCAGATCAATACATTTTATTTATTTAGTGGGAGACTGTCCAGTTTAACGAACCAATGCTTCCTCGAGGATGGCAGCTTGACGCGAGGGTGGAAGCTGACTTATTTTATACTTCAAGTATTATCGAGACAATATTTTGTAAATGCTCATGGCTACATAGAACAAGAAGACAACAAAGATTAAGTAGAGAAAATTTTTAAATCCATTCTTTATTTTATAAGATAGGGTATATTACTATAAAACCGGCCTTTAAGGTTATATTTTATACCCTTTAGATAGGGTTTGAGGTTTTTATCTCAAATCCTTGAGTAAACTCACAACTCCACCTCCAAGTACTGCTCCCGTTTTGGCTGTTTAAGTTCGGCCTCCTCTCATTATCGATTTTCTCGATCTTCTTTGCCCCATGCAGACAATTATCAGTATTAATAGCAAATAAGCTTTCCTCATAATCTTTCTTCTTTATATTTATAATAAAAGCAAGTTAAAAAGTATAAAAATCACATGGTTGATCTGATGCAGTCATCAATAGCTCTATCCAAGCATTATTGTAATAATTAATGCTATTTAGATCCTTACTTTTCTATCTTTAAAATATCTTCATGCTTCTTCATTATATTCTTTCCTTTTAAGTGCTTACTTTTTTACATTATTGCACGCTTACTTTATTTATTTTTGATATATTTCATAAAAGTGAGACTCTTTTTCATTCTCTATAAATTCTACATCTCCCTTCTATGCTCATCCAAGTCTGCAAATTTTATGCTCATTTTCTTACCTTTAGTTCGACTCCAAAAATAAGCTTGCTTATATATCTATTGGAGTAATCGCTACTGGTTTATTGATCCCTTTCGCTCTGAATCTTTTCCCTCTTCAGAGAACATTTTGGACTATCTTCTTTTTGGGCTATTGGGATAGTCGAAGCTTGAATTTCTTTTGGATAAAATTACTGATTAATTCGCTTCATCATAGTCAGGGTATTTTTTCTTCATGGAGGGAAACTTAGCAATAAGCTTATTTCTTAGATGTTTATATGTATTTTGCTTTTGGATATTCATTCCTTCATACTCTTTTAAAAAGTTATTAGTGAGCTTATTAATTTAGCATTAGTATATTTCAGTGTTGGCAATATAAATCGATTGTTATGAGCTGCTGTCTTCATCATCATTCACAATGTTTAGCTATCTTGGGTAGTACTTTACAAACTAGCTCGCGATTTTTATGAGCTTAGGATTCTCATTCCCAGCTACTCCCAAAGATGTTGGAATGTGTTCTTTTGGCTAAAATTGACTTAAATCCCCGCTTTTTAATATTTACTTAGGTTCTCTATCGAGTTACTTTATAAACGATCTATTAACAATTCTCGATTTGCTTCTTGCTAGATCTTTCTAAATAGACAATGGCTATGTTCCTAGTGTTTTAATCTTATTATAGTTGATTTTGGAGTCGACTTCATAATGGAAGTGACTGTCATCTTTTTACTTTTCAAGCTCAGAGATCGACCTCTTTTGGTCATAAGTAACTAATTTAGTCACGCACTTAATATTAACTTTTGTCTTCAAGATTTCGTTTCTCAATATATTCATAAAATTTTACTTTTTATCAATCTAATTGCTTTGGCTTTATGCTATTGCATTTTCATACTTTGATATTGAGGGTTTTATAACTGAATTTTTTGTTGACGGCTTTCTCATTTATTTTACTGTATATGATTTTCTTTGCATATCGTATTTTTATTGGCGCTGACCCTCACGGATCTTTGCGCTGTAGCATTTCTTTCGGGTAAATTAGTGTTTTTTAGGTTAGGTGAAAGCAAAATTGGTGCTTTTCGAAAATTTGTTGATAGTTTGCTGATTAGATTTTGCTTATATCTGGGACTGGGTTGATTGCAAATGTTATTGTTTTAACAAATGGCTCATGTAGAATTTAAAGATGTAAAACCTGAAATTATTATTTTTATTCGATCAGAACTTGTAAATTAAATAAAATTTACATACCAGAGTAATCTTTTTTTTACCAAAAATAATAAGGATGATATCAGCCTTCCAGTCATTATGCTTGAATAGTAAATGATTATAGTGAAGTTTACTGTCAAACTGCACGTCCTGAGTATAATTTGATTTAATCATAGAGGATAAGACATAAAGAAGAGCCTATTCCTCGCAAAATATTTGAATATGATCCTTTCCAAAGCCCATTCAAACCGTCTTTATTGTAAACCTTTACAATGCAGTCTATTGCTCCACTATATTATTTAGTCTGTTTGCATGCCTGCATAAACAGCTTTCTCTTTACTGTGTCTCCAGGGTATGCTAATTGCTCAGCAATAATAACGGATGCTTGAGCCCATCCAATCTTCAACAGTAGTGAGGATTCTAAATAGTGTAAGATATACTTTCGTCTAAAAGAACTTTCTTCCCGAAATCATACACTCCGAAATACAATCCTCGATAGATAAATATGCTAACAAAGGCGACGACAAATCCACTGTATAGCCCTCGTATGCCATCACTTTTAAATACCTTTTTAATGCAATCAGCTAGTCCATGATATTCTCTTTAGCTTATTGATTTTCCTAAATCCACTGCAAGCCTGGTCCTTGCGAAATCCAAGGGATGAACAAAGCATGTGGTTGTACTACCAGCAAGCCCGCCGCAGAGAATATTATAAAGTAGGAACTCTGCTTTATTAGATGTTTTCTAAGATATTTTCAATAATCTCCCATAGAAATCCTTGGTTGAGAAATTTAAAGCCTGAGTTGGAAAGTACCTAATTACGTTCACTCCGTTTCCTCTCCAGAGAGATATGACTCCTTCCTCCTTTATACATCTTGAAAAGCAATCAATGATGCCATTGTATTTGGTCTTCAACTTAGTGTTCTCATGTTCGGTTTGAAGAAGAAGCTTGACTCTCTCAATGGGAGCAGTGACTGTCTTGGCAATAATTCCAGCGAGTCCTCCTGCAAAAAAGTCAAAGAAATCAAAGTATTTCTTGCTCTCCTTTTGTTGCGACATCTCCAAATTACAACAAACTATTCAACTAATATGGATATAAATTAATTCAATTAAATCTATGATCCACATCTAAGATATATTAATGTTAGCACATTTATTCCTTTTCTATAAATCAAATCTCCAGCCCTTTATTAATTTAAAATAACCCTTGGGGATGAATATATAATTATATCTATTACTTATTAATGAGCATCAAGTAATTAAGCACACTTCAATCTTAACTACACATAAGAAAAGATGTTAACTAGGGCACGAAAGTATAAACATGCTAAGAAATCCTCTCATATGGCTCATAAAGACGATTTAGATCTCGATCTTCAACCCTAAAACCACATCCAAATAATTAGCTCAATGAATCGCAATACAAAGCGATATCGATAGATATTTACGGTAACACTGTTGAAATAAATCTTGAGAACGCGAGTTCGATAGACCAATTAATTAGTTTTATAGATAAAAACTAATCTATTTCATGTAGCTCGAAAGTAAATCTAATAATTGTTATTCTTAAACGAATACAGTTCACATCTAGCTAAGAATTACTAAGATAGCATTTACAGCTATATTAGAATTCGAGGATAAGTAGTTTGCTTAGCTGATGGAAGTGATTATATGAATGCATGGATAGCTACTCTACATATAATTTAGTCTATTAATATCAATAAGTATTTGATAATTATCAGATTAAGACTTTTACTATGCATACAATTAGTCCAGCAAAGAGTAGGAAGAGGGCGATGAATAGGCAGCATCTATTCGGCTTGAACTATATTGAATTTAGTGTACTTGCTCAATTATCTTTTTAAGCTGGTCGTTATCTTTCTTTATTCTCTTTGTTAAACTCACCATCTTGCCTTCAATTGGGTTTTGCTTCTGCTATATTATATCTTGTTGCTCATTGATATTTTTGACTTTTTGTCGGAGCCCTTTCAATCCAACCCGAATATTATCAGCCATAACATCTAACTCTTGGTCTTTCTTATCCCATTTGTTTATTTGTTTTTAGTCTTAGGAATTCGCATCACTTAGAGCCTAGTTTGAATTTCTATCTTCATGTATTTTTTCGTTGTTTTCGTCTATTTATTTTAAGACTAAGTTGATAAAAAAATACGCTTTGCTTTTAGATCAGTTAACGTAGTGGCTTTGTATTTGTTTTGAGGGACATTGCCAACCTACCGCTCTTCAATATCTTTTAAAAGATGTTCGCAATTTTACACAATTTTACGTTTTCTTTATAAAATTTAAGGTGTGTCTTTCTAGATAGTGGATGAAGATACCTTTTTCTTGACTAATCGCCTTTCTTACTATTTCAATTTGTTGAGTAAATCTTTCATTTCTTAGATTCCGTCACGAATGCCTTGACCAATATGGGCATTAGCTGCTGTTATTCCTTATCGCTACTTGATATCTTGGTATTTCTAAACTTTATGCCTTCGAGATAAAAATTATTATTGTAGGAAATCGAACTAAGATGCAGCTAGAGAACGTTCTAAATAGAATTAAAAGTACTCGATTCAGATCCTCCAAGGAGCTAGTTCCATTAGTGAAGCTTAGTTATCATGAAGTTTATCTCCACTTTGTTGCTTGTCATACTTCTATTTTTAAACAATCAGAAATGATGTTTTATCAATATAGCTCAATCAAATAAATCAAATATTGCTATCTATGTTTGTATTCAAAGGAAGGTATAACTTATAAAATTTATGTTTAGAGCCTTTTCAGTGGGAAAAAAAGTAATAAGAAAAAGAGAATAATAAAAATTCAATGAAGGTTACATCTATAGAATAAAGAACGCTCGCCCAAGCACTACAAACCACGGATAGCATCGCCTTTTAAACAACGGAAAGAAGATGATGTTGATGTAGAATCAATTTACTGAAATTGAGCGTGAGAATAGATTACTGCTTGAGAAAATAGTGGGCAAGAAATAGAAGAAATCAACAGATTAGCGCTAGAAGATGAACAAAAGCCTCAATTCCAATTTTAGAAAACGCCAGCTGCAAAATATCGAGATAGAAAATGCAAGGCTACTTAAAAGACTGCAAGAACGAAAGTCAGATTATCAAACATAAAAATTTCAAAAGGATTGGAAAAAACAAAAAGTAGTCATTCAAAATATATCCAACTATCCTTACATCATTCGTGATATCAGTGCTAGTGCGAGTCGAAAAGGAAGAAGAAGGACATTTTCAAAGCAATTGTAAAGAACAAACCAGAATAATCATAATTTGTTCCCATAGAATTGCCAAATGTAAAGAACATGCAATTTCTAAGGGCTCAACATGACTGTAGCCATTAATCTTAATTAATAAAAATTAACTATTGTAGGAGATCTTGGCAAAGCAAAAGACCTGAAGATAATTAGTATATAAAGAGTTGAAGCACTTTAATTTATATAGGAAGAGTGTGATGGAAAGATCTAGAGGTTGTTTGCTCTTCTCCACTTTGACCACCAAGAATAGGCCTTATATTTAGTGCCCAAGGATTCATAGTTGGGAAGTCCTGCCTAAATAGAATGATTGCATAATCAATAAGTAGTTAGATATTTTACAATTACTTTTTTAACCTTCTCCTTCAGTTTCGACATTTAATTTATCTTTGGTGGAGTCTTTGTGACTATATTTAAGCTCTCAAAAGGAGTAAGATCTTCAACAGATAATGCTAATGTAGTTTATGACGGGTTTCCCTATATCTTCATGTTAAGCCATTTATCAGACTCCTCTTCTGCTCGCTTTTTAGAAAAACCTTTCCCTTTATTTAGCTATTCATCTTTTCTAACAAACTCGTTTCTCTCGAAATTGAACTCAGTCTTTTGAATTCCTATTTTTCTAAATCTCGGATCTGTTTGTAAATTTTACAAATACTCTTCAAAGTTTTCTTAGTTGATTTCCGTTCCATTCATCAAAGGTAAATACATAAAAAAATTTATGGGAGTAAACATCTCGAACTTTTATTTAATCTTCTACATAAATGTTTAGAAGCTAGTGCTTTTTTCGAGCTCTATTTCTTCGCTCTTGATTGGTTTCAATCCAATTTAAACCGTTTCTAATATCTAGACTTTGATATTTTTTTACTTATTTGACATAGAGAAATAAGTATAAATTAATCATATTAGCAAACAAATAAATTTAATCATAGAAACCTTTGAAACTGTAGCTGACGATTGAAATCAATCCTCATCATTTCATAGTAGTAATCTTACTCGCCTTAGTTATTTTATTCATCTTCAACTGTCTTTTCTTCAATCGTTTTTCCTATGGTTGGAGGCAAAACCCCTTTGTATTTTTTTTGCTTTTCTTTAAATTCCTTAATAATTCTTCTCTTTTATAAGTGTATCTTTCGCTTATTTTCTTACTATATCTATCGCTAATTTTCAATTAATTTCTGGATTTTCTATTGATTGACTTGCCTTTATATCTTCCTAGCAAATCTCATGGAGACTAATAATTTCATAAGTTATTGTGATTATTGATGGGACTAAAAAAAATTATCCTATTATTACTCTACTTAGCTTCTGGTTATTCTTATATTCTTGATTTCTAATTAAATATTACTGAGTTCTAGCGGCTAGTTTTTGTATTGGTCTGAGCTCCTTTACCCTTCCTCGCCCAACATGAATATGGTAATAATAAGCTTTATTATTTTAAAATTATATAACTATAAATAATCATCAAGCTATCATTTATAAATTTACACTAAGCATTATGTTGTTGCAATATATAAGCATTTTTATCACTTCCTTACTTTCTATTATTAAGTATTTATAAGGTTGCCTAAACCATCTCAGAGTTTGGAAAGCTGTTCTCTATTTGATAGGATTATTAAAAATTTTCATACATCCATCTGATTGAGAGACAAATATAAAATCTTTCGTTTATTTGAACTCTCCATACTCATTTATTTATTAGCAGTTTTCTAAAAGCTTGGAATTTCTATAATTGAACCTTCCCATTTAAATCCATTCAGCTTTTTGAATTTTTTATTGAAAATCTTTCTAGGCTTTCTTTTTATTGGAACTTGAGTAGAGTAAAAGAGAGTACTGATTATTATTATTGAATATTAAATAATAGAGAAGATTAAGACGGCTGAAAGTTTTTATGGCACTTCCCTCTGCATTCCAGATTATATTTTAAATCGAGGTCCTATGAAAAAACCCTGCCTCTTTAGATTTTTAGTTTCTGCATAGTTACGTTAACATTGTTGGTCCTCCTGCAGTGTATAAAACTATTACCCCATTACTGAATCCTAATGCAACTCGATCACCAAATGGACTGAATTTAACGCAAGTACATTAAGTAAAAGGCAGTTTGTTTATAACTAATGCAGATGCGCTTTTTAATAAATCAAATATTTAAAGAAATTGCTAATTTTACCCGCAGACAGAGGCTACATAATTTCCAAAAGTATCTAAAAACTGAATTGGATGAGTAAGTTCGACTGAAGAAATATCTTTCATGTTTTGCTCTTCATCAACTTCAAATAGGTTGAGTACTAAAGATTTTCTGTAGAAGAATAAATACTTTTTGAGCTGTTTGTTGTAAATGATTTGTTACATCTTCGTTTAGTTGCTGCTTATGTTTCCCAGATAAAACTTATCTTCCATTTTGTTAGCTTGCTTTCGAAGCTTTCTCTCCATAAATGAATAATATTGTATTTTTCCCTTTTGTGTGCACAAAAATATGTTGTTACCACTGACCAATATGTTTGCAAGGTTGTCTTCAGCTTTAATGCTTTGGAAAACTTTAAATTCTTTGAGATATTAATCTATTTCAAATTGTATTATCTATTGTTTTTTTGTGGCTATTATAAACTGGTTCTTAGCTAACATCCTTATCATTACAATTCGGCTCTTCGATAGTTTGAATTGGCTCACGATTTTTGTTGAAAGGATATTGAAGACGATGACTGAACCATCGATGAGACCGAGGATAATATTGTTTTCATCAATATTTTATAAGGCTATTATAGCTTAATTGTTTTGATAAAGTGACACAAGCTAATAATTTTCATTTAGGCGATGAAGTCCATTTTAATTCACAATCAGAACATTAGGCCAGAGGAGAGCATTTATTATCTTCCCTATTTTTGCCTGGCTTTTCATTTTTTTGCATGGAGAATTAGAATCAAGCTAGATTTTTAAAAGCTATGATTGCCTTTGTATGGAGCACTTAGTTATGCAGATCATTTGATTTTTCATAATGAATATGTAGTGAATACCAAGACTGCTTGGGGGTAAGGATATTTTTCTTTGAAAAGTTAGTAAATCTTTATTTTAAGGGTTGTATTTCCATTAGATTATTTCACTTCTTTTACCGTCAGACGCTCCACTATAGAGAGTTGAACGCATTTTATCAAATCTTAAATAAGTAATTTCGTAAACGTGACTTTAGGTATTGGAGTATATTTATGGTTTAACTGATTTGCCAATCAAAATATTGGCTCCAATAGCTCTACAAATCCTTTCTTCAACTAACTATACTGTATTATTTCCTTTGTTGGCTCCAAAGGCAAAATTAAAAGACTAAATTTGTAAATTAGGTGGATGTGTATTGGGATTGTTTTGTATTTTTTTCTGTTAAGTATTAATAAATTTATGAAATTATTCTTGCTTGATCTATTACAATTATTTAGATTCGTCGACATCTAAATAAAAATCTTATTCCTCATTGTTTTACTATTACCTTTTTTGTTTATTTTACTTAGTCTCAATATCCTAGAAAGCCTAACATTAGATAAAACTTCCTTTTCCAATATCTTTTGTTAATAGTACTAATAACGATTCGTCTATCAAATCTTTTTGCCTTATGAATGATTTAGAAAATATTTACATCTATAGATTTGTGATATAATTATACTCATTTCAAACTTAGATTATTAGGATAATGACGAATGTATCGCGGAGTAATTTAAAGTAAAAAACTTTCCCTTTATTGTTATTTGGCTTTGAGTACAAAATAAAAAAATGCAGAAGGTGGGGTTTGAACCCACGCCCTTTCGGAATAGAGCCTAAATCTACCGCCTTAGACCACTCGGCCACTTCTGCTTCTTATTTATTTTGATTTAAATCTTGTTTTATAGCACTTTATTCATATCTATTGATTATTGAGATTGATTGGTTCATGATCATTTTTTGCCTTTTTTGCCTCCATCATCTTTCTTCTTCTTCTTTTTCTTTTTCTCAAACTTGTCTTCCTCAAAGACTTCCCAAAATTTCCTAAACTCTGGCTCATTTGTAAAAGTTCCATGGCTTATTTTTTTCAAGTTGCTTCTACTTGTCATTGTCCTTTCATGGTGGGGACCAAGCTCTGTATCAAGGACGACTTCAGCTATTTCAATATATCCTAAGGCTTATTGACTTCGTCCCAGCATGTAGAAGCAGGCTGCTAAGTTATTGAAAACACTTGCAGTTTGCACATGTTCTAGGCCAAGGACATTTTAGCGAATTTATCTAGCTTTTAAAAAGCTCCTGGCAGCGAACTCGTACTACTCCATTTCATAGAAGACTTCTCCCATTCCATAGAACGGCAAGGAGCGGTCTGGATTAGTAAATGGAAGCCTTGATGTATCTGCGAATTTCCTACAGCTGTAAAAGATGTTGAAGGCATATTATATTTTGCCTGCTGCTAAGTAGATGTTTCCTTTTGAATACTAAAAGAACAGCTCAGCAACTGAATCAAACTACACTGAAGTCTTTCTCCAGGCTGCAGCTCCATTATTCAAATTATCAATGGCTAGGATGAAATTGCGATCAGCCAAAGCATTGTTTGCTGCTGAGATAAACGGTACAACATTTTTAGGTAGTTCTGGCGGGTGAAGAATCTCTCCAATCAAAACAGGATATCCTTCTTTACTGATTGTCCCTCTTGAAATATCGCTTAAAGGCTTCACCTAGAAATTTAGCTTTTATTCAATTTTCTTGAGATAGTCTTAAGTTGAAAGTTTTGTTACTGGCATCTGTGCCCATTTAAACTCTCTTGGAGGAATCTAGTCTTTTTTCCCTGCGTCTTTCTTTTCAACTTTACCTCCCTTTTAGTCTTTATCGGAGGGCTATGGTGGAGGTTGTTGCCCTATTGTGATTGCAAAATTCTTATCGAATTTGCCAGTATATTCAGGCTCAACATGAGGCATTGGTGGCAATTTAGTTAGCTATCTATCTAAAACTTTAAATATTTAGTGAAAATCTAATCCTAGTTCATGAGCATTCGTTAGTTCTTTTTACATCTTTTTAGCAAGTTTGTCGAAGAGATTACCTTCCTAAACAGTTTCTTTGACCTGTTCGTGATCAGTAGGAATTTAGTTGTTGATAACTTTATAGTACTCCTTCATTTTGTTAATCATCTTTCGATTAATCTGAGGTAACTGAACAGTATTGATGTCTTAGTTCTTCCTCAAATATAGATACTTGAGATATCTTTACATAATCACTCCTAAGTCTTTCTTCTCCATCTCCTTGGGATAGGTATCCCAGGCCAACCTCATCAGGATAAGCTGCAGCTAGAACAACATAATTCCTGGATCTCCTTGATGAATATTTCCATCTTGCCTAAATAGAACAAACTATACCCGTCGATGTCTTTGTGATAGGCCTAGCACATTATGTGCCTACTGTAAAACTCTTGCTGCTTAGCGTTTATATTTGGAATTATAAATCTCATTATTTATTCAACATGCTCGACAGTTACCAGGTGTGGAGAAATTTATGATTCTTTAAGAAATAGAATAAGTGAAATATAGCTCCAACGCTTATTTTGAAGCAACATTTCTCTGAAACTGAGTAGTAGCCTCTTCTTTCTTTTCAAAGACCAATAATTTTCTGTCGTATATGAGATGAACATATGCTTGATTTCCTCAGAGTAAAGGCAAAGCTGTTTAACCATATCTTATACAATTAATTTTTTGCTTAAATCATCAATTACCATCACCCGTGCTCTATTGATTTCTCCGCCCTCTGATTCCATTTTTTAAGAAAGGAAAGTTAAATAGAATCTTTACAAGTAGTTTGGATCTGGTTTAAATAATATCTTTGCGGCCTCATTGAATAAGAATATGAGTTGTTCTTTATTTATTACTCTTTATCCTTGAACCTAAGTCTTCTATGGGTGCTTGATTCCTTTGACCTTCAAGGCAGCCTCAAAGAGGGGATGGAAGTCAGTTAGTGTGAATTTCGTATTAAAGATGCATCGGTCGAGCATGAGAGCTATTGCTTAGCTGTATTTGAGTAGGTTTTGCTATGATTTTGCAAAGTTAGTAATCATATAGGTTATCTTATTCTGATCATTCTCAGACAGCAGGAATGTTTTCTATGCCTGCATGTTAGTTATACAAATTAATATAATCAATCTTTATTCAAAATCTTCATCCAAAGCTCAAACATTTATTAATGAAGTTAAATAAATCATTGAGAATTCTATGAGTTCTGGTGCTTTTTCTTTGCTTCTTCGAAAAGTCTGGTAAATTCTGTTCGGAACATTTGATTCGAAGGTTCAAGCATAGAGCATTCCCACATATTGGATGTGGCTTCTATCAAATTACCTAATCCTATATTTGCTTGTGCCTCCCGATAAATAGTTTTGACATTTTTACTATCCTTCTTTTTAGCCTGCTTGCAATGAAATAGGGCTTGTTCAAACTGCTTCAAGGCTAAGTGGCAAGCAGCAATATTTCGATGTATTATTTCCTAAATAACATTATTTGTACATTCTATTCGTCAAATTATAATGCCTTCAAGTATTATTGTAAGGCCTAGGCATATTTCTTTTAAGCATAGAATTTGTTTCCAATAATCTTTATTTACTCAGCAAGTTCTTTATTTTCCTGAGTCTTTTCCTTTTTTTTTTGCTCCTCCTTGATCTTTTGCTATATTTTTTAGTAATTTGAAGATTTTTCTTTGAGGAAATTTACAACATCCCACTTTGAATGTTAAAATGCTAAGTACAAAGGGCTTTTTCCTTCAACTTATAAATGGATATCGGCTCCTCTTTCAATCAAATCCTTTACTATTTCTAAATCTCCTTTTTCGGCAGCTACATGAAGTACTGTGTATCCGTTAGGGTCTTTTGTATTAGGACTAGCCCCCTTACTCAGTAACAAGTTGTATATCTATGTGTGCTTATAATCAACCGCTAAGATTAAAGGAGCAGGGTTTGAACCAGTTGAGTCACCATTAGGATCAGCTCCATGATCTAAAAGGACTTTTGTCGCTTCAAAGTGGCGATTTCCAACTGCCCAGTCTATTGGCTTGCCGTAGATTGAAACTTTTTAGATATTAGAGCCTTTTGAGATAAGGTAATGAAGCAAGTCTGCATGATTATGGTTAGCAGCACTATGTAAGATTGAAATTTCTCCTTCCTTTACCTAGTTAGGTGAATAGTTTAGTTCTTCAATAAAGTACTTAACAACTTCCAAATGACCATGCTCGATTGCAGTGAAAAAAGGGGTATTTCCTTACTTATCTTTGACGGCATGATTGACATGAATGGATTCAATCAGGTGTTTGATGATTTATAAGTTTCCTCGGGCAACTGCAAAATGAAGAGGAACTTTTCCTTTCGCTTATTTGGTGGTATCCAAAAGGCTGTTTAATGTTTTGAAATCTTCAAAGATGAAAGATTATTTGTTCACAATTCTCCTCTATAAATTAACTAGGTAAAGTTTAAATTGTGAGATTTCCAGAGTTGTAATGGCATCAACGATTTCCTTGTATAATTTAGACACCTATTGATATTTTTGAAGCTCTCCTGACTGCATCAACAACTTAACTTTTAATTATATGATATTCTTAATAAAAGAAATTCCTCAGTCATAACAATTCTTATCGCCATAATATAGAAGTGAGATATTTTCGTACAAATAAGATAAAATGGGATTATTATTGGAAGATTCTTCTATTGAATTTTATTGTATTTAGAATATATTATTTTATATTTGATTTGATGGGCAATGCTACTTGCTGTAAACCCGAATAATAGTAAATAGAACTTCATCTTGGCCCAGACGACGTACTCTTCTCAAAACCTAGAATGTATATCAAAAGAGATTTTTTCATTTCTACCCTTAGGCCGAAACTACATTTAAAAGTCTAACCTTCCCCAAAAACTATAACAAAATTTAAATGCAAGCAGTCACCTAGTTTAAGTAAGAAGGAGTGTTTATTGGCAAATAGAAATGCCGAATTAGAAGTGGTTTAGGAATCATGATATACGAGAAAGAAGGTTATATGTACATAGGCAGCTTTGTCAATAATCATATGCAGGGCCTTGGATACATGATCTACAAAGATGGAAGCTATTATCAAGGCTAGTTCTATCTCAATAAGCCACACGGCTATGGTGAGTATTATAATTTCGGCAGAAAGTGGTTCTTCAAAGGTAAGTGGAAAGCTGGTCTTAAATAGGGCCTCGGAGAATAGACATATCCAGATGGGGCAGTTTTCAAAGGTACTTATCATAACGATTTAAAGGAAGGTCAAGGAACCATTGTTTTTCCCAATACTTGCATATATGACGATAGATAGCAGAAAAGTCTGCAAGCAACATCGATCAAGATGAAATGCTCATTTAAGGGGGTCTTTAAAAATGATGTAGCAACTGGCTATGGAATTCAGAGAGGGGAAGACTATAAATATGAAGGGTAATGGCAAAACAATCAAATGAATGGAGCTGGCAAAACTACCTATTATAGTGAAGTTGGATAGCCTGTTGAATTTTACATAGGATAGTTCAAGGAAGGATTAAAAGATGGATTCGGGTAGTACCGATGGGCGGATGGCCGTATTTACAAGGGTCATTGGTCTTAAGGCGAGATGACAAGTCAGGGTGTATTAATAGATAAAAGATAATGATATTTTATTGAAATCTATTGTAATTGGTTTGATGTAATACCTAAATACCTTCCTCAACCTCCTCTCCAAAACATAGAGCAGAGATAAAGTAACTATTAATTAACAAAGTTGCTTCGTATTGTCCAATACGCAACCCTTTACTCAGAAGATCATTCAGTTAAAGGTCCAGCCTATAATGTTTATGTTCAAATGAGAAGGACCAGAAAAATCTTAAGATTCTTAAGAACTCTCCACTACTCTTCTGAAATTAGAAAGGATGTCTCGGAATTGCCAAAAAACATGGATTCTCCCCCAAGTCTTCTCCTCAAAATATTCACAATATTGGAAAATTTATTCGTTTTTCTCTTCTACATATCTGACCATAGAGTTTTCCTTGGGGAATTGGAGATTACAAGCAAATAATCAGTTGCCACATACTATCCAAGAAGTATGAAGATGTATCTTTTCCAAAACATCTTTGGAGTTCTGAAAAATATCGCAGGAATCGCTGTTTTGATTTTGGAAGGGAAGCATGATGGCAAATCGATTGGTATGTCCGAGGGATCCAGATTAATCAAATCGATGGGTGTTGAAATAATTCGAAACATTTTGGATATCTTTGTTGCCAAATATTACCTGGAGAAGCCAGCAGGCCAAGCAGGCAGAATCGGAGCGATTGGAGTGGTTACTTCAATAATCGGCGTTTGTCAGTCCTTGAAGTTGATTTGATGCCTTTATTCTTATAAATAGACTCAATCCCCATCAATAAAATTAAAACTATCAAGTATTCTAAAAATACACCACTGTCTCGTCATTGCTGAGCGCCATGAATACATATAATGATTATCTGGCAATCTAATGGTCTGAGAAATCGAAATATTTTTCAAAGACATTATCCACCATTCCTATTATAGCTTTTTAGTTCATGTTTACAACCAATTTGATTGATTGTCCTTCAACTAGTTTGCAACTGAACTGCTAGAGTAAGATGCCATTCAATTCTATTGATTGGCTTCTAAAATTGAAGTAGAGTAGGTTGGAATAATCTGAGGAATTGGGCTAACTCTTGCTCATAACGCCTAAAATAATCTCGTTTCTTGCAATTTGCCTTAGTTGGAAAGAAGACTCATAAATTCCTCTGCATGGAAAAGCGATTTGATTTGATATTTTGCTAAAGCCAAGCTAGGTAAATAACTTTCTAATTATAAAGCCTTTTTAATATTCTTGAATACTAAATTTACGAAAGGTATTTTAGGCTGTGCTTGGAAAGAACTTGCATTTTCTCAATACATTAGTGACCTACTAGCCTTACTAATCAAGTATAATTTCGTTATTAATAAGGAGATACTTTTTCCTAATGATGTCAAGATTTAAATTTTGTTGGAGCAGAGTGCTTTGCATATGAGTTAGCTACCTTTATAAGGCCAAGTTATCTTCTCTTATGTTTTCTTCATGCTGCTACATTTGTGAAAGTTTAATGCTGCTCTTATAGTGTTAAATCTATAAATTTGCGAGCTCTTTCTAGTTATTTTTGGAGTTGGCTTACAGCTTCATAACACTTTCCTTGAGCTTACATCTTGCTTGTGCAAGCTAGTATAGCTGCTTTTGAAGCAGACTCTACTAATTTGCTTATTCCTAACAAATCGATCTTGAACTGTGATCTTCCTTTTGCATTCACAAATTAAAAATATATATGCCTCTAATAATGGTTTTATTCAAAATGTTTGATTTGCTGAATAGACTATAACTTTATGTTATTAATAATTGATTTTATCATTAAAAATGAAGCCATTAAGCTAAATAAACTTGAATAAGCATTCAATTGTAAGTAATCGAGAGCAAGGAGAGAAGCTTAAAGCGAAAAGGCCTGCCCTTGAGTTGCTCAATATTCTCAATGATAAAATTGTGGAGGAAAATCATGTTGCCCAATTTAAGATGGAGATGGAAAAACTAAAAGAAGAGAACAGCCAGCTTAAGAAGGCGAATGGTGAGATTATGAAATAGTTGTAGGTGTAGAAGAGACTAAGGAAAATATGGAATAAAGAGGATATCATATTGTATGATGATTTGGAAGGACTTAAGAAGTAGCTCAAGCAAATGAAGTTTAAATATTAACATTATAAGTGAATTTAATTATATGACTATATCATCAAATTAGTTTTTATTCAAAAAGCAACCCAATTACTTATGTACTCACCCATTCTTTAAGTATCTACACCTTCTATTACTTTGACTTATTGCTATCTGAAATGGCTCTCTTTAATGCTGATGAGCTAATTTCAGGCAAATCTACTTCAATAACTTTGCTATCTTTTGGAAGCTTTTATTATAAAAACACAAATCCTTTTCTGTGGAAAAAGATAAATGCGTTTTATTATTTTAGTTTCTAAGCGTTTCCCCAAGTGTGGATTGTATGCAAGATATCTCCTCCGATGACAAAATAGAACTTCGTATTAATGTATTTATGTTTTAGCTCATTCAAGAGGTCATATGTGTGAATCGCTTTTTTTAAGGATTTACTTAGCTAGATTTCTTAGTTTGAAATTTTGATTTGGGGCAGCTATTTGAAGATGCTTCTGAGAAGTTCAAATCTTTTTTGCATTGATAAAAGCAACTTTTTGTCCTCCCGATCTCCACAAGGCATCAACCAAACCTCATCAACTTAAGGCATGTTGGCTAGATGCTTTATGATATTGAGATGACCAAAGTGGGGAGGATCAAACGCTCCTCCATATATAGCTATCCTCTTAATCATCATAATACAGCTATGTTT
>JACCDV011090083.1_pt1 | contig 18667 bp, 16 predicted proteins | sample 7446131 | NCBI WGS metagenome assembly JACCDV01 (sample SAMN15323448, study PRJNA562643) | freshwater metagenome | isolation source: river surface water | place: USA:Blue River Watershed | collected 2017-08-17 | reverse complement strand
GCGACGAGTGTCGTGAAATCGCGATCACTGGTCGCATCCTTGATGAACACCTTCGCATCATCTCCGGGGCATTCAACCGCGCCACTCTTGTCTGTGCGCTCCACAATATTGGGCGGGCCGTGATAGATGTCGGTGAATACGGGTTGATTGATGCGGGGCCCAACACGCGTGCCGTCCAGATTGATCCACCTGAAACTCGATATGTGCGGATCAGCGAGCTCGAACGATATTTTAAAGTGCCCGATCCTTCTCCAGACTGACTTACAATCCTTGCCGTACAGTGCGTCGGTGTAGTACTCCAGTCGCCGCCCAACGATCGCAACCGAGCGCAGACGCGGTATCGCGATGATCTCGCGGTATTGCATGCGCAGGAGCTCTTCTGATGGAATTTCCTGCCGAGCACGCCGCCGTTGGAGCTCCATGTATCGCCCTTCCCGCCTTCGCCGCTCGGTATGCAGTTTTCCGATCTCAGTTCGCTCTTCCGGTGTCATAGAGGCACTGACATATGCTTCGTCTATCACCTTCTTTTGTTCGGCAATGCTCGCCTTCTGAAGGGCGATCTCCACGTCGGTGACCGCCTGTTCGTCCAGAAACAATGCGATGAAATCGCGAACGAACTGATCTTCATATGAATCCTTTTTTACGGTCGGGCGCTCGAGTGAGAACCACCGCACGAGAAAGCTTCTTCGCTCGATGAGGTACTCCCTCAACATCCAAAAACGGAACAGATACTGTCGTCGCACCCGATATTGTAGAGCCATTGTGTACCCCCTTTTTTCTTTGCATACCTTACCGAACCGCACACAAAAGAAAAGGCACCACGAGGGTGCCTGTGGTGCGCATTACGAACCAAATGTCTTCCGATACCAACGCGGCACCTGAAAAAAGAACGATACGCGAGGCCATTTGGTAATAGTTTTGTTACCCGCACGGCCCGCACACTCCGGGTACCGCACCGCGAACGCTACAAGCGGTACGTAATCACGTTCTTTGACCGCGCGGTCTATGACGATGGATCCCTCGGTCCCAACACACCCCGCTCTGCCGTTGCAAATATTCGGAGGACCGTCGTACCCATCACGGACACCGTCAAGATTTTCCCATTTGAACGTGTGTGCGTTTGTGCCGCGGACTTGGATCCAGATCTTGAACCGTCCGATCCTACGCCACGTGCCGCTATGGTCTTTCCCGAACAGGGTATCCGTTATAACCACGATATTCTCCCCCTCCACGCGGACCGAATTCACACGCGGAATCAGACGGATGTCACCATACTGCTCGACAAGCCGCTCTACATCGCGTGGAGAAATATATTCGCGGCGCTTCTCAAGCCCTATCAGCATGCCGCTCAGACGCTTTACCTCAGTCTGAGCCTGACCCATCAGGCGGACCATCTTGTGTGTCTTGAGCGGTTCTGCCAGCAGATGTCCTATGCGCCTACGCTCGTTATCGGCCTTTTTCATGACCGTACTAATCTCATGTTCAAGCGCCGCGATGTCGCGCTCATACAGACTATTGAACCCTTCCACGAAGTCGGCTACCTCCGGATCGGAGATCGCGATCTTTTTTGCAATCGGCGTTTCCCGCGCCAGGATCTCCGCAACAGACTTTTCTACGCGCTCATGGATCTGCGCTATGCGTGCTTTCTGTCGTTCATGATTCACCTTTCGGTTTCTTCGACGCGCTCGTTTGTTCATCCTGAGACCCTCACGGTATGTATCTTGGTCCACCTTACAGAAAGCCGCTCAAAAAGAAAAGTCTCTCAAAGTGCCTCGTCGAGCGCCTCGTTGACCAAGCGGTCGGCCTCCTTATTTTGCTCTCGCGGTACGTAGGTGAACGTGTGGCCTCCAAACTCCTTGAGGATCGTGTGCACTTTTGCAGCCATTGGCTTGAGTGTCGGCTCCTTGATTTTCCAATTACCAGAGATCTGTTCGACGACGAGCTTGCTGTCCATGCGCACTTCCACCTTTCTCCCGGCAAAGCCAGCTTCTTTGAGTGCGGTGAGGGCCAAAAACACAGCCTCGTACTCAGCGTAGTTGTTCGTCTGTTTTTCGCCGAGGAACTGTTTGAGTTCAAGGATGGTTTTGTCCCCATCATAGGCGATTGCTCCTGCTGCAGCGGGCCCCGGATTCCCTCGAGCACCACCGTCCGTATACACAACGATTGTTTCCATGCGGGCCATCATACACGAAGAAACCCGAGCAAGAGCTCGGGTTTCAATGGAGAAATGGAGTGAATTTACGCCGCTACCACTTCGCTCGCCTTATGACCAAGCTGGCGATATGCGTACACCATCGCAAGTGATGACACCGGGATCGTTACTAAGAGCGGGATCAAGAGAAGGATCGCGCCAATGATGTTGATCACTGCGATCGCAAGCACAAAGAGGAAAAGTGTCATGCGATGGCCTTTCGTGATGCGAGCACTCTCTTTGAGCGCTTCTACCGGACCGAGCTTTCGATCAACAACGAGGAACTTCACGAACAACAGCGTGACTGCTGCAATGATGCCCGGCACGATCAAGAGAATAAGCCCAACAACAACGATCACCGCGGTGAGCAGCGTAGCTCCGAGGTACGGGAGGTACTGCTGTGGGTGCCAGAGGTTGCTCAGCGAAACACTCTCAACCGAGTCGTATACCTTCAACACAGTAGCCACCACACCAAGATCGACGAGTGTCGTGATCGCGAGATTGAGTAAGCCAGCGATAACGCTTTCCTTTCCCGCCACCATTTCAATCGAATAACCCGTTACCCACGAGACGATGAGCACGATAACCGTCATGCTGATAAAAAAGCCGGGGCGCTTCTTGAATGTTTCCCATCCAAACTTAAACGCCGCCTCTATAGAAAATGTTTTCATACCTCAACGCTACCACGCTCTCTGAGCTTGAAAAGCCCTTACGGTGGAGATGCTATTGCAGAATATCGAGAAGCCGGAGCGCCAACCCCCCGCGAAATGTGTCGCGCTCAATGGTGGCAAGCGGTGTAACCCCCGCACCAGAGACTGGTACATGGGTGAAATCAGTGGGTGAGCGGAAAAAGTCGTAGGCCCGTGCCGTCGCTCCGCTCTCCACGCACTCCAGAGAAACCTCTACATGATTTTGCTCTTTGCCAAAGCGCTTCATGGTAGATACTTTCGCCTGCGAGATTCGAATGATCGGCTTCGGATTCCCGACCCCAAAGGGGGCCAAACGCGCCATGTCTTTAAAGAGCGACCATGATACCTGCGGGATGGTGAGGGTCATGTCAGCATTCACCACTTCTTTCTCCTTAAGCACTTTCAGCGTGAGCGCAGCAGCAGAAAGATCTTCGTGGAGTGTATGTACTTTTTCCGGCACCACTGCGAATCCGCCAGAGGCTTCGTGTCCACCAAACTCTTCGAATGATTCTTTTGCGGCTGTAAAAAGATCAACGACCGAGAGCGTGCCGTCCGAGCGACACGATCCTTTGATCGCTCCATTACCATCTCTTCCCCATAGGCACACCACGCCACCACGGTCATTCATGATCGAATTTGCAGCGAGACCAAGAAGCGCCGGCTTCCATTCAGGGTCACCAAGCACCACAACACGATCTGATTCGCTGAATCGCTCCTTCGAGCGCTTGCGTACTTCGCGGACGATCCCGGCAACCACACCTTTGCGCGAGGCATTAAGCGATTCCAGTTCCTGCGCGATCGCATCGGCTTCTGCATGATCTTTTGTAGTAAGTAGTTTGAACGCGAGGATCGGCGTACCCATACGCGAAGCAGCGTTGATGCGTGGGCCGATAGAGAATCCGATGTCTTCCTCGGACAGTTCCGCTTTCTTAAGGCGTAATTTGATGCAGAGCGCGATAATCCCTGGGCGCGGTGATTTACGAAGCACCTGCAAACCCCAGTGCGCGAGCACGCGATTCTCTTGCACGAGCGGCACCATATCGGCGATCGTGGCGATAGCCACGAGATCGAGCAGCCACTTCTCCCACCCTTCCTGTACCGTAAGAAATTGCGGCAGCCCCTTCATTCTTCCCGCATGCAATGTGGCTTGTACGAGTTTGAACGCCATCGCAGCACCGCAGAGGTTTGGGAACGGGTACTCACCTCGCTTCGGATTCAGGACCGCGACCGCTTTCGGCAACTCGCCGATAAGCTCATGGTGATCGGTGACGATCACATCAACCCCTTCCTTCTGTGCATGCGCAACGGCATCGTAGGCATTGGTACCCACATCGACGGTAATGATGAGCGTTACGTTGTCCTTTGCGAGCTCTGTGATCGCTGCGGTGTGGAAGCCGTAGCCCTCCTTATCGCGATGTGGAATGTACACACGCACATTCTCGTAGCTGATCTTGGTAAAGAAATCAGAAAGTACCGAGGCCCCAGGAATACCGTCACAATCGAAATCGGCGTATATAGCAATGCGTTCGTTATCCTCAATAGCGCGCAGGAGCCGCTCCGTTGCATCGGACATATTCGCGATCAACTCTGGGGCGTGTGTGTGGGCTTCGTAGTTGGGTCGCAAGAATGCTTCAATCTCCTCTGGCTCGGTGACCCCGCGACCCTTCAAAAGAGAGCGAACAACATCACTAAGCTCTACTTCTGAGGATTCCATGCGCAGCATTGTATCGTGGACAGACGGGTGTACACTCTCGACATGAAGGACTGTGTCTTTTGTAAAATCATTCGCAACGAGCTCCCCTCGTCGCGTATCTACGAGGACGATAAGGTAATTGCCATCCTCGACATTAATCCGGTATCAACGGGACACACGCTCGTGATCCCAAAGAACATGAACTGCCGCAATGTGTTTGACGTACCAGCAGAGGATTGGGCAGCGATGACTGCCGCAGTGCACAAACTATCCTCGGCAATCGAGCGCGCAGTGCAGGCAGATGGAATCAATATCTTGATGAACAATCGCGAACATGCCGGACAAGTGGTTGATCATCCACATATTCACATCGTGCCCCGGTATAAGGGCGACGGTCTTCGCCTCTGGCCGCACGGTAGCTACAAAGATGGTCAGGCGGCTGATCTTGTAAAGAAAATCCTCGAAGCGATCGGCTCATAGCCCCACGCTCATATAACAAAAGCGGCGGGATCACCCCGCCGCTTTTGTTTAGGATGCGAATGTTACTGCAGATACCCTTCGCTGCCGGTGCATACACCTTCGTGCATGAAATCAGCATTTGCGTTGTTCATCTGGCATCGGTTCGAGTACGTCTGTGGCGTATGGAGCTGGCACTGCATGGTGCAGATCATTCCTGCTGGGCAGGTATTCATGCACCCCTGCGGGCGACCGCACACTGGTGCGTACTCCATGGTGCACGCGGTCTGGCTTACCTGCACCGACGCTGTGGTGCGTGCCTCCTTGCCCGCGCTGTCGGTTACCGTGAGCGCAACAGTGTAATTGCCTGAGCGAGCATACGAGTGCGTAAAGCTTGAGTTCTGCTGAATACTTGCGCCAGGTGCCATCATGCGATCCCATGCATTTGGAGAAGTCCACTCATCGCCCCATACGATCGAGTACTTGAGCGCGCCGTTCTCCGGATCGGTCGCCGTGATCTTCCAGGTACCGATCTCGTTTACCGAGAGCAGTGTTGGACCTGAGAAGCTTGAGATGACCGGTGCCTTGTTTGAGCCCGCATTGTCATCAAAGTAGGCGGTGCAGTATGGCTTAGCCATTGATTCAGGTGAACAGTACTTGAGCGTGCAGAATGCAGGACCACCTGGTTCTGAGCGGCCACATGTATTGCAGCCATCATTCCACGACTTACACATGGCATTGGATTCAGGGTTCACGGTTGTGTCGGTGCATGCGCCGTCGTACATGAATGTTGCGCCGTCGGCTTTCATCATGCAGCTATTTCCGTAGGTTGTTGGTACTGGATTGCATGGTGCCGTGATGCATACCACCTGCTTACCCCCACACACTGGCTTGTATTCCTTGGTGCATGCGATCTGTGTGTCTCCCACCACAACCCGTTCGCTTGCGAGCGTTTCATCCTTGCAGCCTCCCATGCACATACCGCCACTCTTCACGAGCGAGACGATGTACGTGCCATTCGTTGCATAGGTGTGCGAGAACGACTGCGGTGTCACACAGCGAGATGGATAGATGTCTTGCCCATTGGTTGCGCAGTGTACCCACTGACGCTCAGAACCATCGCCGAAGTCGATCATGGTGTCTCGACCATCAGCAAAGCTTGGTCGGTAGTCAGACGCGTCCCCTGTCTTTGATGTAACCGTAACTGTGAGCGGTGCCGCCCCCTTCTGAGGCGAGACTGTCATGAGGCCATTCGAGCTTGTACCACCATTCCCGCACCAGATCTTGATACGCTCACGACTCATTGGTCCAAACGAGCCAATTGCTGAAATGTTATTTTTTGTTTGCCACTTCGCAACAGCTTGTGCAGTTGCGGGGCCAAAGAATCCTGTGGCAGAGGCATTAAGGAATCCTTCAGCTGAAAGAAACTCCTGCAAGCCGCGTACATCGTCTCCGCTCTGACCGCGCGTCAGGTTTCGCGACATGATCGTGCAAATACGGTTAGACTTCGCTTCGCTCCAAACTGGCGGAGTCATAGCACTACTTGATGCGCTTGTTTCCATGCGTACCTGCGCTTGAAGCGCGGCCACCTTTGCGAGTAATTCCTTGATCTGATTTTGCAGATCGTCTATCGAAAGCGCCGATGCAGCGAACGGCGCTGCAAGGGCGGCGGCAATAATGGCGCCGGCTACGAGTGATTTAGTATTCATAGCTCAAGTATATGACAATTTGTATGTATAAAACGGTGCAGTTGTGGACCGTGTATACAGAAGACGCGCCAGGCTGGCGCGTCTTTCATGATGAGATATCTCCTTAATTGAGCGCTTCAAGACCCGGCAGCGTACCTTCCAGCATGTATTCGAGCATTGCACCCCCACCAGTAGAGAGGAATCCAAGATTCTCGCGATGCATGCCGCTTTCTTCAATCACAGCAATCGTGTCTCCTCCACCGATCACCTTCTGGGCATCACTCTTGGAGATCGCCTCAGCGAGTGCGTGCGTCCATTCCCCATACCCTCCCTCGTACAGGCCCGTCGGCCCATTCCACAAAATAAACTTGGCCTCTGCGATCTTTGGAGCGATCAATGCGAGGGTCTCAGGACCAATGTCTACGATCTTATCTCCTGACTCAACCTCGCTTGGATGCTTGATGCGCGCTTGTTTATCAAGCCGCTCAACCGTCACATCAATCGGCGCAAGGAAGTGCGGGTTGTTGAGCACATCGTCACCCGGCAATTCAGTCGAAATTGTAGAGCGACCAACCGGTAAGCCGCGCGCCTTAAATACATCGTTGGCGAGCGCGCCAGTAATAAAGACGGTGTCGTAGTTGGCAAGCAATGAGCGAATGAGTGGTGCTTTTGTTTCGAATTTAGCGCCGCCGAGGATCGCAAATGACGGGTGCTGCGGTGTGCGTGCTGGTGCGATCGCTTTTACTTCGGCATCCACGAGCAGTCCCGAATAGTGGGGCAAGTATTTTGGCACACCCACGATAGATGCATGTGCGCGGTGCGCAGCGGAGAACGCGTCGTTTACATAGATGTCGCCGAGCGCTGCGAGCTCGCGCGCGAACCCATCATCGTTCTTTGTTTCGCGGGGGTCACGGCGCAGATTCTCGAGCAAGAGCACATCGCCATCTCGCATCGCCTTCTTTGCATCGTTCGCTACTTGGCCAGTGAGGTCTTGGATGTACGTGAGTGCCACCTCACTCTTGAGTGCTCGGGCGACCGGCGCATTGGTTTCCTCTGGGTCACGACCGATATGAGAGAGGATGATGACGCGCGCACCGATCTTTGAGAGATACGCGATGGTTTCTGCGGATCGTCGGATGCGGAAGAGGTCTGCAACCTCACCCGTCGAGGTGAGCGGCACGTCAAAGCCCGCACGAACAAGAATATACTTGCCTTTCAATTCGGCCTCAGGAACGTCGCGGACACACTTCATGCTGCTTGGAGCGCTGCGATGAGCGCTGTTATTTTTCGCGGTTCAGCCGAGGCGCGACCCACAAGGAGCCCCTCAACCTCGCCTTCTGTACACATCTCTGCGGCATTCGTTTCATCGATCGATCCGCCATACAGAATGCGCATTTGCATGCCCACGTCTCCGTGCATACCAACGATCGTTTTGCGAATGAAAATGGCCATCTCATGCATATCGCGAGACGACATAGGGCGGGAGGCACCGATAGCCCACACGGGTTCGTATGCAATGAGCACTTTTTTGATCATCGGCTTTTGTACGCCATCGAGCCCCGCCTTGATCTGCTCCGCTACAACACCGAAGTGGTCCCCCGAGTTGCCACGCGTGGTCTCGCCAACACACAGCACGGGGGTGAGATTGAGCGCGAGCGCTGCTGCAACCTTTTTCTTTGTGTCTGCATTCGTTTCGCCCGCTGCGCGTCGTTCTGCGTGACCAACGAGTATGTAGGACGCTTTTGCATCGCGAACTTGCGTAAGAGAGATATCGCCAGTGAACGCCCCCCCTAATTCGGCGTTCGCCGACTGTGCCCCAAACGCGATGCGCTTCCCTTTATAGAGCAAACGGAGCTGGCGAAGATAAATACTTGGCGGTGCAATAACCAGAGACACCTGTTTTGCCTTGTCTCCGGCCTTACGCGTGGCATCGAGCAATGCTTTAGCCTCTTTAAAACTAGCCGGATTCATCTTCCAGTTCGCTACCAGCAGGGTTTTCATGCGCCGAATTGTATCATCCCAAAAACATCCCCGACGAAGAAAATGTTTTACCGTTTTAGAGGCCCCGCAGGGCTTGGCCCGAGGACTGAGTCGTTTTCAGTAGAAAACGACGTACTCTAAAACAGTAAAAACCTTTTCGAGCTACTTCTCCCTCCACAGAGAGAATCCGTAATTCGTCGACGCAATCGGTGTAAACGGTGGAGGCGAGAACGCCACCAACTGATCGTAGTAGTCGAAACGCGTCTGAAAACCCGAGCAGAAAATACCGCCACAGATCCACGACGTGCCGGTTCGTCCGTTCGACACCACTGTACCGATAGTGGTCAGACGCGTCTGCGACACGTACGGGTCAAGCGAGCTTGGCGTGTCGTTAATAGAGAAGTAGTCGCGCCCGTAGTGACCGCTCTGTGCGACGAAAATGCCATGAATTTCCATGATGTCTGGTACGACGAGCGGGATCAGCACGTTACGCTCGGCCACCACTGTAAGGCCGTCGGTGCCATCGTAAGCAGCGTAGAGAATATTGTTATTCAAGTATGCGTCAGGCGTGGAGCCGCTGGTTGGCGTTGCCGCCACAAGCGTCACCTTTGCGTTCACCGTTCCCTCTACCCACACGCGATCCTCGAAGAACATAAGTGAACAGTCCGAGGGTACCGCATAGGTGCCAATCAACGTTTGTCCGGTGATCACACTATGCTCGGTGGTGTTTCCATACTGCGACGATTGCGACGGATACCCGTCCGTCGACGTGACACGGTAGAGCGTAAAAGTGCCGTCTGCATTAAAGATCACATGATACCCACGCTCATTGGTAGAACCGGCAGCCGACCCATAGTAAATGCCGCCCGCCTGTGCCTTTGCTTTCAGATCCGCAAAGTTCACAGCAATTAAGGCAAAGTCGATCGTTGGTGCTGGATACTTCCATAGCTCGGGATTAGCTCCAGTACCGACGACACCGGGTGCCGCGCCCTGCGTGGGACTGCATCCATAACTTGCAGTGCAGTTCCAGTTTGCAACAGAGCTCGATACGGTTGAGTTGCTACCACCGTCCATGCGGACACCACCATTTGAGTGATACGGTCCACGAATATTTCGATCCGGTCCCGCCCACACATTGGTATTCACGACGTACGAGTATTCTGCGACCGATGGACGCATGTACCGCGCGGTCAACGTACGAGGAAAGATGCGGTCCGCATAGGCGATACCTCGGGATTCAAGATCGATCCACTGCACAACGCCACACTGCAGTGTGGCAGTGGCGGTGACGACCGTCTCCCCTACGGCACCCGTCTCAGGATCCACTTCGGTGTACGTCGTTGGGCTCACAAGCCCCACACCCGCATTCATGATCGTGGGATTGTGTGCCAAGAACCATCGGTAGTACTCAAGCCCAGCCTCTGCCACGTGGAGCGCCTGCTCACGTGCGGCTAGGGCACGACCATAGCGAGACTGTGTAAGTGCGTATCCTGAAATGGTGCTGAGAATCAGCACGAACAGACCCATATACAAAAGCACCAATAGCGTTGTGACTCCCCGTGTGTGTCTACGATTCCCCATATTATTTATTGAGCAGGTTTCTGAGCGCAGCAGAGGAATACAAGACAAGCTGGCTCGGAAGTGTCGCAACGTTCACGTTTACTCCGAGCGTCACCTTCACAAATCGAACGGCCGTATAGGCAGTCGTCGACGATGCTACTTCCGTACCGAGTGAATCGTAGTACCGAAATGTCGATGTCCCCACCGCAAGATTGCGCACATACTCTGCGACAACCTCTGTCGTCTCAGTGCCCACATAATCAGGCGGATCACCGGTCGGGTTCAGTACACCTCGCATCAGATTAGAACCCGATAGGTAGTAGTGTACGCGCTCTATCTGCGGATCTGAGTCGACATCTGCATAAAACACGAAATCATGTGGGGAAACAGACACGAGTGGGAACGCTCCCTGGCTCGAGAATGAGGTCTCTCGAATGGTTCGCACCATACTTTCAAGACCGCGCTGTGCCGACGTAACGGCGGTCGACTGTTCGAGCGAGTACGCATTGGTCTTGTAGAAGTACATAACGGTCGTTGCGATCGCGGTCATGGCGGCGACCATCAATGCGATCCACACCATCGCCTCTATAAATGTCATGCCCCGGGTCATTGATCTCATAGCTATGGAGTGAGCGTTACCGATTGACGAACATCAGCGGTTACCGTGATGCTCGACGAGCTCAGTTGGAATCCTGACTTCGATACGTTGAGCGTGTGTGTACCTCCCGGCAAACTTGGGAAATATGCTTGGCCGCACGATGAGGTGAGTACCGTTCTATTTGTACTTGAGCTCATGATAAGAACGGTAGCATCTGCAATGTACGCACCGCCCCCGTCTCGGACGTCCACAATAACTGAACGCGGTGTGTTCGTTGCAACATACAGGCGTGTCAGCTGCGTCGTTGCCGGATTCAAGAGCTCTGGCTGCACCGCGCACACCTCAGCGGTCTCGTACCCAGTCGTCGCGGAAACATCGATCGCGTATGTATCCCACTCGATCTGCGGCAGCGCAATCACGCCAGAGCTATTGCTCGTGCTTGTTGCGGAATATTTATAGATGGTTGGACTATTACCGATCGTCTTGAGGCCACGCATGGTGACCGCAAGGTTTGGAAACACCTCAGGGCCGTAATTATATGAAACAGCCCACGCATCAATCGATGGTGTGGTGGATGCATCGCTCGTGGTAAGCGTGGCGCCAATACGCACTGAAGGATAGGAACTTGTTGAGAGTTCGGTGAGACTCACCGGCGAGGTGGTAAAGCCAGCAGCGTTGCCCGGCAGTGCGCTATCTGGGATCTTTGTTGGTTCACCGCTCACCATGGTGTAAAGCGAGTAGCGCACATCAGTTTGTGCAGGTCTTGTGTCTATAAAAGTGAGCGACATCCATCGATTGAGAAGCGACGTCGTGATGTCGTTGGAGAGAATAAATCCGCTCGAGGCATACGGCTCACTCCCCTCAAGACGAGCAATGCCTGCGGAAACTACGGTATTGCTCGTTGTTGCAATATTTGTGGCAGTGGCAAGCGTGTCTGTTGCTACACGGAGTTCTATCGCCTTAAATGTTTGGATCGTTTTATCGGCAAGTACATCGATCGCAAACGTGTATGACGTGGTGAGATTGTTCGAAACCGTGAGATGGCGCGGGTTTGGGTTTGGATTCTGCACTGTTACCGGATACGTCTGTGCTGTCGAATAGTTGATCTTCGACACAACGATCTGATACCCACTCGAAGCTGGGGCGCCAATAAAGCTGATCGAACCAAGATCATTCGTGAACGTGCGGATCGAAATTGCAGGCGTTGTAGAGGTATTCGTGATATCGATCTGCGCATCTTGCAGAGGCAATGAATTCGCATCCACTACATTGATCGTGAGTGTGCCACCCGGAATAGCAGTTTCTACACCCTGTGGAGAGACGCGTCCCACCGTCTGAATGCTGCGCGTCACACGCTTCGTGATCCACGAAATTTCTACGCGTATCGTTTTATAGTCGGCAATGATGCTGTTTGTATCAGCTGCTCCCGTGCCGTCGTTTGGATCATCGGAATAGTACACAAGAGTACGACGAGTGTATGGCACACCATTGAGCGTGACCGTCTCAAGCTGCGGCACGATCCCCGCTGGAATGCCTCCCGTTACGCCGACTTGCGAATACGAAAGGCTTTTAAGATATTCCATACGCTCATTAGCGAGCGCGATCGCCCCAGCGCGAGCCTTACTATTACTCACCACATCAACCGTAAGTTGGAACGCTGCAGAAATACCGAGAAATACCACAAGCATGAGTGCGGTTCCCACGATGGTATCAATGAGCGTGAGACCGTCTTGCGAGCGGGATCGTCTCCGAGTTCTATTAATAGAGCCTTGCATGCAGCGAAGCGTTGGCAAAGAGGGGTGCCCGAATTAAATATGCTCTGAGAGCTGGTAAATAGGAGAGATCATTGAGATCGCGAAGAATCCGACAGCGCCACCGATGAAGAGCATGAGGAATGGCTCAATGATGGTCGACATGTCTTTCGTTTTTCGGTCAACTTCTGCCTCGTAATACGTTGCCAAGCGCTTCAACATCTCTGCGGTCTGCCCCGTTTCCTCTCCCACTGCCATCATTTCGCCAACGAACGGTGGAAAGAGCTTATCGCTTCGCACAAACGTAGCAGAGAGCGGCTCGCCATCGCCAACCGCCTTTCGCGCTGTACCGATGACATCTTGGAAATACGAATTCTGAACGACTTCCTTGGTGATCTCGAGACTCGTGAGCACATCAACACCAGAGGTAGAGAGGGATGCAAGCGTGCGAGCCGTGCGGGCTGCATTTACTTCTTTGACCATCACGCCGATGACCGGCAGACGAATCGAAATGAAGTCACCCGCACGCTGGCCAGGCTTCGTTTTGATCATGAGGTACAACCCCACAACGATCACGCCAAACAGAATAATTGCACCTATCGTGTTCTCGATAAGGAAGTTACTGATGCCAATCACCACCTGCGTAGATTTTGGAAGCTCTGCATTCATTTCAGCAAAGGTTTGTGCGAGCGTCGGCACGACTTTGACCATCATGAGGATACCGATCCCAAAGATCGCAAAGAGAATAATGCTTGGGTAGAGCATGGCTCCGCGGATCTTTTTCTTCAGATCGAACATGCGCTCCATCTGATCGGATGTAAGCGCAAGGGATGAGGCAAGATCACCCCCCTCTTCGCCGGCACGCACCATCGCGACCATCAGTTTCGAGAACACGTTTGGGTACTTCGCGAGCGCGATATGAAGCGCGTCGCCGCGACGAACATCGCTTGCAAGGTCGGCGACCGTCGATTGCAGTTTGGCGTTCTTTGATTGACGCTCGATCACTGAGAGCGCACGGGAAAGAGAAAGACCAGCACTGAGCATGGCGCCCAAGTTTCTGGCGAGCAATATCTTGTCGTACTCCTTTACCGTACTAAACTTTGAATTCCAGTAGGACCACGTGAGCGCAGAATTACTCGTGTCCTCATTCACTGAGATAACGCGTGCACCCTCACGACGAATGATCTGATACAGCTCAAATCGATCAGGTGCTTCGGCGACACCCTTATAGATCTCGCCGTCGCTTTTTTCGGCGGTGTAGGAAAAATGCGCCATTACACCCAAGTATACCGTGACCGTGATGTGATGCGGACGTTGGCTTGAGCAATATGTACATAATATCAACGGCTCGAATGCTATCGTTACGTGATGAATGCATTTTGGATCAAGGTGATCGCCATCACAGCCATGATCGTCGATCATTTCGCACTCATATTTTTCCCACAATCACTTCCACTTCAGATCATCGGCCGACTCTCATTCATCTTGATCGCGTGGCTCATTGCGAACGGGGCCTATCACACAAAAAATATCAACCGCTATATCTGGAGACTCACAATCTTCGCGGTGCTCGCACAAATTCCGTACGAGATCGGATTCCACCTTGCGGGGAAGAACCCCTTGTTCTTAAACGTGCTGTTCACGCTCCTCTGTGGACTTGTCGCTATAAAGATACTGCGAGCACAGAGCTTGAACATGTACTTCCAATGGGTCGGCGTGCTTGCGTGCGTGGTACTTGCCGGCCTATTGAATGCTGACTACGGCGCTGGCGGAGTGCTTTCGATCGTCGCGTTCTACGTATTCTTCAACAATCCGTACCTACTCGTGGCGAGCCAGGTATTCATCCATGCAATTCTGACGAACCTCAGCTTCTTTGTCTTCCCTGGATTTGGTCAGGAATTCCTCATGCATCCACAGGAGGAGTGGGCGATTCTCGCGCTGCCGATCATTCTTTTATACAACAATCGCCGCGGCTACGATACCGGACTCTTTTTCTACTGGTTCTTTGTATTTCAGAACTTCGCCGTATTGTTCTTGAAGATCTGGCTTGCGAGACGCTAGTCGGTAATGACTCGAAGCACCTCTTCGATCGTAGTGTTTCCTTGAACAGCTTTAAAGATTCCATCTTCGCTCATGGTCAGCATCCCCTCGGAGCGCGCCTGCTCGTGAATTTGGTCACCACTCGCGCTCTTCATAATGAGCTCCTTGATAGAGGCGGTAACTGGCAAAACTTCGTAGATACCAACGCGCGTCGAGTAGCCCGACTGAGTTTGGCCATTCTCGTGCGGCTTGAAGAACGGAAGATTCTTCCACGTGGTATCGCTTGGCACCACCTTTTCTTCTTTGAGCGCCTTGAGCACCGTTCCTTGATCGACGATCTTTTCAAGGTCTGAATACTGATCTTTCGTGAGTTCGATCTGCTCACGATCCGGAGTAAGTCGTCGAACGAGACGCTGGCCAATGATGACGCGGAGCGTCGATACAAGAAGGAACGGCTCAATGCCCATATCAAGCAATCGCGCTACCGCTCCTGCTGCTGAGTTAGTGTGTAGCGTTGAAAGCACAAGGTGGCCTGTAAGCGCAGCGTTCACTGCGAGCGCCGCTGTTTCCTTATCGCGGATCTCCCCCACCATCACGATGTCTGGGTCTTGTCGCACGAGTGAACGCAGCCCGTTTGCAAACGTAAAGCCGATCTCAGGGCGCACCTGTGTTTGATTCACGCGCGCCATTTGATATTCGATCGGGTCTTCGATCGTGGAAATGTTTACGTCTGGCGTATTGACGATGTCGAGGAGTGTGTAGAGCGTGGTCGATTTACCTGCACCTGTTGGACCCGTGGTGAGGATCATGCCGGTAGTCTTTCGGACAGCGTCATGCATGCGCTCAAGCCCGGTGCCATGGAACCCGATCCCTTCGAGGGTAAATCCGGAAATATTGTCTCGCAGCAAGCGCATGACGATCTTCTCGCCGAAGTACGTTGGCAGCACCGAGACGCGGAACGACACACGCTCCCCACCATTCTCAGTTCCGAATCGGCCGTCTTGCGGAAGACGCTTTTCATCGAGCTTCATGCTTGCGAGCACTTTGATACGAGCGGTAATCGCGGCAGCTGCTTGCTTCGGCAACTCCATCGCATCGTGCAGGATGCCGTCGATGCGGTAGCGAATCAGGAGGGTCTCCTGCAACGGTTCAATGTGGATGTCTGATGCGCCCTGCGCGTTGGCGTGACGAAGAAGCGTATCCACAATACGAACTGCCGGCACACCTTCTGCCATTTTCTTTTCATCGAGGTCGTTCACTGCTCCGGCGAGCGCTGCGGTTTCGCGCTCAATCACATCACCCAAGTTGTCTTTGAGTCCTTGTTGATACTGCTTCAATGCAAATTTGATCGATGCTGCATCCGTAAGACGGGCCTGCACTTTGAGGTGCGTCTTCTTCTTAATGAAGTCGATCGCCGCGAGATCGTCGGTATCGAGCATTGCGACTTCGAGCTCGTCGCCACGGTGGTTGTACGCAATGATGTTGTTGCGTCGAGCGACCGGCTCCGGGATCAATTCGAGTGTTTCGTACTTAATTTGAGTCCCGGTGAGCGATACGAATGGGATACCGAGAATGTACGCATATGTGCGACGCAGTTCATCTTCACCGATCGCGTTCTTTGCAGTGAGCACCTCGCCAACAGTTTGGCCATTTGCCTTCGCTTCCGCTTCCGCGGCATCAAAATCTTTTTGTGAGACGAGTCCCGCGTCTGCGAGAAATGTTTTGAGGTGTGACTCGGAGATATACATGTGCAATTAGTATACCGCGCACAAACAAAAAACGGCGGATATTATTCCGCCGCTCCTGTGAAAAATTCACGGATGTATGTGGTGCATGCTGCTACGAACATGCCTGCGAATGTGGGTGCCGTGAGTACTGCAACGATTTGATTGCCCCAGTCGCCATGATGATCACCGTTGGGATTGAATCGCGCCTCACCGAAGCGATATTGGTCGACGAGAAACCATCCAACCTCGGTGTGCATGAGTCCGACATACTCAAGCACCGCACTCCCGAGGAACGCCATGGAAATTGCGACCCCTGTGTACACAAACACCATCTCGACTGAGATACCGATCCGCATATCGATTGGTGTGCGGGGTACGTCCATCTGTAACGACATATATTCCTCCCTTTCCTCTCGGTTTTGTAGCACAAACCGCCCCGCTTGACGACCATATTCTCTCTCCGTATACTGCGTGCATTAGTTCCGCCGCTGGCGGACCCTTTTTTTGAAGGGGTCGGCCTCTATTAATAGAAGCGGAACAGCGGAAAGAACTTATAGACAACATAATCCATATGGCACTCTTTGATCTGAAATCACTGAACTCTGCACTCGACGAGCTGCAGGCTGAACGCGGCATCACCCGTGAGTCAGTAATCGACGCGCTCGCAACCGCACTCGCGGCAGCGTACCGACGTGAATACGGCAAGCGTGGTCAGATCATCCGCGCCACATTCAACCCTGAATCGGGCGATATGGAGTTCCGCCAGGCAAAGATCGTTGTAGACGATACCCTTGTGCGTAAAGAAGACGAGGAGGCTCGCGACGAGAACGATCACCGCTCTCGATTCAATCCTGAGCAACACATTATGCTTGCCGACGCACAGCGCATTAAGCGCGACGCAGCGCTCGACGAAGAGATCTCATTCCCACTCGAAACCCAAGAGGACTTCGGCCGCATCGCAGCCCAGGCTGCCAAGCAGGTCATCATGCAGAAGGTCCGCGAGGCAGAACGCGCTTCTATTATTGAGGAGTACGGAGAGCGCGAAGGCGAAATCGTAACTGGCCACGTACAGCGCTTTGAGCGAGGCAACCTCTACATTGACCTCGGTCGTGCAACGGCTATCTTGCCGTACGACGAGCAGATCCCAGGCGAGCGATACCGACAGGGCGAACGCGTTCGTGCACTCCTTCTTCGAGTAGATGAGGGTGTACGCGGTACATTCATCCGTCTTTCTCGATCTCACCCACGATTCCTCACCAAGCTCTTCGAGGCAGAAGTGCCGGAAATGGCACAGGGCGTTGTGGAAGTGAAGGGTATCGTTCGTGAACCAGGCTCACGCGCAAAGATCGCCGTACACTCAAACGATGATCACGTAGATCCAGTTGGCGCACTCGTGGGCCAGCGTGGTGTACGTGTCGCTGTGGTTACCTCTGAACTTGGCGGTGAAAAAATCGACGTTGTTGAATGGAGCGAAAATGCAGGCGACTACGTAAAGGAGGCCTTGAAGCCTGCGCAGGTACTCTCAATCGAACTCTTCGAGGAGGAGAGCCGCGCGATTGTACAGGTAGCAGAAGATCAGCAGTCACTCGCGATTGGTCGTGGTGGACAAAACGTACGCCTCGCAGCTCGTCTTACGGGCTGGAAGATCGACATTCGCTCTATGGGCGGCGAATCAGTTGCGACCGACGATGGCGCTGAGCCGGTGCAAAGTATCCCGACCGACGTTGAGAACCTGAACGCCACCGAAGATACCTTCGCAGAGGCAAAGGCCGACATTGCCGGAGATGATGACGAAGCAAAGGACAGCGGCGAGGAAAACCTCGACCCAGTCGACCAGGACCGCGACGTTGCTGACGAAACAGTAGAAGAAGAACAAGGGGAAACAAACGAAGATAAAGAGAAGGACGCAGCATAAAACCTAATCCCAGGTGCCACGATACGTATCCTCGTAATCGTAACCCGGGTTCAGGCCGCCGAAGCATCGGCGAGCCATCACAAAAGCCGCCGATAAGGCGGCTTTTGTTTTGTGACGACTGCGGTACACTCTCCCCTATATGAATCTTTGGCACGATGTACCACTTGGCGATGAAGCGCCAAACGAAATTAATGTGATTATCGAGGTTCCGAAAGGATCCAATAATAAGTATGAGATCGATAAGGCGACCGGCCTCATCAAACTCGACCGCGCAAATTACTCCGCGGCTGCTTTCCCCTACGATTACGGCTTCGTTCCACAGACGCTCTGGGAGGACGGCGATGCGCTCGACGTGATCGTGCTCACCACATACCCGCTC
>JACCDV011303112.1_pt1 | contig 18669 bp, 12 predicted proteins | sample 7446131 | NCBI WGS metagenome assembly JACCDV01 (sample SAMN15323448, study PRJNA562643) | freshwater metagenome | isolation source: river surface water | place: USA:Blue River Watershed | collected 2017-08-17 | reverse complement strand
CTCGAGGCTAATGATTCTTTGCTTTATTTTAACTGAAGATATGGCCTTGAGCCCTTCAAGCGGATAGTCTTGGGATATGGAGTCAACTCCAGCTAGAAACTAAAGGATATCCCAAACGCTGATTTCTCCATTTGATTATGCAGTGATTAAATAATCAACTTCATCAATTTTAACAATCTTCATGGCCTTTATTCTGCCTTAGTGCGCCTTGAAGTGTATGCAGTGCTCTAAATTGCCATGTTTCCATATCTTAATTTCTCCCTTCTCAGCTGCATTAATACATTACTACTGGCTACAAGTAAGAAGTCAAGGTAGACTAAGCCGCATTGAAATTTTTCAGTAGTATCTACTTGGCAAATGAGCTTATTTTAGTCTGTACTCATCTGGCGAATGGTTCTGTCTCCTATCAGAAACAAATATTAAAAGCTTTACACTAGCAGCACATGGCTGATATCTTCATTAGAAGGTAAGTACCGAAATCGAATTTATAGTGATAAAGAGCTGAGAGGTTGGCAATATTCCAGAAAATCATCTCCCTACCAGCAACACTCACTAAGAGAACCCCCTTGGCATCCCTTTTTATGTCACTAACACCTTTCTTATGCTCTCTGATTGTTTTCTTGCAAACCCAGTTGTTTACATCCCAAAAGCATATGTTTCCATTATCTAGGCCAATAGCAGTCATCTTCTCATTGACCCCAGCAATACAATTTATTATCCCTTTGCTCTCCTTAGACTATTTCTCTTCGCTACCATTCCACTAGTTAACTGTGCGCAGCTATTGATCGTATCCACCAGCAATCAGCTATCCCTGTGAATGTGCTAATGCTCTAATGGAATTCTAAATATCAAGAAGAATACATCAGAGAGGTGTTTGGAAGCTCTCAGTTGTAGGGAAGAGGGGAGGCCTTCAAGAACACAGATTTGTCCCTAATAAGAGCCAGCAAATATCCTCATGTTGAACGATAAATAATAATAATTTGATGAACAACGAGCTATAATTTAAAATTGTTAGGGGTAAGGGTAGTTATGGCTACAACAATACAACCAAACAAATCAGTGATATCTTGTCCATCAATAAAGATGCAAGCCAATGTACGGAATTACGAATCCTTCAATGCGAACAACTCTACAGTCTTGATGTACATCATCTGTTTACTTAGGGAATTTAAGTGTGTAAAATATTGAAAAACCTTAATCTTTCCAGCAATGCCATCATATAATTAACGCCCCTCAAACACTTAGTCAACTTAGAAGTCCTTAATCTTAAATCTAATAAAATCAAGTCGCTGAGAGGAATAGAAGGGCTCAGGAAATTAATCAAATTAGATGCTTGCCAAAATAAGATCGAAACTTTATAAGGGCTTTGCGAAACAAATAGTCAACTTCAGACTATCATTCTCTTCAAAAACAATATTAAATATTATTAAGAACTTGATCGGCTCAAGTCTTTTAAATCAATAAAGGAAATATCCTTTGAAAAATCAGTCGATAAATCTAATCCTTTCTGTCAAAATAAGCCAGAGTATTACCGTGCCTTACAAACAGCATTATTTGCTTCAAAAGACTGCCTGTAAAAAATTGACGAAATGCCTTCATAACAAATACGATAATTTTTCAAGAAAACCTTCAATCAATCTTTGAGTAATGAATAGCAAAGCCATGAGGTTAGTAATGACAGAATATTGCAAAAGCATCCTCAATTAAATTACGCTAACTAGTTCTAAAATAAGAGAACTTATAATCAATCAGTGAACAATATGGCAAGTCAACAGGTGATGATGATGAGCCAAAGGCAGGCGGACCTCGAGCACATAATTGAAATGAAGGCATAAACCATATAAGAGCTCAAGCATAAGTATGCTCAACTGTAGATGACCAGCACCAATCAATACAGAGATTCCATAAAGAAAGAAGTAGAATTTGAAAGAGTTACAGGGCAGCTGTCTTAGCTTTCAAGAGCCATTGATCAAAAAGACAGTAAAATAAACTAGCTTCACAGAAGAATAGAAGAACTCCTTAAAATCAATACTGCAGCCAATAATCAAGCAGACAATAGATCTCAAGAACTTTAAAAGCTAAGAAGGGATTATAACGAACTAAGAATATAAAACTCTTAACTAAGAGTTTTAAATAAAGACCAGGAAAATCGACTTAGATAATTACAAAATCGAACTTTGACCAATATTGAAGACAAGACACAAAGAATAGAGTAATTTCGATCCAAGAGTGAGGGGTTAATGAAATAGAATTATGAGCTACAGCGCCAGCAATAGTAGTACAAAGATCGAGTAAGAGAGCTGACCCAATTGCTAAAGGAGTGGTAGGCGAAGTACGAGCAAACTGTGCAAGAACTTGAAACGTATCACAATAGCTAGAAGGAATAGATCTTCAGATAGATGGAAGGTAAGAGTAGCTAAATGAATAGGAAATTTGAGGAAGCGCAAAGGCAACTCAATCATGAATGGTAATAGAAAATAAATGGTTTGTAAAGCTAGTATTCACATGCTCTTGAAGCTGCCCTCGAAAAATATCATAAACTAAAGAAAGCCTTCGATGAGAAATATCAAAGCTAATCTGAGTTAAAGACTCTGCTCAAATCAGTGATGTCCAAGAATACGTAGAATTAGAGTACGATCCGTGAATATGAGGATGCTGTGATAAAATCAAAAAAGACCATAATTTCCCTCACTGCTGAGCATGACTCACTTGTGCGTGAGCATTATTAGCTCAAAAATAGATTGTAGAATGAAGTGCGCCAACTTCAAAACGAACTGTCTAAATCCAATTTTATCAGGGACAAGCTTGAGAGGGATATGCGCGAACTGAGAGTCAATAATGAGTACCTACAGAAAAATTTCGATAATCTTAACTCCCGCTAAAAGGAATTCGAAGAATTGTTGTAAAGGAATGAAAACCTTCAAACTGCCTTGGATGCCAAAAATGTAATGCTTGATGACAAAAACGAGACGATTTAATCGCTCAAAGTGGAGCTTGAGTCGATTCAAAAGGACCAAGAAGGGAAGGTGGATATTAAATAGCACTAAAAGCTAAACCAGAAATACAGAAGGCAAAAGGACTTACTTAAATCTCTTGAGGAGCAAAATAATGCGCTGGCCGAGGAAAACAAAGAGCTGGCTGAAAGATGCGAAGTTAACAATACGCTTGAACAAGAGTTCAGTTAGGTCAAGGATATAATGAGGAAGCAGGAGGGCTAAATACGAGAGAAGGAAGAAGTTAATACTTAACTTGTCTACTCCCTTGAAAAACTCAAAACATACTCAGAAAATATCACCGAAGAACTGAACGCTCTCAAAAACTAAAGGAATAAGCTCATACACACTCTTTAAGAAAAGTAAAGCAAATGGGAAAGAGCCCTAAAGGAAAAATAGGCTTAAAATTAGCGTAGGCTTAAAATCGCACAAGATTAGACGAACAGATACAAACAAATCACCTAGCAGTTTAGAGTCTTTACAAAAAGCCTTAATTTTTGATAGTCTGCTTAATTTGATTTGAAAAATACGGTAAAGCTAGGTTGGATCATTAATCTAGGCCTTTCTTGGCCTAGGAGACCCACTCTTTCAATTTTTTCTTGGTAGCGAGTTCAAGCTCCTTCCTCATCATTAAAGTTTATTTTAATTTATAGACTTCCTTTTAGCTAGCTGCGAGCTATAATCTTGACTGCTCATATTTTAATTAGAGGTCGCGGTATTTAAGGGCCAGCTACTCATGCTTCTATTATAACTACGAATACTGCTTCCGTTGCGATATTAGCTCTTTTTGAAGAGATTCCCGTATCTAGTTCGGAGATGACCTTGACGAGTTCACTTACAAACGGTCACTAAAATTTAAGTTCGAGTCTTTGAGAGAGAAATGGGCTGAGTTGTTGTCTTAGTCAAAGCCTTTAAAACGCTGTAGTCGAAATAATTCGTATTCTGAATTTTACTAAGCCATTATTAATAAAATAGAAATGAGGAATAGGTTGAATAAGTAAATAAGCTGATCAAATCACTGCTATTTTTGCTTTGCATCTATATTTGGGTGAATATATTATTCAAAAAGCTAAGCTGCAGTTTGCTTAAGTTCGGGATATTTAGCAGCAACATTGCTTAGAAGGAAGCTGAGAGGGTTTTACTTATCTTTCACTACTCGATTATTGTCAATGATCTAATTGATAAAGGTATTGCCTATCTATACAATTGCCTGCTTAGTTTGCTTCTACAAGAAGTACTGATTGGCTTAGGGAATGTGGTTGAAAGTATGCTCCAGGTCATTTCGGCAGTAAGCAATCAAATTATTGGGGACTTAGTATTGGTCACAAAAGGTACCGCAAGTATTAATCATTGCTATTTTAATATAGTATAAAAAGTTCATTTTCAAATGATTTAACTTTACTACGAGTATTTACAGTTAATTTTAATAGCGAATTGTTTAATATAAGTGGGATGATCTTTAAGGCTGAAAGACTTATTCCAAACCTATCCCTCCAAAGCAAAATTAAAAGAATGCTATCACAAGTGTTTAATAAAATATTCCTTTAGCAATTTATTTAGCCCTATAAATAAAAATAGGGACCTTTAATTTTATTATCATTAAGAGTTGTGATCATAAAATGAACAAGTAGTAAGATCATTCATATGCCCCTTCGAAATATAGCCTCGCCTTGAAAACTTACTCGAGGACTTAGATTCGCACCATCATTCCAATTTTGAGGACTCTAGCCAAAAGTTGCCAGATAGGTTTTAGATTCCCCATCTTTAAGATACTCAAAGCCATCGCAAAGATCTTCCTTATCAATGAAATTGAAGCCATATTCTTGGTTTACATGATAAAGGAGACAAACTGGGATATAAGTGATAGGCTAATAACGCAAAACTCCTAACATATTAGAGATATTATTAGCATTTCGAGTGACCACCCATAGTACAAAAGCATTATACTCTATCTCATGCTTATCACCTACACTTTGAAATTCTTTCTCAACTAACAACACGAGGACCTGCTGGATTAGGCAGCCAAGATTTGCCCAGGATTTAGGTGTATTTTTGAAAACTGGGCGAAGAAACACTCCAATTTAACCAAAAGAATCAACCCCAAAACATTAAACAAAGTTTATCAAGATATTATTTTGAATGTAAGGCACGAATAGCCTGATTTCAATCTTATTGTTGATTCAACCCTTCAAATCTCCCCCGCTTATAATCCAGAAAAAGCAGAAAAAAATAAAAGCTTGGAGAAGAAATAAGGAAGGCCAGGTGAGAATGAATTGCTGGCACGTGAGCAGCCATCAAAGATGATAAAAACTGAAGCCCTCGATCGCGTCCACTTTGAGCAAAATCCTCTATTTTCATCCAGTAGGATCAATTAAATGATCACAGCTGGATTCAATATTAGTGGTAGTGATGCTTCAAACTTTCAAGTCTTCGGACAAATCAACAAAAGCCTAAATATAGGTACTGGTTTCGGCAATAGTGTATTTGGAAGCAGTGCCTTAATTGGAGTTCCAAGTTGTCCACCCAAAGATTATTAGGACTATTGCGAATAGTTGAACTTAGGTCTTCAATAAGGGCAAAGCGAGTAAAATATAAATTTGCAAGAAGAAGGACCGCCTCCAACAAGCGTGATCAATCTATCTCGAGTAAATCTAATCACTGAGAAGTATCTGACTCTCCAAAGGGAAGAGAGCTAAAACTATGGATGAATGATGATGAATTATGATTAGATTTATTATGTACGATGAATGCTTGAGTTAAAAGGCGAAAAGATCATTATGACTATTATCAATCGAATTCGGAATACATTTTGCTTTGTTATTGTACAATTACTATTGTCCAGGGCCTGGCACTTTCTCAGAGCCCTTTAAGTGTACTGGATCACGATGGGATTTGGGGAATTTGGTATTTTAGTTACGACCATAAGGGTTTTATGGATTGCCTATCCCGTACTTTTGGACATCATCTTGAAATATTTTATGGCTTACATTGGCCTGGTCCTGGCTGAAAGACTATGGGCTCTCTTCTACGACTGATATCGAGTGAATTATGTATCTTTATGGAACTAGGATTTGTAAATTTTGAGTCCATTATTGATTTCTATTCTATCTTGAGAGTTGAAGGGACTGAGTATGCTCCTGGTCCTGGGACCTTTATAGTTTACAGATATACTGATAGGATACTTTTGAGGTTGACATCTTCGTGTCTTGATTTCATTGATGCGTATCTTTTTTCAAGTGTCGATGGCGCAGTGTAATTATTTGGGGCTGGATACTGGACAAACTCCTTTAAGTTTTCCAAAGGACCACCGATTTGCTATATTATTTTGGTTATACATATCGGCCACTTTTGAATGCATTGCCTTTTTTTACCTCGATAGTGGAGGGAATATTATAGGTGTGCGGAATATTTTCATATGTCTTCTCTGTATGCACCACTCCAAGTGACCGCTGTCCATAGCCTATTAGTGCACTCCTTCTATCTTTTTCAAAGGGAGGGAGATAGTAAACATCGCTTCTGAATAAAACAAAGTCTACTGCGGTTTAGGCTCATTGAATCTGCCTTCTTTGCCGAAGGAATATTTTTGTTTGGCTGGGGATGTATTAAGTGAGTGAGATGTCATTTTTATTAATAGCCTTAGTAAATATATTTATAAAGCTAATCAATAAATTAAAAAAACTCACTGTACTTGATTTAGATGAAATTTTGAGAAGGGTAAGGAAGATTATGGATTGCATTTTTGTCCATAATAATAGTTGGCATATTTATTAATAAAATTGTTCTGGTGGGAATAAAATATTAGTTAAATAGTGGATTTTTGTGTTTTGGTATGCCTATATGCTACTTACTTATTTGAATTGTATTGTATTCATTAATTTGATTCTATTATTAACGTATTTCTGATGCTCAACGAAGAATAACTGGCTGATGAGGAACTGAACAGACTGTAGGACATCATTAACGACAAGATTGATGTGATTAGAAAGGTTCTCCAGGAGGAGGATCGCTCTATTGTCTAAGAAATTGTGATGAAGAAAAGCCATTCAACCGATCCAAGTATTCAATTATTCACTTAGTCTACCCCAAATACGATAAAAAGAACTGTTACTATCAGGAGTTTTGGAAGGTTTACCTCCTCAACGAAATCATGATCTCCAAGATCAAGGAATATTCAGATGGGAATAAGATCCTTGTGAAAGAGGTGCAGGAACTGGAAGATGCTTAAAAGGAGTGGAGCACCATCTGGACTCAAAAAAGCAAGAAGAAAATAAGACGGACTTCAGATATGATTGATAAAATCTTTCAATGCCCCTTTGATAGATGCTCGAGGACTTATGGATCCGATGTCTCCTTGAACCTTCATATGAAGCTTAAACACAACAGTGGGACGAAGACAGAAAGAGAAAACCTGGCCAAAGAAATCTGCCTTGCATAGGAAAAAGGAAGCAAAATCAAAATCACATTGAACTTCCCTCCTGGCTATCTTTAGGAGTTTAGATAGAACTTTAGAAAGGAAAATTTGATCTGATGCCATTCATATTAAGTGAAATTCTAGATAGCATTCATCTAAGGAAGCATACATGGAGTCTTATTTTAGATAGTAATATATTGTTATGAAGGAGGCCAAGACTATCCAATAGTATATAGTGAAAGTGAAGCAAGATGCAAATAAGATGAATAAAGAGCATGTGGCAAGTGTGTCTGAGCAATATTATTTATATTACAGGCGAAAATCGTATTTTAATCGTATTAAATGGTCTTGGATCTGCATCTTACTGATAACCTTGGCTTATAGAGCCTACAATATTGCCATCTAGAACGAATATCACATAATGATTAAGAAAATGATTTGTGAGTGATCTATTTGTCTGTATGCTGTTATTCGGAATGATAATAAATAAGGGTAATAATAATTTAAATGAGCGAGAAGTCAACTATAAATTTGATGACCCTTCAAAAGAACATTCAAGAGTCACTGAAGAAGCCGGAAGCAAAGTAGGCCTGCCTTTCATTTGAATAGTACCATTAATATTATCCCAGCAAACTCATCTTACTTTACTCATCACAATTTGGCATTTATATCATGCCGCAACTTGATACCATCGACGGTAATACTTGATTTATTAAGTATGGCATGGCGTACTCTTCGTGCGCTATGGGTTGTTCAAGGATGCCAAATTTAAATTCAGAATGAACTTCGATCAGTTTCCTCGTCGCCCTCCCAGAGTCACCTTTGTTAGCGAAATATACCATCCCTTAGTTAACCAATAGAATGGTTAGTTAGATTTAGGGGAGGAAATCAATAAAAATTGGAACTATGGAACTGAGCATTTGATTTTCACCGTCATCGAACATATCAGACTCATCTTCATCGATGTAAAAAAATATGAAGTGGCTGACTCTTTCAATAAAAAGGCAGGTGAACTTTTTAAGTCAAATGTTGATTAGTTTTTCATAAAAGTAAGAGAATGCGTATAGACATCAAAAAATCAAGTTTACAACAACTACCCAGAAAGTAGTCTCAAGGTATACAGTGAGTAATTTAGTTTTTGCCCTTCAACGAGCGACACAAAAAGATCAAGGACCATCTTTCGCAAATATGTGAAGACCAAAGTCTAAGCCAGGAGGAGAAGAAAAAGAAATTTATGCGTATTCTTAAATAATGACATGCTTTATAAATATTCACATAATTAATAATAATTGGATGTTTAAGAAAAATCCATCGCGGCCGCCCATCATCGTGGAGCTTAAGAAATTGCCAAATGGATACAAGGTTCACCCTTCAGAAGCGAGTAACCTTTTCCAGTTCAAGAGGGTAACGAGAACAATGTATCGACGTTAGTTTTTGACTATTTAGCTGATCTGATCCAGCCCAGCATGGGTATGTAATCTCAAGGCCTAGGAGTATCAAGCACCATCATCCAACCTCCCTCTCACGTCACCTTGCCTGCCTTCGCTGGATGGTTTAGAATAGATTCCGTCCACCCCATTTAGCGCGAATTTTTCCCTTAGTTCTTTCAATCAGATGTATCAGAAGAATGCTTCTCTTTCACAGTAAAAAATTCAAGGCTCTACAAATATTACCGAAATACCATAATTGGGATGTGGCGATAGAATGTAAAAAAATACATATCTTCCGCCCACTGCCGTAGGAATTTAGTTGGCGACGTAAGTAGTATTATCAGAATCCATGGATTTTTATAGAATTGGGGCTTAATAAATTTCCCATCCAAAGACCATAGTAAAGGAGTGATTGCACAAAAGGCTGAAAGATTGAGCTGCTATGTTTGCGAAGATGCAAGCAGCTAAATCTTCCACATAGCTCCAGTGGAAGATGTGCTTTTTCAGCTATGCGACTCATGCTTTCAAGAGGGGTTGTACTCTGAGGAAATGGAGAGCAAAGATTTTATCCAAATACTAAGTACTGAGTATAAGCACCCTTAAAATAAGATAATGAATACATCTCAAGTGATTCGAATGCTGGAGCTGTTGTCTGTGGCTGCTGGCCCAGCTCGTGATAGAGATAAGTAGGCATGGGCAGCAGTTCAGAAGGAGTTTCCTCGTATCTCTTTCTTATATATAGAATTCTCAAGAGAAGATCTCGTCTATAACTTCCTGAGGATCCCTCTCAACTACGAAATGAATGCCAACATCTTTGAAAATAATGAGGATGCACAAAGCGAAAAAGGGCTCAACAACACTGCCTAACCATCTATTTTATAAGATTTTCATAACCCTTTGCAGACCAGCATAGCAGTGAGCTACTACCGATGGAAGCAGTAGCAGCTATCGCCTTAGTCGAAACTTGCACGGGTATTTAATGCAGCGGAGTTACAAGCTAGAATTTTAGCGTAAGAGCAAGCGCAGAAGATAGATGAGGTGGTGAAGATGATGGTGGAAGTGAGCTACTCGAAGCTATAAAACAAATCCCTTTTTATCTATGAGTATGAAAAGCTTATTGAGCGCAGCAACTAAAGCCAAAAGAAGGTAATTATGAGTATTCTTGCCTAATCCTTGAAGCATAATGTGCGCTTGATTGAAAGTCAGGAATAGCCATAGCAACTATATCGTTAGCAATAAAATGAGGTTTTGTTTGGTTGATTATAATTCTTTAATGTATCAAAATATATCCAATTTAGAATACAAATCATATGTCTTTGGTTCTCTCTTCCTATATGTTTTGACTGAGCATCGATTTATTAAGATCCTCTTTTGTGAGATTATTAGACAACTATTGCTTTTGCTTTCGATAGATAAGAACAGTAACGATAAGTACAACGAAGCAGGTCAAACTGAAATAGTTAAATGGTCCGGTTCGGCTGACATATTCGAAAAGAATCGCCCCTAGTATTGTTTGACATAGGATCCCAATGACTCCGAAAAAAGTTTGGATACCTGTAAGGAATCCTCGTGATTAGGGTGTCGAATATTAGTTGACTAAATAGAGGGAGGCAGTAAGAAGGCCAGACATTCCAAGTCCGAGGATGATCAAGGATAGAAACGAGATGAAGGATTTAGCCTAGGGTGCAAAGTTGATGAGCGCTGACCCAATCATGGCCAAAGTTAGCATGATAATCATAACTCTTGATCTGCTGTAGTCCTTCCTTCCATAGTAGAATCCATAGATGATGCAAGTCATCATAATAACGAGGTAAGCGATCCCGCTGAGCATGGATGATGTTCTAAAGGCCTACTCATAGACTGTATCAGATCTGTTATCCTTGTCACTAAAGCTGTAAGTCCAAAGTACCAAGTAGAGTGACAGTAAGATCGAATCTCCTCTTGCTAAAAAGGCAGCTGTGTAGCTGTTTGTAATTTCAGGGGACTTAAGAGATTATTTGGCGATGGCGTAAAGCTATTTAGCTGATTTTCTTTGCTGCTAGGGGCGAGAATAGTAATCGTTGCCTGGCTTCAAGCAGATTAACGTGTACAGTAAGCCGATCAATAAAATAAGTGTTGAAATTACTCCATACTGGATATAAATTCTAGAATCGTCGCTGATGTTGGTCAGCAAGGTAAAGTTGATGTAGGCTGATCCAAGAGCACCGAAGCTTGACATCAGGACTAGAAAAGCTGCAGAAGTCCCTCGACTTTGATGGCTCACATAATCTGCAAGTAAAGGGACAACAGAAATAGCGATAGCACCTTTGTTATTTGATTATTACCTGTCGCATAGATGCAGCGAAGGATTACATACATCCAGTATGTGGGGGCATAGGGCATTAAGGACATAGTCACACTAATGCATATAATTCCATAGATATTTACTTTCTTACGGCCAATACGGTCGGCCAAGTACCCGAAGATAGGCGCACAGAATAGCTTCACAATAATATCGAAGGTTATTACAAGGGCGTTTCTGAAATTCTCAATCTGTTCTTTTCGGTCGATTTGGAATGACTTTTGGAAGAGTAAAGGCTGAAGGGAGTCAATGCTAACAAAGACAAAAGACAGCATAAAGTAGTGCACCAAGCATCCAATATAATTGCGTGTGTTGATTCCTTAGTTTAGAGTAATTTTGTTCCAACAGGTCTGCATTTTATTTTTATATTCGCATATCAACAGTTGGATATTTCCGATCGAAGGGACCGATAAGGATTTGAAGATGCCAACCGAAAAATGATCAGGTTTTATGCTAGATTATAATATGAATATGTTGATCATATGAGTTTGGGAATGAAGATGCTATTCCATTTGATTTCCTTGGACATGAAGGATATTATGGATTATTATTCGAAGGGTTTCACTGACTAGAGCTTCTCAAAGTAGTTTTACTAAAGAGTTGTCTAGGAATCGTACAGGATTTGGTTTAGATTCTTACGGAAACTTATCTTGCTGATATTCATATTGCTGTTATTCAACTGTATTTTGGGGCTAAATAGCTCACCGTTGTTTATTAGCTATTGGATGAGCTTGCACGTGGTGACTGCCAGTGGAGGGAGGACTTACTATTGATGCATTTGGCCCTACTACTACTCGCTTATCATCTTGCTTTACGAGCTCTTCTTCTCGGCAAGAATCACATCCCTCAGAGCCAAGTGTATCTTTTTAAGATAGTTGTTGAGGTATAAATTGATGACGCGCTTGTCGCCTTGATCGCTGGCGTATATGCCCGAAAGATCGTTCTGAATATTGTTGAGAAGCGAAGGATTGGTCTGAGTAAGGCTGCTCATCATTGATCTGAAATACCCAACAAAGCAATGGTACTCCGTCGAAATAAGCTATTTGTCTTTGCTGAGTAAATAGGCCATGAACTTCTAATAGCAAAACTTATTGTAAATTTTCTAAAACTTGGCGTCGAATAGTATGAGTCTATCTGAAGCTAGGAGCATTTCTTAAAGCAAAGTCAATGAGTATTTATAAACTAAGAGATACACACAGTATGTATAGACCAAAATTTATTGATTATTCTATTGGCCTGCTATACTACTGAGCTTATTGCATAGGATCATCAGATAGGATATTTTGTTGCGCCTTTCAATAAAGTATCCAAAGTATTCATCGATCAGCTCCTTGTTTGTTTTGCAGAAGTATACTTCACTGAAAAACTACTCGTTACTCTCATAATGGGGATATATTTTGTTCAATTATTACTCAGTGCTGAGATCTACTTTTTTTAAAATTTTGTGGAGATGCTGGCAAGATTCAATGAAGTAACTTTCCCTAAAATGCCAATAGGTTTTATTGGCAATAGAATAAAAGCTTGTGTTGGGGTGTTAAGCTGGCTCTGAGGAGCTCTTTAATAAATACTTATTAAAAAGAAACTCCCAATCGATTCTGTCTTTTTCCTAAACCACCATGATCCTCTTCAGCATTTTTTTGGTGTCTGCTGACACGTAAGGATACTTAGGGAAGTGTATATCTTTTTTAACTCTTTACTTAAGCTCCATTAGGTTCATGCACCCAGAAAAAGGATTTTTACCGTACAACATCTCATAAAATATAACACCAAGAGACCAAATGTCAGTTTTTTATGTATATTTCTTACGCTCAAAGATTTGAGGAGACATGTAGAGAGGAGAACCAACCATCGATTCAAGGAGTTGATCGTGATTTTCGATCGACTTTGAAAATCCCAAGTCTGCTATTTTCAGTGAATAATTATGCATGAGAAGGTTTGCAGGTTTAATATCTCTATGCACAATATTCCTTTCTCTTAAATTATAAAATCCCTGTAAAATTTCCTACATTAAGTAGGGAGTACCCTAAAGAAGGCGAGAGCTTCAAACTCGGTGAGATAACCTCTATTTTTGAGATAGGTCTAAAGATTGTCGCCATTGCAGTATTAGCAGAGAATATAGATATGCCTTTCCGAGCTGAGTAGATGATGGTGATACGTTTTGGCTTGATAAAACTAGACAATATGCTGGTTTCTGGCAATCTGCATATTGATGATTTCATCCTTGATCTTCTTTATCAGCACCTATTGATTCTACTGAGCACTTATCTTCTCCAGAGAGATAATCTTGCAGGCGAATGGAAGATGAGATGATTCATCAAAGCCCAGGAAGACCTCTCCGAATGCGCCTTGGCCTAACTTCAGGCTCTTGCTGTAGTACATTTCTTTATTTTTCTCAATTCTGCGAAGTTGTAGTTGCTTTGTGATTTCCTTCATTAGTATTATAATAATTCTGGTTAACTATTGATCAAAATTTGATGGCTATATTGATAAAAAATATAATCAAGTGTGTTTATTTGGGATTCGATTGTTCTTGTGAAGAAGGTTAAACACTGTATGCGAAATCTATTTTATTATCTTCTCCCGCTCATTGTCTAACTCCTTAATCTTTTATTACTACACTTAGTTCCCGCCTTCCTAATCCTTATCTTATTATTACACAGGAATCTATATCTATATTTTTAAAGGCTTCTTTTCATTCTTTACCTTCTTCTAACATTATCCTCCATACTTGTTTGACTGAAGGGAATCCTTTATTTGCTTATTTTTGAGGTAAGAGGAAGAATAGTTGTTTTGGCTGAGTTGCTTTTGGTTTATTGGATTAAAAGTTTATAGCATTGTGGGAGCTTATATTTTTTCATGTTTGTTGAATTTTTGAGGGGAAAAGGCTCTCGGCTAATTGCTTGGTATGCTCTTGACTTTGACTTATATTTGCAATTTTTACTTTTCCTTATCAATCTTTTCAGGCTTTTTGAATTTCATATCATTGATATTGATAAACCTGGGAGTCTTTTATTTGCTGTCCTTTTTTTATTTTTATTTCCCCGCCTTTGCTTTGCTGTCTTCATTCTTATTACTTTTACTAATCGAAAAAGTATTTAGATTGATCTTTTCCACCTTTACTTTAACTTCTCGTGTTTTGGTGGGTGTGGTGGTCTTCTATATTTGCGAATGATTCTTTTCTGATGATTTATGGCTTTATATATCTGAAAGAAATTCGTGGATAAGAAGATTCATCTATTTGTTAGTCTTCTATGGTGAGGTATATTATCTTTTTCTACTACACTTCACCATAGTTTAATACTCCTTTAGGTATTTAGAATACTATTATTATTCTTGACTTTGGCTGTTATCCTATTTATTCATAGTATGAAACAGAGTTAATCCTGCCTATTTCGATATACGCTCGTTTTCCATCATTATTTCAGCTTAATTGTAGTTCGCAAGGGCATGCTTAATGATTGGGCACTCATTAATCTGAGAAGATGGTGCCTATGTGCTCATATGATATAGTATATGAGATTGCATATATCTATTCAAAAAATCTTATGCAGCTTTATTATGGCTGATTGGATGATTAGGTGTGAAAGCTATAGGAGGGGTTATCGCCTTCGCCTTTTTCATTTGGGTTAAGAAATATTATAATTTAATCAATACATTTATTATATCTGTTAATAAAGCCGGACAAATAAGAGTGCTTGGCAGTTAATCATTTCCATATTTTAGTCATCAGCTTGCAGTGACTCCTCCATTAGGAATTGAATTTATTATACAGGGATTTTATATTTTCCTCTATTTCCTTAGCAGTGTTTTACCAATCCTTGATGAACCTTTCGTCAAAGAGCCCAACCTTCTCTTGCAATAACTCTGCCAAAGCTACTTTTTCAGAGGGTAAAGCACCAACTTTAGTGACTAGCTGGCCACGCCTATCAATTGACTATTTTATTTTTTTGAGAAGCAAGCTATAATGCCTGATCCAATAAATAATGTTATTGTCTATCCAGTCTGCATGCTTCTAATAGAAGGATCGACTTGATGAAAGCTTAGAACTTAGTCTTAGAACACTATCAATATTACTCTCTATGTTGCATATTTATGAGTTTTACTTATAAATGGCTACTATTTTTTAAATTTTGGCTGCAAAGATGGCAAGCTTTTAGTTGCAGTGTTGAAGCTGCTGGGCCACCAGGCTGAAGTGACTGCTATTTTTATTAGATTATTATTGAATTTGCTTTAACTTGGCTTAGAAATTATTATCTTGGGCTGGACTTAAGTAGCTGAAAAAGCTAAAACTCGATCTCATTATCTTTTTAATGCTGTTGTAGTTTTCCTCAATCGCTCCAATCTGAAACTCCTTCTCCTGCTGAACCGAAATGGAAAGCAGATTATTCATCTATTTATGAAATGTTTATTATGACTCTTCCAAAAATATTTACAGAACAATAGACTTTGATATCTATCTGTGAGAAAGTAAAAAATTCAAATATTGCTAAAGCTCAAAAAGGCGTTTTTCAATAAGCACCATCTTTTCCTGCTCAGTGCCTATTGACAGTTTTAATTTGGCGAAAAACTAAAGACTTTTTTAAGGGAAGGGGTAGATGATGTAGCCAAAATAATGATGGCCTATTAATCTTTATAGATTAGCAAAATCTGCATATCTCCTCTTGACGGAATAGGTTTTTTGTTTCTTCTGGACTTAAATCTAGAATATCTGCGTTTCTATTTTCAGGAAGTATTCTTGCTCATAGCCAACTATACGTATCTTTATGGCTTGGCCTGAGTGATATAGATTATTTATCGCCTTATTCAACACGATGAAGTTGTATTATTTCATTTATTCCTCAAGCACCTAGTATTCATTTGCATTTTTCTATACACTCACCTTCTCATCTTTTCTTGCAATTATAATAGACTCCTCCATCCCCTTATTGGTTGATTCATGTATCTATTCTTCATCTCGCATTGCCTCTTACTCATTATAGCTTTTTGACTATTTTTGCATTCCTTATTTTTAATAAGTATTAATTTCTTTTTTAGTGCTGGATGATTGTTAGTTCATATCAATGTAATGCTATTATTATCTATTTTGATAAATGGTTTCGCTAATTTATTTCAATTACAATTTCGATTATATATTATTCTTCTTGCTTCCTATAAATGCTTATTTGCTCTTTCTTTACTATTACGAGTCTATCTACTCATACTACATTTAAGTACCCATGTTCTCTTGGGCTTTTATTTAGACTTATGAATTGGCTTTTTGGACTAAGGCGAGATGGGGTTGGGATTAGTGAGGTTATTTCTCATTTGTTTATGAACTTTCCTCAGATTAAATGTCGTATCCGTTGGTATTCTCATATACTCCTGAGCTTAATGTTTGATAGATCTAATTGTAATCATCTCCATTCTATTATTATTTCTGCGCAAACTCAGATTGAGAGAGGTTTTTCATAAAATCACAGTTTGATGGGAAGGTCCTAGCCGCCCCCTATACCTATTGACTCTTGTTCATATTTGTACTATCTGATGCCTTCATAATCAAATATATTAAATATGTTAATAGCTTATCAAGTACTCCCAAAGAATTTAGAAACGTTTAGTAAATTAGTTCGAACATTTCTGGGTGGAGCTTTCTTCTATTCAATTATATCTGCAACCTCAAATGTCAATTGTTAAGGGATTTTGGAGATTAAATAAAAAGCTAGCTTATTCTTTCTATTAACGTGTCTCTGCAGATAAATAGAAATGAGCCTGGCGCTGGAAAGCTTGGACTTTTCGACCAGTTAGTCAAGCTTTTCTTATTGATCCTATTGGTTCTATTGATCCTACTGGTTATCAATCGATGCGTGAGCTTAGATAGAATTAAGTTATTATAGAGTCTTTGCCCTTGATATTTCTTCTGATTTCAACTTGAAAGATTGGATGATGGCAAGAAGATTATTGAATTTGGCCAGGTTTTAATCTTCTTCTTCAGTTTTATCCTGCATGACTGAAGAAGTTCTTTGCTTTGTCGACTCCGGCTTATCATTCATAGAATTTATTGTCTTTAGTCTCCTCTCAAACACGAAATGCTTATCTTTGTATCTCTCACTCACCCCTTCCACGCCTATTTTTGAAATACTCTTTTGGATTTATTGGCTTAATGTAAGATGAGAGTTGTGAGATTCCCTTTGATAATCAATCGTGGTCAACTTTTGTAACTTTTCAGTATCTGAGTTGGAGGTTGGCACAAGTTTTCGAAATTTATTTTTTTTATGTTTGTCTCCAGTAATCATATTGAAATCAAATGAAATAACATAGTATAGACTCAAAAATTGAGGAAAAAGTTGAGAGTAATTGATTGTACTAAAAAAATGTGGTATATTAACATCTGGCAAGTTGTAATATATATTTGTTGATAGTATTGGTTAAATGCGTCAATCATAATCTAATTTTTTATAGACATTGTATAAGGACTCCTTTTAATTTTGTCGCGATTCTTATATCAATTTAACAACCTATTCCTCTATACGTCTTTTACCGTCAAGCTTTCTCAGTCTTTAATTGAACTTTTGCCTGCTGTCATAGAACACCACCTTTTTAACAATATAGCATTCTAACTTAGAGTTACCAATAGCCTTCGCTTATGCTATCGCCTAACGCTCATATTCTTTTTGCATCTTTATGCTCTCCATACTCTTTTCCTCCCTGTAGCATTTGGAAAGTTTGTATAGCGCCTTTATTTTGAGATTATGAAGGAATAGTTTTACTTATTCGTTCTTATTTGGGGATTTTGAGCTTAGCTTTATGTCAATCAATTACAAAGCCTATTTGAATGCTTAGATTGCTTTAGATTTGTTACTTATCTTTTTCCTCAGCCTCCCCAGATAAAAGTAATTGACCTAGAGCATACAATTTTAGCTCTTCTTCAACGACTATATCTTCTGGAATTAATGCAGTTAATCTAGGAATAAAGTTAATATTTGTTCTGCATTCGTGTACCTGTCGATTTTCTTGATCTACCTATCCTCTAAGAAATAATCGCGATTCCTATAACTCTCTAACTCGAAAATGCAATACATTAGTTTATTTATTGCATCTATTTTGACAATTAAAAACTTTTCGTAAAATATTTCGTCGTATTTAGGATCAATGAAGCGGAGGCATTCTGCAAAATATGAGGCGCTCTTAAGTAGATCCTTATTTTTGAGATAGTTGATTCCTGCCTATCGAACAGTTTATAAATAATTCATGAAAATGGATGTCGTCTTCTAAGTTTTTTAGCCATATTGTTTGGCAAAGGCTTATATCCTTTTCTTTATTTTATCGATTTAGGGATTGTTCTTGATCTCTGGAAGATCAAGATTCAATCTCTCTTTCAAAAAGTGCTTCATGTCTGCCTCTGGAACGATATAGACGCTTTCCTGGCGAAGAAGATTGTTCGAGGTTTTTACTCCTGCTTCTTCAAATTCAAATGTCACCCCTTCTTTTGAATTCTTATTTAAAATTGCCCTCATT
>JACCDV010562167.1_pt1 | contig 18671 bp, 16 predicted proteins | sample 7446131 | NCBI WGS metagenome assembly JACCDV01 (sample SAMN15323448, study PRJNA562643) | freshwater metagenome | isolation source: river surface water | place: USA:Blue River Watershed | collected 2017-08-17 | reverse complement strand
TTGCCCCAAAAAACCTGATTTTTCTGGTTGAGCAAGATGATGCCGACGTTGGGTCTGAACCCTTCTCGGTCAAGCATAATCGAACCTCAAATTTTTAAACTGAGTCGATTATGCACAGAGCTGCAGCACTTCACTCAGATTTCGTTCCAATTTCCCTACTAAATTGATGATTCGATTGCACGCATGAAAGCTTCCCAGTTTCTCATTTCCACCCTCAAAGAGGCCCCAGCCGACGCCGAAGTGGTTAGCCACAAATTGATGATGCGTGCGGGCTTGATCAAAAAGCTCGGTGCTGGCATTTACAACTACATGCCGATGGGTTTGCGCGTGATTCGCAAGGTCGAGGCGATCGTGCGTGAAGAGATGAACAAAGCTGGCGCGATTGAGCTGACCATGCCCGTGGTGCAACCTGCTGAGTTGTGTCAAGAAACAGGTCGCTTTGACAAAATGGGTCCTGAGTTGTTGCGCATTCAAGACCGTCATGGCCGCGACTTTGTGGTGCAACCCACCAGCGAAGAAGTGGTGACCGACATTGCCCGTCAAGAGATTCGCAGTTACAAACAGCTGCCTAAGAACTTCTACCAAATTCAAACCAAGTTCCGTGATGAACGTCGCCCACGCTTTGGCCTGATGCGCGGTCGTGAATTCATCATGAAAGACGCGTACAGCTTTGACCGCGACCAAGAATCGGCTAAGCAAAGCTATCAAGTCATGGCGGCGGCGTATCGCAATATTTTTGACCGCTTCGGTCTGACTTACCGTGCCGTGGCTGCTGACAGCGGCGCCATTGGCGGCGACTTGAGTGAAGAGTTCCAAGTGATTGCGGCCACCGGCGAAGACGCCATCGTGTATTGCCCCACCAGCACCTATGCCGCCAACATGGAAAAGGCTGAGGCCTTGGCACCCACGCAAACACGTGGCGCCCCTACGAAGGCACTGACCAAAACCGCCACTCCTGGTAAGAGTACGTGTGAAGACGTGGCCGTTTTGTTGAATGTGCCTTTGAACACCACTGTCAAGTCGTTGGTCTTGGCCACCGACACGCACAATGACAAAGGTGAAGTGGTGAAATCGCAAGTCTGGCTCTTGCTCTTGCGTGGTGACCACGACATGAACGAAGTCAAAGTGGGCAAGCTGCCCGGCTTTGAAGGGGGCTTCCGCTTTGCCACCACTGCTGAAATTGAAGACCACTTTGCTTGCAAGCCAGGCTACCTCGGTCCTGTCAATTTGAAGCAGCCATTGAAAATCGTGGCTGACCGTGACGTGGCGGTGATGGCCGATTGGATTTGCGGCGCCAACGAAGTGGACTTTCACATGACCGGCGTCAACTTTGGCCGCGATGTGTCCGAGCCAGATTTGGTGGCCGACATTCGCAACGTGGTGGCGGGTGACGCTTCACCTGATGGTCAAGGCGTGCTCGCCATTGAGCGCGGCATCGAAGTGGGCCATGTGTTCTACCTCGGTACCAAATACAGCCAAGCCATGAATGCCACGTTCTTAGATGTGAATGGCAAACCGCAGTTTATGGAAATGGGCTGCTACGGCATTGGCGTGACGCGTTTGCCGGCCGCTGCAATCGAGCAAAACCACGACGAGCGCGGCATCATTTGGCCCGATGCGATTGCGCCGTTCACCGCCGTGATTTGCCCCGTCAACATGGACCGCAGCGAAGACGTGAAAGCAGCAGCCTTCAAGCTCTACGAAGAGTTACTGGCCTTGGGCGTGGATGTGATCTTGGACGACCGTGGTGAGCGCCCCGGCGCGATGTTTGCCGATTGGGAACTGATCGGCGTGCCACACCGCGTGACCATTGGCGACAAAGGTTTGAAAGACGGCGTTGTCGAGTACCAAAACCGCCGCGACGCCGAGTCCACCAAAGTAGCCGTGGCCGATGTGTTGGCGCATGTGAAGGCCAAGCTCGGTTTGTGATTTTCATGGCCCGCAGCCTGCGTCTTTTCAGTCGTGTGCTGCGCGCGCCATGGGCGATGGCTTGGAGGCGGTTCCTTGTGGGACTGCTTTTGTTTTTGGCAAGTATGAGTGTCACCGTGCAAGCAGGCACGCAGCGCGAAGAACCCTTGATTGACTCAGTACGCACTGCGCTCAGCGCAGCGGTGCACCAGTCGGGACCTCCGGCTTTGGTGCATGCCGATGTGAATGCTGCCAATACGTTTCAGTTGTGGCTCACACAAACAGAGGCACGTTTAGAAAAACAACTGCACGGGCGCAAAGCCAGCCCTGCGACGCAGGGCCTCGCGCTTGCAGAGTACACACACAAAGGGGGCACGCGTGACTCGCTTGACCGATTGGCACATGAATTAGCTAGCCCACTTTTGCGCCGCGAGTTTTTACAAACGGTTTGGTACGAAAGTCAGCGCGCGGGACTAGAGCCTTCACTGGTCTTAGGGCTCATTCAAGTGGAGAGTGGTTTTCGCAAGTTCGCCATCAGCAGCGCAGGGGCGCGAGGGTTCATGCAAGTCATGCCGTTTTGGACCCGTGTGTTGAGCGAGGGCGATGCCAGCGTGTTGTTTCAAACGCAAGCCAATTTGCGCTTTGGGTGTGTCATCTTGCGGCACTATTTGAACGTTGAGCATGGCGACTTGTTCATGGCTCTAGGGCGTTACAACGGCAGTCGCGGGCAAGCACCTTATCCAAACGCTGTGCTGGCAGCACAAAAGGGGTGGCAATGAAACTGTGGGTACTCGTATTGGCGACGCTGATGTTGACAGGCTGCGCTACCAAAGCTTATCGCGCGGTTGAGAATGAATGCAAGCCACAGGCTTGGGCGGACTATCCCGAGCACAAAGTACATACGGTGCAGACGCGTCAGCGTTTGATTCATGTTGCTACAGGCATGCAAAACTGCTACACCTACCAAGAAGGTAAACATGCACACACAGTGTGTAACCCGATCATGCGTCCTGAGTTCATCACTTACCAAGAAACTGTGGTGCTTGATCAAAACGAGGCAGTGCGCAATATGGCCATTGCTTCGTGTTCAGCCAATTTGTGCTTGCAGCGCTACGGCAACGCGACGTGCAAGACAGATCAGCTCTTGGTTCCTTTGTCGCCGGCAGAGCTTAACCGTTGATGGCTTTTTGCAACTCACCTGACTCGTACATTTCCATCATGATGTCAGAGCCACCAATGAACTCGCCTTTGACATAGAGCTGAGGAATGGTGGGCCAGTTGCTGTATTCCTTGATGCCTTGGCGGATTTCTTGGTCTTCCAACACGTTCACGGTTTTGATGGCCTTGGGGTCGACACCACACGCTTTGAGTACTTGCACTGCGCGGCCCGAAAAACCACACATGGGGAAGCTGGCGCTGCCTTTCATGAACAGCAGAATTTCATTTTGTTTGACCAAGTCATCAATGCGTTGTTGCGTGTCGCTCATGGCGTTTCTCCAAAACTAAAAACTAAATAGATTATTTCACTGTTGGCCAGCGCCCGCCGCTGCACCGCAAGATGCCCGCTAGGTCGGCATGGCTTTGTACCTGTGTGAAGCCTGCATTGTTGAACAAGTCTTGCACAGCGTGTGCTTGGTCGTAGCCGTGCTCTAGCAGCAGCCAACCGCCCGGTTTCAAATGGTGTGGTGCTTGACGCACGATGGTGCGCAAGTCGTCAAGCCCATCGTGACCAGAGGCTAGGGCGATCAACGGCTCGTGGGTGAGGGCTGCTAAATGTGCATCGGCATGGGCGATGTACGGTGGGTTGGATACGATGGCATCGAACAGGGGACCAGTGACAAAGGGTGAAAGCCAAGACCCCGCATGACACGTCACGGGCAGCCCTAAACGCGTGGCATTGGCCTGTGCCACTTGCAGTGCATCAGTGCTGGCGTCTACGGCGTGTATGTCGGCATCTGGGCGGTTGTGTTTCAAAGCCAGCGCAATCGCGCCGCTGCCTGTGCCAAGGTCAACCACCCGTGGGGCCGACACATCAGCTAAGCACGACAAGGCCCATTCCACCAAAGTTTCGGTGTCAGCACGCGGGTCGAGCACACGTGCATCCACTTGCAGCATGAGGCCGAAAAATTCTTTTTGCCCTGTGATGTACGCCATCGGTTCAGTGGCCAAGCGGCGCTGAACAACTTGACTGAATTTGTCGTGTGCATCGCTGCTCAGTTGGTGGTCGCTGTGCATCATCAACCAAGCACGGTCGTTCAACGGGAGGTCCAAGACGTGTAGCAACAAGAGTTGTGCATCCAAGCGCGGCAGGCCCAGCTTCTGCGCCCACGTCAGTGCGTGCTGCACCGTCATCGGCGTGGCATGCGCTGCATTTAGCGCATCGGTTGCTATGCTCATGCGTTTTCCAAGTCGGCCAACAGCTCGGCCTCACGGGCATGGCGCAGCGCGAGCAGGCCCTCGCCCATGTCGCCTTCCATGATTTGGTTGAGCTTGTATAGCGTCAAGTTGATCCGGTGGTCCGTCCATCGGCCCTGAGGATAGTTGTAGGTGCGAATGCGATCACTGCGGTCGCCACTGCCAATCAGCCCCTTGCGCAGGGCTGCGTCTTTGGCGGCGCGTTCGGCACGTTCTTTTTCTTGAATGCGAGCGGTCAGCACCTTGAGAGCCGATGCCTTGTTGCTGTGCTGGCTTCGGCCGTCTTGGCATTCGGCCACGATGCCTGTGGGCAAGTGGGTGATGCGAACCGCTGAGTCCGTTTTATTGATGTGCTGACCACCCGCGCCGCTGGCGCGGTAGGTATCAATACGCAAATCGGACGGATTGATTTTGATGGCCTCGGCTTCATCTGGCTCAGGTAGCACTGCCACCGTGCACGCGCTGGTGTGAATCCGACCTTGTGTTTCAGTGGCTGGCACGCGCTGCACACGATGACCGCCTGACTCAAACTTGAGCCAGCCATACACGCCGTCGCCACTGGAGCCGCCGTCCATACGCACCACCACTTCTTTGTAGCCGCCCAGCTCGCTGGGTGATTCGCTCACGATCTCAGTGCGCCAGCCTTGACGCTCGGCATAGCGCATGTACATGCGCAGCAAATCGGAAGCAAACAAGGCCGATTCGTCACCACCTGTGCCTGCACGAATTTCAACAAAGGCTGGACGTGCATCGTCTGGATCTTTGGGCAGCAACAAGCGTTGGAGCTCGGCTTCGAGTTGCAGCAGCTCTGCGTGTGCGCTGGCCATTTCTTCTTCGGCCATGGCGCGCATCTCGGCGTCATCGCCACCGTCTTGCAGCATCTGTTGGGCCGCTTGCAAATCGGCTTCGTGTTGTTGGTATCGGGCATAGCGTCCGGCGGTGGCGGTCACGTCGGTGTGCTCGCGCGACAAAGCCAAGAACTGTGTCATGTCTTTCATGATGTCTTCGCGAGACAACAAGAAGTCGAGTTCGTTCAAGCGTTGCGTGTGGCGCTCAAGCTGAGCGCGTAAAAAATCTTTCATGGGGTGAGCGCCTAACGGTTGCCGCGCAAAAAGAAATGCTCAATCGCATGACGCGCACGTTCGCGTGACTCGGCGTCACCCGCGTGCAACTCGGCCATGGCGCCGTGCAGCATTTTTTGTGTGAGTCCGCGCGACAGGGTCTCGAGCACGGCATCGACGTCATCGCCTTTGGCGAGTGACTTGCGAGCGCGTGCAAGTTCTGCACTGCGCCAGTCATCGGCTTGGGCATTGAGTTGTTGAATGAGTGGCACGTTGTTGCGCTGGTCCATCCAGTGTTCAAAGCTTTGCACGCCTGCATCGATGATGGCTTCAGCTTGTGCCACAGCAGCTTGGCGGTTGGCTTGACCGGTTTGCACCACATCCGATAAATCGTCCACGGTATAGAGGTACACGTCTTCGAGTGATTTCACCTCAGGTTCGATGTCGCGTGGCACAGCCAAGTCGACCATGAACATGGGACGGTGCTTGCGTTGCTTCAAGGCTCGCTCGACCGCACCCAAACCAATCAAGGGCAGCGTGCTGGCGGTGCAGCTGATGACCACATCAAACTCATGCAAGCGTTGCGGCAAGTCGGCCAGGCGCATGACTTCGCCGCTGAATTGCGTGGCCAGTTTTTCGCCGCGCTCCAACGTGCGGTTGGCAATGGCGATGGACTTGGGGTTTTTTGCGGCAAAGTGCGTGGCGCACAGTTCAATCATTTCGCCCGCGCCCACAAACAGCACACGGGTTTCGCTCAGGTCTTCAAACAGCTGGCTCGCCAAACGCACCGCTGCGGCAGCCATGCTGATCGAGTGGGCGCCAATCTCGGTAGAGCTGCGCACCTCTTTGGCCACAGCAAACGAGCGTTGGAAGAGTTGATTCAACGTGGTGCCCAAGGCGCCGGCTTCAGAGGCGGCACGTACCGCGTCTTTCATCTGGCCCAAGATTTGGGGTTCGCCCAACACCATCGAGTCCAAACCGCTGGCCACACGGAAGGCGTGGCGGGCCGCATCGGCTTCGAGCAGGGTGTAAGTGTGACCTTTGAGGTCGTCAGCCGACACACCGCCCGACTGCGCCAACCATGCCAAGGTTTGTTGCATTTGGGGTTCGCTGCCCGCGCAGTAGATCTCAGTGCGGTTACAGGTGGAGAGGATGGCCACCTCGCTGTCGGGCGTAAAAGAATGGCGCAGGGTCGCGAGGGTCGGCCCCATTTGTTCGACAGCAAAAGCAAAACGGCCCCGCAAATCAAGCGGGGCTGTCGTGTGATTGAGGCCCAAAGCCCAGACTGCCATGACGCAGATTATAAAATTTACTCACATGGGTCCCTTAGAACAAATCCTTCACACTTTTAACTTCATTGCGCCGGCATGGGGCGTGGCCCTGTTTTGCGTGCTGGTGGCACGCGTGACGGCCCGTTGGTGGCTGCCTTTGGCCAGTTGGAGCCTGATGAGGCAGACCTTGGTGAGCGGTGTTTTAGGCACAGCTGTCTTGGCTGGTGGCTTGGTTTTGTGGGGGGTAGACGGAAAAATGGCCACGTATTCGGCCCTCGTCATTGCCTGTGGTTCCGCCCAATGGTTGATGTGCAAAGGTTGGCAGCGTTGATGTGAGGCGCTCAAGGCGAGCTACCTGTATGCACGTTGGCTCCTCTTCGCTGCGCTCTGAATGTCGCTCACCGCACACACAGGCAACTCACCTTGAGCTTTGGGTTGTCGAATAACCTTAAAAACCAATCGCCGACACCCCCAAAGCCAGTAAGTGAACTAAGGCACTTCCCTCGGAGAACCCAAGCCCCTGCAGTAAAATCGGGCCTTAATTCGCGCCCCAATGCGCCTTTGCGCGCACATCACACCATGAATGCTCCCACCTCGCTGAACCACTTGCTCGCCACGGCTGAAGAAAGCCCGCGACTGCGCGAAATTCCCTATAACTACACCTCGTTTTCTGACCGAGAAATCGTGCTGCGTTTGCTCGGTGCAGAGGCATGGGATGTGCTGTTGCGCTTGCGTCAAGAGCGCCGCACAGGCCGATCGGCCCGCATGTTGTACGAAGTGTTGGGCGACATCTGGGTGGTGCAACGCAACCCCTATTTGCAAGATGACTTGCTTGACAACCCGAAGCGTCGCCTCCAGTTGGTTGATGCCTTGCATCACCGCCTCGGCGAAGTGCAGCAGCGTCGCACGCCAGATGCCGATGCCGAGCGCGACGCCTTGGTGGGGCAGCTTTTGCAAGCGGCCAGCCGCGCGATTGAAACCTTCAACAGCCAGTTTGACGCGATTGCTGCTTTGCGCAAAAAAGCGGCGCGCGTCTTGGGTAAGCAAACCGCCAAAGACAACATCAAGTTTGATGGTCTCTCACGTGTGAGCCATGTGACCGACGCCACCGACTGGCGTGTGGAATACCCATTCGTGGTGCTGACACCCGACAGCGAAGAAGAAATGGCGGGCTTGGTCAAAGGCTGTATCGATCTGGGTTTGACCATCGTTCCTCGCGGCGGCGGTACAGGCTATACCGGTGGTGCGATTCCGCTCACTTGGAAGAGTGCGGTCATCAACACCGAAAAACTCGAAGCCATGACCGAAGTCGAGTTGATCGACATGCCTGGCATCAGCCACAAAGTGCCCACCATCTACACCGAAGCCGGTGTGGTCACCCAGCGCGTGGCCGATGCGGCTGAGCGCGGTGGTTTTGTGTTTGCGGTCGACCCCACCTCTGCCGAAGCCTCTTGCATTGGCGGCAACATTGCCATGAACGCAGGCGGCAAAAAGGCCGTATTGTGGGGCACCGCACTCGACAACTTGGCCAGCTGGCGCATGGTCACCCCTGACGCCGAATGGTTGGATGTGGTGCGCATGGACCACAACCTCGGCAAGATTCACGATGCCGAAGTGGCCACGTTTGAGTTGCGCTACTTCAAAGCCGATGGCAAAACGCCCTTGCGCACCGAAACCTTGGCTATCCCGGGTAAGACTTTCCGCAAAGAAGGTTTGGGCAAAGACGTGACCGATAAGTTCTTGAGCGGTTTGCCCGGTGTGCAAAAAGAAGGCTGCGACGGCTTGATCACTAGCGCGCGTTGGATCGTGCACCGCATGCCCGTTCACACACGCACTGTGTGTATGGAGTTCTTTGGCAATGCCAAAGACGCTGTGCCCAGCATTGTGGAAATCAAAGACTATATGTTTGCCGAGCAAAAGCGCAGTGGTGTGTTGCTGGCTGGCTTAGAGCATTTGGACGACCGCTACTTGCGCGCTGTGGGCTATGCCACCAAAAGCAAGCGCGGTGGTTTGCCCAAGATGCTGCTGATTGGCGACATCGCCGGTGACGATGCCGACGAAGTGGCACGTGTGACTTCTGAAGTTTCACGCATGGCCAACACCCGCAGCGGCGAGTGCTTTGTGGCGGTGAGTCCTGAGGCGCGTAAAAAGTTTTGGCTCGACCGCAAGCGCACAGCGGCCATCAGCCGTCACACCAATGCCTTCAAGGTCAACGAAGACGTGGTGATTCCTTTGCCACGCATGGCCGAGTACACGGATGGCATTGAGCGCATCAACATTGAGCTGAGCCTGCGCAACAAACTCGAACTCTGCGATGCTTTGGACGATTTCTTCGCCAAAGGCAATTTGCCCTTGGGTAAGTCCGACGACGCAGCCGACATTCCGACGCCTGAGTTGTTGGAAGACCGTGTACAACAAGCCCGTTCGCTCATTGGCGAAGTGCGTGGCTTGTGGCAGCAATGGCTCAACGAGTGCGATGCACTGTTTCCACAGCTGCAAGACCACAGCTTGCGTGCGAGTTGGAAAACACAAATTCGTGCGCAGCTGCAAAACATCTTCACGGGCGCGCAACTCGCGCCCATCTTGGATGAGTGCAACGCCATTCACAAACGCGTGCTTAAAGGCCGCGTGTGGGTGGCTCTGCACATGCATGCCGGTGACGGCAATGTGCACACCAACATCCCTGTGAACAGCGACAACTACGCCATGCTGCAAACTGCGCATGAAGCAGTGGCGCGCATCATGGTGCTGGCGCGTTCGCTCGATGGCGTGATTTCGGGTGAGCACGGCATTGGTATCACCAAGCTCGAATTCTTGAGCGATGCTGAACTCCAACCATTTGCCGACTACAAAGCCAAGGTGGACCCAGAAGGCCGCTTCAACAAAGGCAAATTGCTGCGCAACCAAGATGTGGACACCTCTTTGCGTCACGCCGACTTGAGCCAAGCCTACACCCCCAGCTTTGGCTTGATGGGTCACGAATCTCTCATCATGCAGCAGTCCGATATTGGTGCAATCGCCGCTAGCGTGAAGGACTGTTTGCGTTGCGGTAAGTGCAAGCCCGTGTGTTCGACACATGTACCACGCGCCAACTTGTTGTACAGCCCACGGAACAAAATTTTGGCCACGTCACTCTTGGTCGAAGCTTTCTTGTACGAAGAGCAGACCCGTCGCGGTGTGTCCATCAAACACTGGCAAGAGTTTGAAGATGTGGCCGACCACTGCACGGTCTGCCACAAGTGTTTGACGCCTTGCCCCGTCAAGATTGACTTTGGTGATGTGACCATGAACATGCGCAACTTGTTGCGCAAGATGGGGCAAAAGAGCTTCCGTCCTGGCAATGCCGCGGCGATGTTCATGTTGAATGCCACCAATCCCGAAACCATCAAGTTGGCGCGTAGCGCGATGGTGGATGTGGGCATGAAGTTGCAACGCTTCGCACACGACGCATTGCAAGTGGTGGGGCGCAAGCAAACCAAGGCGCCACCTTCAACTGTGGGAACTGCGCCGATCAAAGAGCAGGTGATCCACTTCGTCAATAAAAAAATGCCCGGTGGTTTGCCTAAGAAAACCGCGCGTGCGTTGCTTGACATCGAGAACAACGACTACGTGCCCATCATTCGCAACCCAAAAACCACCACCTCTGAAACAGAAGCGGTGTTTTATTTCCCCGGTTGTGGCTCTGAGCGTTTGTTTAGCCAAGTGGGCCTCGCCACCCAAGCCATGCTGTGGCATGCGGGTGTGCAAACGGTGTTGCCACCAGGTTACCTGTGCTGCGGCTATCCGCAAAAAGGCTCGGGTCAATTCGACAAGGCAGACAAAATCATCACCGACAACCGGGTGCTGTTCCACCGTGTGGCCAACACGCTCAACTACCTCGACATCAAAACCGTGGTGGTGAGTTGTGGCACTTGCTTTGATCAACTGCAAGGTTACGAGTTCGACAAAATTTTCCCTGGTTGCCGCATCGTCGACATCCACGAATATTTGCTCGAGAAAGACATCAAGCTCAGCGCAGCCGACCAAGCGGGCTATTTGTTCCACGATCCATGCCACAGCCCCATGAAGCAGCAAGAACCTATGAAAACGGTCAAGGCTTTGTTGGGCGATCAAGTGCGCAAGAGCGATCGCTGCTGTGGTGAGTCGGGCACGCTGGGCGTGACCCGTCCTGATATCTCCACCCAAGTGCGTTTCCGCAAAGAAGCCGAGTTGCAAAAAGACGAAGCGGCTTTGCGTGCCATGACTGGGCAAGCCACAGGCGATATGAAGATCCTCACCAGCTGCCCCAGCTGTTTGCAAGGCTTGAGCCGTTATGGTGACGATTTGCAAAACGGTTTGCTTGAAGCCGACTACATCGTGGTCGAAATGGCGCGCAAGCTCTTGGGCGAACAGTGGATGCCTGAGTACGTGGCGCATGCCAATGCAGGCGGCATTGAGCGCGTGTTGGTTTAAATAGAAAGATATCCATGGCCGGTCTAGAAAAACACACACCCACACCGCAAGACATCACGGTACATGGCGCATCGCGCGTGTTGGAAATCAGCTTTTCCGACGGCGTCACGTTTCGCATTCCGTTTGAGCTCATGCGTGTTTACAGCCCGTCGGCCGAAGTGCAGGGCCACGGTCCGGGCCAAGAGGTGTTGCAAACCGGTAAGCGCTTGGTCGAGCTCGAAGGCCTAGAGCCTGTGGGTAACTACGCCATCAAACCCACCTTCAGCGATGGCCACGACAGTGGCTTGTTCACTTGGGAGTACTTGTATTTCCTAGGCTCTGAGCAAGACCAACTCTGGGCTGACTACGAACGTCGCTTGAAAGAAGCCGGTACCGAGCGCGATGCGCCCATGCCCGAAAAAGCAGGTGCGGGCTGTAGCAGCCATGCGCATTGATACATTAGCCTTATGAGCAGCACCCATTTCGGTTTTAAAACCGTCGACGAAAAAGAAAAAGCCAAACACGTCCGTGGCGTGTTTGATTCAGTCGCCTCCAAGTACGACGTGATGAATGACCTCATGTCCGCAGGCCTACATCGCGTATGGAAGCGCTACACCGTCATGGTGGCCGATTTGCGCGAAGGTTCACAGGTGCTCGACATCGCAGGCGGCACGGGTGACTTGTCGATGGCCTTTGCCAAAAAAGTGGGCCAAACAGGCCGCGTGGTGCACACCGACATCAATGAAGCCATGTTGCGCACAGGCCGCGATCGCTTGCTGGATCATGGCTTGGTCTTGCCCACCTTGGTGTGCGACGCGGAAAAATTGCCTTTCCCCGATAACCACTTTGATGTGGTGAGCGTGGCCTTTGGTCTGCGCAATATGACGCACAAAGACGCTGCCTTGCGCGAGATGTGTCGTGTGCTCAAGCCTCAAGGCAAGTTGTTGGTGCTCGAGTTTTCCAAAGTCGCTAAGCCCCTAGAAAAAGCCTACGACTGGTACTCTTTTAACATCTTGCCCAAGTTGGGGCAGATGATTGCGGGCGATGCGTCGAGTTATCAATATTTGGCCGAGTCGATTCGCATGCACCCTAGTCAAGAGGAATTGAAATCCCTCATGAAACAAAATGGCTTTGGCCATGTGGACTTTCACAACATGAGCGCAGGCGTTGTTGCGCTTCATGTTGGAATTAAGTGTTGAATGAATTCAGTGAGACCGAAGGAGACGTTATGAAGAAACTTTTCACAGCCATTTTTGTGGTGGCGATGGCCTTTGCCACCATGCATGCTGAGGCTGCCAAGCGCTTGGGCGGCGGCAAATCGACGGGGCAACAGTCCAGCAATGTGACGCAGCGTGAAGCTGCTAAGCCAGCTCCCGCTGCCACGCCCAATGCGGCGCCAACGGCTGCACCTCAGGCACCTGCTGCACCTGCCGCTGCCCCCAGCCGTTTTGGCGGAATGGGTGGCATGCTTGGTGGTTTGGCTGCTGGTTTGGGATTGGCTTGGTTGGCTCACTCACTGGGTTTTGGCGCTGAATTTGGTCAGTTTCTGATGTTCGGCTTGTTGGCTTTGGTGGTCATGGTTGTCATCGGCATGGTCATGCGCCGCCGTCAGCAACCTGCGCAAGCCAACACGACGCCTTTCGCGTTTGAAGGTGCGGGCGCCCCTGCCAACCCTGCTACCTTGCCTCAGTACAACCCAAAAAATGTAGGTAATGATTCTTCGGCTCGCCCCGTTGATACCCAGGCGAATTTCACACCTGCAGCTGGCGGCTCCATGATCGGTTCTGCTTTGGGTGGCAGCCAAACTTGGGGCGTTCCCGCTGACTTTGACACGGTGGGTTTTGTCAGTGCGGCCAAACAAAACTTCATGACCTTGCAACAAGCTTGGGACCGTTCGGACATTGCCGCCTTGCGCGTGATGATGACGGACAACATGTTGGAAGAGATCAAAGCGCAATTGGCTGAGCGTGAAGCCACTGCCAATGGTCAAATCAACCACACGGATGTGGTCATGCTCGAAGCGCAGCTGTTGGGCATTGAAGACATGGGCAATAGCTATATGGCCAGTGTTGAGTTCTCTGGCTTGATCCGTGAAGAGCCATCGTCGGGTCCCACGCCTTTCCGCGAAGTGTGGAACATGACCAAGCCTAAAGACGGCAGCTTAGGCTGGCTGGTGGCAGGCGTTCAAGCCTTGCAATAAACCGGCTTAAACAGGGAATAATCGGGGACTATGGCAACACAGTCCCCTTTTTCTTGGTTGGCCGATGCAGCAGACACGCTGCGCGCCAAACTCCCCGCCGATTTCCCACAATCTTTCACACCGCCCGCGTGGGCGGTAGCCGAAGTGCAGCAGCGCGTGGTGCTTTTGTTGAATCATGTGCTCATGCAAGAGCCTGTTGCGCGCGATCGCTTGCAGCGCCAAAAAGGTCGCCAAGTGCAAGTGCGCTGGCGGGATCAAGTGTTTCAATGCTGCTTTACACCAGCAGGCTTGGTGGAGTTTGTGTCGAACGAGACCAGTAGCAAAGCGGCTGATTTGGTATTGCGTGTGAACGAGTCCTCACCGTTGAACTTGGCACACACTGTGTTGCAAGGCAATAAGCCGCCGATTCATATTGAAGGCGATGTGCAACTCGCTGCTGAGGTCAACTGGCTGTTCGACCATGTGCGTTGGGATCCCGAAGAAGACGTGGCTCGCCTCATTGGCGATGCGCCGGCTCACACCTTGGTGCAAACAGCCAAGCGCATCGTGGATGCCCTGCGCAGTTTTGTGCAACAACAAACACAAAAGGCTGCGCCATGATGACCCGTTTGCTGCGCGGTATTTATATTGTTCTCATCGTTTTGCGTTACGGCTTGGACGAGCTGGTGCTCACCAGTTTTCAAAAGCCGGGCCTACGTTTGCTGGCGCGCATTGTGTCGGTTGGTCGTGACTTGTCTGCACCGCGTGGCCAACGCTTGCGAGAGGCCCTAGAGCATCTGGGTCCCATTTTTGTGAAGTTTGGCCAAGTGCTGTCCACACGCCGTGATTTGTTGCCAACCGACTTAGCCGATGAATTGGCCAAGTTGCAAGACCGCGTGCCCCCGTTCTCTTCGAGCGAGGCAGTGGGCATCATCGAACGCGCCTTTGGGCGACCGCTCAGCGATATTTTTGTGGAGTTCACCCACACACCTGTGGCCAGTGCTTCCATTGCACAAGTGCACTTTGCGGTCATCAAAGACCGCGACGGCACCACGCGCGAAGTGGCGGTGAAAGTGTTGCGTCCCGGCATGCTGACTGTGATTGACAAAGACCTGAGCCTCATGCGCATGATGGCAGGCTGGGTCGATCGCCTCAGCGCCGATGGCAAGCGCTTGAAGCCCCGCGAAGTGGTGGCTGAGTTTGACAAGTACTTGCACGACGAACTCGATTTCATGCGCGAAGCTTCCAACGCCGCGCAACTGCGCCGCAACATGGAAGGCCTCAACTTGGTGTTGATTCCTGAAATGATCTGGGATTTCTGCCGAGACGATGTGATCGTCATGGAGCGCATGAAGGGTGTGCCGATTAGTCAAGTCGAGCAACTGCGTGCGGCGGGTGTGGATATCCCAAAGCTCGCACGCGATGGCGTGACCATCTTTTTCACGCAAGTGTTTCGGGATGGTTTCTTCCATGCAGATATGCACCCAGGCAACATTCAGGTCAGCCTTGAGCCTGCCACTTTTGGTCGTTACATTTCGTTGGACTTCGGCATTGTGGGCACGCTCACAGAAACCGACAAAGAGTATTTGGCGCAAAACTTCACTGCCTTCTTTCGCCGCGACTACAAGCGCGTGGCCGAGTTACACATCGAGTCAGGCTGGGTGCCTTCTGACACGCGTGTGGATGAACTTGAATCTGCCATTCGCGCTGTGTGCGAACCGTACTTTGACCGCCCGTTGAAAGAAATTTCTTTGGGCTTGGTGCTCATGCGGTTATTCCAGACTTCGCGTCGCTTCAATGTCGAGATTCAGCCGCAGCTTGTGTTGCTGCAAAAAACGCTGCTCAACATCGAAGGCTTGGGTCGTCAGCTCGACCCCGATTTGGATTTGTGGAGCACGGCTAAACCGTTTTTGGAAACGTGGATGCTTGACCAAGTGGGCCCCAAAAAGCTGTGGAAGCAATTGGTGGCCGAAGCGCCACGCTACGCCAAGCTCATTCCCGAGCTGCCACGTTTGGTACATGACTTTTTGAAACATCGCCAAAACAACGATCACGCGCAGTTGCAACTGTTGATTCAAGAGCAGCGTCGCACCAATCGTTTGTTGCAAGGCATCGCATGGGTGGGTGGTGGTTTTGTGCTCGGTATGTTGGCCATGCAAATGTTCGTGCGTTTGCATCATTTCTTTTAATCATTTGCGGAGTTGACTCGTGCTGCTCACACTCGTCATCGTTTATTTGCTGGTCACCATCGCCATTGGTTTGATGGCAGCCAAACGCGTTCAAAATTCGTCTGACTTTGCTATTGCCGGTCGCCATCTCCCGATGGCCATGATCGTGACCACCACCTTTGCGACCTGGTTTGGCTCCGAGACGGTGTTGGGTATACCTGCCAAGTTTGTGAACGGTGGTTTGCATGGCGTGGTGGAAGACCCGTTCGGGGCTGGCTTTTGCCTGATCTTTGTGGGACTCTTTTTCGCAGGCAAGCTCTACCGTATGACGTTGCTCACCATCAGCGACTATTTCCGCGAACGCTATGGTCATACGGTGGAAGTCGCATGCTCGCTCATCATCATGGTCAGTTATTTGGGGTGGGTGTCGGCTCAGGTCACGGCCTTGGGCTTGGTGTTCAATTTGTTGTCGGATGGCGTGGTCAGCTTAGAACTTGGCATGGTCATTGGCGTCGTGTCCATCTTGGCCTACACCTTGTTCGGCGGCATGTGGTCGGTGGCCATTACCGACTTCATTCAAATGATCATCTTAGTGGTGGGCTTATCGATTCTGGCGGTGTTTGCTGCTGGTCAAGCGGGCGGTGCTGATAAGGTGATCGCGCTGGCCATCAGCCAAGATATGTTCAAGTTCTGGCCTGAGCCCAATACCAAAGATGTGTTGTTCTTTTTTGCCTCGGCCATCACCATCATGCTCGGGTCCATTCCCCAGCAAGACGTGTTCCAGCGCGTCATGTCGGCCAACAGCATCAAAGCCGCCACGCATGGTCCTGTGATCGGGGGCATTTGCTACATCTTGTTTGCATTTGTGCCCATGTTCTTGGTAGTTAGCGCCATGCTCATCATGCCTGAGCAAGCGGCGGCGTTGATCGCAGATGACCCTCAAAAAGTGTTGCCGACGTTGGTCATGTCGCACATGCCGTTTGTCATGCAGGTGCTGTTTTTTGGCGCCTTGCTGTCAGCCATCAAGTCGTGTGCGTCGGCGACTTTGCTCGCGCCAAGTGTGACCTTTACCGAAAATATTTGGCGGCAATTTCATCCCCACCAAAGCGATCAACAAGAGCTGCGTGCCATGCGCGTGACGGTCCTGGTGTTCAGCATGCTCGTGTTGGCTTATGCCATTCGCATGCAAGGCACCTCAATTTACGAAATGGTGTCTGGTGCCTACCAAGTGCCGCTGGTGGGCGCGTTTGTGCCACTTACCTTTGGCCTGTACTGGAAACGCGCCACCACGCAAGGTGCCATCTTTGCCTTGGTGTTGGGCCTGTTGACTTGGGGCTTGTTCTTGGCCACGCCTGCGGGTGATGAGTTTCCTGCGCAGTTGGCTGGTGTATTGGCCAGTTTGACGGGCATGGTGTTGGGTTCTTTGGGGCCGCAAGCCATTCGCAATGCCCACGGCAGCCACCACAAACTGGTGGGCGCGGCTTAAGCCCGTTGCCCCTTGAAATAGGGGCTGGGCGCCTATAATTCAGGGTTTTACCGAATTCGTCTCGCTATGCCCATTTATGCCTACAAATGCGGGTCCTGCGGTCATGCCAAGGACGTCCTGCAAAAAATTTCTGATGCGCCTCTGACCGATTGTCCGGTGTGCGGCAAACCCACGTTTTCTAAACAACTCACCGCAGCTGGTTTCCAGCTCAAAGGTTCGGGTTGGTATGCCACCGACTTCAAGGGTGGTTCGGGTGGCACATCGGCCCCCGCGTCGGTGGCCGGTGGAGTCGCCGCTGCGGCGAGTGAAACAGCAGCAGCTGGTACTGATGCCGCTGCAAGCGCGCCACCTGCTGCGTGCGGCGGCGGTTGCGCATGCCACTGATTTTTAAACACCAAGAAGGTCGACATGCCAATTAAAAAATACCTGCTCTCGGGCCTCTTGGTTCGGACACCATTGGTCATCACCGTTGCGGTGTTGAGTTGGCTCGTGGGTTCATTGGATAGCGTGTTTCTCAACACGCTGACTAAACTGCGCTTGGTTTCACCCGAGATGATTTATTGGCTCGACCATGTGCCGGGTCTCGGTGTGATCTTATTGGTGTTGGTGTTGTTGATCAGTGGTGCTTTGGTGTCTAACGTGGCGGGGCGCTGGTGGGTCAAACAGTGGGATCGCTTGCTGACCCAAATTCCCATCGTCAAGTCAATTTATTCCAGCGTGAAGAAGGTGTCAGACACCTTGTTCTCCGATGGTGGCAATGCATTTCGCAAGGCGTTGTTGATTCAGTATCCACGCCAAGGCGTGTGGACGATTGCGTTTCAAACCGGCACACCTTCTGGTGAAGTAGCCGCTTTGTTGGATGGCGAGCACATCAGCGTGTACGTGCCCACCACACCCAACCCCACCAGTGGCTTTTTCTTGGTTGTGCCTCGCGCCGATGTGAAAGAGCTCGATATGAGCGTTGACGAGGCGTTGACGTATGTGATTTCCATGGGGGCCGTTTCTCCCGGCACCCAAGCATTTGAAGAAAAGAGAAACTAAAAATGGCAATGCGCTCCCACTACTGCGGTCTTGTGACCGAAGCCCTCAATGGCCAAACTGTGAGCCTGTGCGGCTGGGTCAACCGTCGTCGCGACCATGGCGGCGTGATCTTCATCGACTTGCGTGACCGTGAAGGTCAGTGCCAAGTGGTGTGCGACCCCGACCGCCCTGACATGTTCAAAGTAGCTGAAGACGTGCGCAACGAATTTTGCGTACAGATCAAAGGGGTGGTGCGCCCTCGTCCTGAAGGCACGACCAACGACAACCTGAAAAGCGGCAAGATCGAAGTGTTGTGCCACGAGTTGATCGTGCTGAATGCATCGGTCACGCCTCCCTTCCAGATTGACGAAGACAACCTGTCCGAGACGACCCGTCTCACGCACCGCGTGCTGGACCTGCGTCGTCCCTATATGCAAAACAACCTGATGCTGCGCTACAAAGTGGCCATGGAAGTGCGCAAGTACTTGGACGAAAACGGTTTCATTGACGTGGAAACGCCCATGCTCACCAAGAGCACGCCCGAAGGCGCCCGCGACTACTTGGTGCCCAGCCGTGTGCATGATGGTCAGTTTTTCGCGTTGCCTCAGTCGCCTCAGTTGTTCAAACAGCTGTTGATGGTGGCGGGCTACGACCGTTACTACCAAATCACCAAGTGCTTCCGCGACGAAGACTTGCGCGCTGACCGTCAGCCTGAATTCACCCAGATTGATA
>JACCDV010546317.1_pt1 | contig 18671 bp, 14 predicted proteins | sample 7446131 | NCBI WGS metagenome assembly JACCDV01 (sample SAMN15323448, study PRJNA562643) | freshwater metagenome | isolation source: river surface water | place: USA:Blue River Watershed | collected 2017-08-17 | reverse complement strand
CGTGCCATTCGGTCACTGAAGCGGCCGCATGGATGTTGGCCGACAGCCCCTGGCCAAAGCCGAGTTCACAGGCCGCACCCATCTGCGGAAAGACCAGCCCCTGGTTGTGAAAGGCCAGCCGCACACGTTGCGGGTTGAGTTCGGTGTAGTAGCCGAAGGTGTAGCCAATGTCGGCCACGTAGCCGGCAGTCCAGTCGCCCATTGCGCGTTCTCTTTGATCGGGGTTTTTTCTGAGCGCAACGCAGGGCTGTGCTCAGAAAAAACCCCGCCCCCTTGTGAGGGACGGGGTTGGAAGGTTTTCACCTGAAGCACCTGTCAGCAGACAGGTGCTTTTCTCCACGGAGATTACAGGATGAAGATGTTGTCCACTGCTGCTGCAACGGCGCCGCCGACCAGCACGAGACCGGTCACGCTTGTCACGCCTGTCAGTTCGACCAACTCGTCACCAGCAGCTTGCTGCTGGAAGACATAGGTGTTGCCGTTGAACTGGAAAGCAGCTGTTTCACCGTTGGCACCAGCAGCAACGTTAGCCACTGCAACCCACTCGGCCAGTGTGTCCACCATGGCAGCGTCTGCACCACCAACAGTCAGAACGCCTTTCGTGATCGTGGCGTTGATGACCTTGCCAGCGAATTCAGTCTGGGTGCCATCCAGGGCTTCCAGAGCTGCATTGATGGCGACATCATCAGCAGCCGACTGTGGAGCAGCGACGCTGGTTGCGACGACTGGAGCAGCGAATTGGAGGACGTCGGCATTGTCACCGCCGCGTGCAGTTGCTGCGGCTTGGAATTCGGCACGGCCAGTCATTGCCGTGACTTCAGCGGCTGTAGCGGCGGTAGTCACTTTACCGAAGTCGCTGATCTGGTCAACCGTAGCAGCAGTTGTTCCAGAAGCGGCTGCGGCTTGGACGAACGCATCGCGACCACCGTTACCAGTCATGTCATCAGCACCAGCGCCGCCGGTGATGACGTCAGCACGCGCACCGCCGGTGATCTTCTCGCCGAAAGCTGCGGCAGAGCCGGTGATGACGTTGGTTCCGGCCGAGCCTTTGATCTCCAGGCGCTGCGTACCAGCAAAGCCTGAGGCATCCACAGTGAAGTTGCCAGTGGAAGCAGAGGCGTCAACCGTGATCAATGCGTTGGCGGCACCAGTTGCGTACGACACATAAGATGTGCCAGCGACGGTGACGGTGTTCAGGTTGGCGGTGTTCGACAAAGCCAAGGTGTAACCATCGCCCGCGCCGTTGTCTGCAGTGCCAGTAGCCGGTTCGTCGTCGTCTGTCACGTCGTTCACGCGGTCGTTGGCGGTCACGTTGACAACGTTGATGCCAGCAACACCCACCTTCACGGTTGCTTGCGAGTTGGTGCCCGCAGCAGCTGTCAAGTTGGCGTTCAGCGAAATGTTCAGGGAATCCGTGGTAGACAGGGATGCGTCAGTCATAACGACTTCGGCGATGTCCTCGTTTACACCCGTAGCACGGAACTCAACGGTTGCGCCAGTGGTCAGCCCAGAAATGTTGACCGATTGGTCGGCAACGTTACCGCCATCGCCGTTATCCACTGCACCGTTCAGCACCACATGGTTGTAACCGCCTGCACGTGCGGCATGGATGGCGCCCGTCAGTTCACCAGACACACCGAGGCGTTCGAAGCCGGAGATCGTGGCACGCAGCGCGGTACCGGCGGCAGTCTGTGCCTCCAGAGCATTGATGTCAGCCACGTTCAGTTGCACGGTATCCGAACCGTCGCCACCCCTGATGGAAGCGCCTGCCGTCAGGGTGCCGTTGCCAACGACAGCGGTGTCGTTGCCTGCGCCCATGTCGACGACTGCTGTACCTACGCCATTGAATGTGAAGCTGTCGTTGCCAGCGCCGCCGGTCAGTTTGAGACCAGGGGCAGCCAGAGCAGTGGCGTTGGTGCCACCATAGACACCACCAGTCAATGTCACAGCACCCGTGGCAGCCGAAGCATTGACGGTTTGCACAGCGGCATCCAGGGTGTTCAAGGTGACAGCGCCGGCACCAGTGACATTGATCGTTGCGGCCTTCGTTGCATCGAAGCCGGTGATGTCAGCGGGAGCAGCTGCCGCGCCGAAGATGGTGGTGCCAGCAGCGTTCACCGTCAGCGTGTCCACCGTGTTGTTGCTCAGAGCAACAGACACAACGTTCACATAACCCGTTGCGTTGATGGTGGCTTTGGTAGCAACGCTTGTTGCGCCGTTAGAGGCCAAAGCGCCCATTTGAACGGCTGTAGCAGCTGTGGCGTCTGCGGCGGTCACTGCACGGCCCACATTGCTCAGGTTGATCGACAGATCGCTGGTCACCGGGGTGGCAGCGCTGCGCGAGAATGTTGTGCCGATTGCAGTGGTGACGTTTTGAACGGTCACAGCTGCGGAGCCAATGTTGTCGAAGGTAACCGCACCCAGCGAGCCATCATTGATCACCTCGGTCAGGCCTGTCGCGTTGGCGAGGTTGACGGTTGTGCCAGTGGCGACTGTGGTGTCTTTGACAGAAACTTTCTCAACAGCGTTGAGGAAGAGAGGTGCCGAAACAACAGCAGCAGCACCAATAGATACGATCTCGAGAGTGTCAGTACCAGCACCACCGTTAATAGCGTCGGTAGAAGCGAGTGTGATATTTGTGTTGGCGTTATCCGCATCAACGATAGCGCGGATGGTATCGTTGCCAGAGGTACCAGTGATGTTATCCACACTGGTAGTGAGCGGACAAATCTACCCAATCGAATTCCTATTCAAAATCAATGACTTATGCGATCTGCTCATTGCGAATGAAGCGCTGTGTACTTACTACGCCCAATCATACGGGTTCATCTTCATCGAATAAGCCGTTTCCTCGTCTGGAATTCACAAAAAACCGTGTACTTCACGTGAACAAACGTTTTGACGAGCAGGGGGATTGATGTATCAAATTTCTTTTATTTGTAAGGTTATTCCGCCAAAAACGAAACATCTGCATTCGTTTCAAAGAACATTGTTCGGTATACAACACATAAAGACTGTCCGTGATGTTCCTTGCTTGCCTGTGTCCCCTGACGAGTGGTGCGCTTGATGTGAGCGCAGTTTTAATGAACAAGGTCGATTGCCATGCGTCGAGAAGTCCAATTTTTGAATTTTCAGTGAGTCCCGATCCATATCTATGTTCCAGGGGGCTGGATCAAATGACCTTTGAATCGATGTTTGCTCCGGCTTGATGCAGGTGCGATCGATGAGCTTTCAAAGATTGGATGACCACGATCATGCGCAGAGGTTCTCTGAATACACAGCAAGATGCTGACAAGTTCTGTGGTTCGCTTGACTCAGAGCGAATGGCAATCAGTGATTCACGGATAAGAGGTCTGCAGCTCGAACGCATGTCTTCCGGCCGAGCCAAGTGGCGATTGCGCTATCTGAGCCAGGAGGGAAGAAGACGCGTATGCATGACGCTGGGTGACGCTGCCATCATCAGTCTGGCAGATGCACGGAAAATTGCCGAAAAACATCTTCGTGATGCCGCAATGGGCATTGATCCCAAACGTGAGAAGGAGGCGTCCAGGGACGTGCCACTTTTTTCACAATTTGTGAAAGAGAGTTACATGCCCTACGTCAAATCTTATAAAAGATCGTGGCGCACAGACGAGTGTTTGCTGAGGAATCATTTGCTTCCGAGATTCGGTACTTGCTACATGGACGAGATCACTCGGCAGGATATTCAAAAAATGCATCGTGAAAGGCGAGCCTCTGGTGGTGCCCCCAGTTCTGCCAATCGCCTTCTGATCATGATGCGGTACATCTTCAATCTGGCCCTGAAGTGGGAGGTCTCCGGCATCAAGAAGAATCCATGCAAGGGTATCCCGCTTCTGGAGGAAAACAACAACAGAGAGCGTTACTTGTCGGTTCAGGAAATACAGCGCCTGTATCAGGCTGTTCGCGCAAGTGAGAATGTCATGCTCAAGTACATTGTGCCCATGTTGATCCTCACGGGCGCGCGTAAGCGCGAGCTGCTCAATGCCAAATGGCAGGATTTCGATCTCGAACGGCGTATCTGGCGCATCCCGATAAGCAAATCCGGTAAGGCGCGGCATGTTCCTCTCTCAGATGGGGCGCTGGCAGTGCTGAACTCAATGCCGCGGCATGACGATTGCCCTTGGGCATTTGCCAACCCCGACACCGGCAAACCGTATGTTTCCGTCTTTTGCGCATGGAGCAGCGCCCGCAAGATCGCGGGTCTGGCCGATGTCCGCATGCACGACTTGCGCCACAGTTTCGCGAGTCTGCTGATCAACTCCGGACGGTCTCTGTACGAGGTCCAGCACATCCTCGGGCACACGCAGATCAAAACTACCCAGAGGTACGCTCACCTCAGTCAGGACACCCTGCTGGCTGCAGCCAATGCAGCCACTGTGGCTGTGAGGGGAGTGATGCTGCCGGTGGTGGAGCCCGCGAAGATGACGGGTTGAACGTATCTCACATGAGATGCATCATGGTGCCACAGGCGGTCAAGCCATGTCACATCTGCCATGAAAGAGTCCCGTGCCTAGATGAAAGCACGAAAGGCTCGTTTTGACACTGCTGCTGACTGGCTCCATGACCTCGATAAATCCGGCAAGCAGTCAACCGGCGCTTCTTCCCCGGTGGCCTGACTTCGCCCATGCGTTAAAGTGCCGGGCAATGTTGACTGGAGCAGTGATTTGGCCCCCCTGGTTGTTCTTGATCGCTTGTCTGTGTGGATAGTGCTGGCTTTGGCCGCTGTGTTGACCGCTTGCGGAGGCAGCGATTTCAGCCCGACGGTGACCGGTGTACGGGCCGTGAGCTTGCAATACGGCCGCACCGCCACCATTCAGGTCGGGGGCAATGATCTGCGCAGCACCATGCAGGTGGATCTGGGGTCGGGCTGCACATCGCCCGTGTTTACCAGCGGCAGCACGCCGTCCCTGGCGGTGCTCAACTGCAGCGTCACGGCGGTGGGCGATCTGCCCCTGACCATCCGCTCTGCCAGTGGCGAGATGCTCTACCAGACCACGCTGAAGGTGCCCAACCCGCAGGTGCGCCTGACGACCAGCCAGGGCAACATCACCATGGAGCTGTACCCGCAGCAAGCGCCGCTGACGGTGAACAATTTCCTGGCCTATGTGCGGTCCGGCTATTACGCCGACACGATTTTCCACAGGGTCATCGACGGGTTCGTGGTGCAGGGCGGCGGTTTCGTCAGTGGCATGACGATCAAGCCCGGCTTGCAGGCCCCGATCGCATTGGAAAGCAACAACGGCTTGTCCAACCTGCGGGGCACCGTCGCCATGGCGCGTGCCGAGGTGCCCGATTCGGCCACCTCGCAATTCTTTGTGAATCTGGTGGACAACATCCGCCTGGACTACAAGGATGCGACCAGCCCCGGCTACGCGGTGTTTGGCAAGGTGGTTCAGGGGCTGGATGTCGTAGACGCCATTGCCAAAGCGCCTGTGGGCAGCGTTGGCCTGTTCAACGATGTGCCGTTGACCGATGTGAAGCTCGTTCTGGCCATCCAGATCCAATGAAAGATCAGCAGCATCTTGAGGCCGATTTCTGGCGCGAACTGCGCGAGATCGAGGCCGAAGCCATGGGCTGGCTGCCGCTGGAGGCGGGTGCCTGGTTGCATGTGGGCGATGCCCAAGCGCCGGTGGTCACCGTGGTGGGGCAGCCCGACATCACATTGACGGGGCAGGCGGTGCTTCTGGTTGTGGGATGATTGCAGCGGGTGACCATTGGGCTTGGTCACCGTCAGCGCCAGCCCGCTTCAAGTTTTGCCAGCTGGCGCCGATTCCAGAGCACTGACCTTGCACACTGGAAGCACGACATGCCTCGTTTTCTGATCACATTGGTAAGCGTTTTCATCCTCAGTGGCTGCGCCAGCGTTCTGGAAGACAGCCGTCAAGTGGTGTCGGTGCGTGCGGTGTGCGGGGCGCAAAGCATGCCCGCCGTGTGCGTCGCCGAAAACTCCCGCGGGCGCTGGTCGTTCACGGCGCCGCGCGACATCGTGGTCAGCAAAGACTTGTATGCCTTGCGGGTGACCTGCAGGTCAGTGCTGGTCGAGCCCCACACCGTGCAGGTGCCTGCGGTGGTGCAGGGTGCTGTGGCTGGCAACGTGCTGCTCGGCGGCCTGGTCGGCGCTGCCATTGACCTCGGCTCGGGTCGGGGCTTGGCGTATCCTTCACAGGTGGATGTGAGCTATCCTTCCTGTCATTTCTTTTAAGTGGATTTCCCCATGAAGATGCTCCGATGGACAGTCCCCGGCGTGCTGGTTCTGAGCTTGCTCGGTTGTGGTGGCGGCACGGACGGCTGCAAGCTCACCCTGGGTGGCATGGCCTGCGGCTCGGTCACGCCTGACAACGTCGCGCCTGTCGCGCGCACCGGCCCGAACCAGCAGGTCAATCCCGACCAGGTGGTCACGCTCGACGGCTCGATGAGCACCGACGCCAACAACACCGACCGGCTGACCTACACCTGGACATGGCTGAGCCAGCCTACCGGCAGTGCCCTGACCCTTTCGCCCTCGGATGCGGCGGTCAAGCCGACCTTCACCCCGGTTTTGCCCGGTGAATACAGGCTCAGGCTGACGGTGTCCGACGGCCAGCTGAGCAGTTCGGCCGAAACGCTGGTTTCCGTGGTCAGGGCAAACGTGGCACCCGTTGCCAATGCCGGCCCCAACCAGTCTGTACTGATCAATCGGATGGTGACGCTCAGCGGTGCGGCCAGCACCGACCAGGATGCGGTGGCTTCCGGACAGGTCCTGTCCTACAGCTGGACGCTCAATGTCCCCACCGGCAGCCAGGCCCGCCTGTTCAATCCCACCACAGTCAATCCGGTGTTCTATCCGGATGTGCCAGGCACCTACACCGCCTCCCTGCAGGTCAGCGATGGGGTGGCCACCAGCCCTGTGGCGGTTGTTTCGGTCCAGGCAGCCTCCGACAACGCCACGCCCATCGCCGATGCGGGTGCTGACCAGACCGTGCCATTCAACACGGTCGTCACCCTGGATGGTTCGGGCAGCAGGGACACCGATGGTTTCGTCAAGACCTTCACCTGGACCGTGCTGCATTCGCCCAAGACGGGCACACCGCCCGTCTCGACCCCCGTGACGCTGGACACCACCGACCCCAAGCGACCCAAGTTCACCCCCACGGTGGCGGGTGACTATGTGCTGAGTTTGTCCGTGACCGACAACCGGGATGTGGCCAGTCCGCAGACCGACACGGTGGCCATCACTGCGGTCAACAGTGCGCCGGTGGCCAATGCGGGTGCTGCCCAGACCGTCTCGCTGGGGGTGGCCCCCTCGGTGACAGTGACCCTGACCGGAACCGGAACGGATGCCAATGGCGATGCGCTGACCTACAGGTGGGTGCTGACCAGGCCGGACCGCAGCACGCAGACCCTGGCAGCGACTGCCACCACCACTTTCAGTGCCACCAGCGCCGGTCTTTACGCGGCCACCTTGGTGGTCAACGACGGCAAGGTCGACAGTTCTCCCTCTACGGTGCTGATCACCGTCAACTGACAGGCGTCCTGGCGGGGGAGGGCTGCCTCCGCAGGTGTATATAGTGGAGCCATGGTTGCCACTTCCGCCTCGTACAACGACATGCGCTACCGCGCCACGACCGGCATCGGTCTGGATGGTGTGGTGCGCGTGGTGGCCGGTGGTTCCTACGGTACCGGGGCTTTGCTGCTCGATGGCCGGGCGGTGGTGACCTCTGCGCATTTGTTCAAGTCGGGGGCCACGTCGGGCTCGGTGTTTTTCGAGACGTCGCAAGGGCGCGCATCGCTGGCTTTCAACAGCGTCAAATTGCACCCTGCTTACGATGCGACGAGCAACAACGATCTGGCCTTGGTGTGGTTGTCTGCGGCCGCGCCCACTGCCGCAGAGCGCTACCAGCTCTACCGCGATACCGATGAGGTGGGGCAGTCTTTTGTTCTTTCGGGGTACGGCAAGCCTGGTACCGGGGCCACGGGCACGGTCTCTGGCGACACGGGTGAACCTGTGCGCCGGATGGCCGGCAATGTGTTTGATGCCGATGTGGCGCAGCTCAAAGAGGTGTTTGGATCGGCCATGGCCTGGACCCCTGTGAAAGGTACCCAGCTTCTGGCGGACTTTGACAGCGGCTTGCCCGCCCAGGATGCCCTGGGGCGGTTTCTGGGTCTGCATGGCTTGGGCTTGGGGCCCGAAGAAGGCTTTCTGTCTTCGGGTGACAGCGGCGGACCGGCTTTCATTGACAGGCAACTGGCTGGACTGGCCAGTTACAACGCCAGTCTGAAGCTGGGAGGCACCGAGCCTGATGCCGACGACGTGGTCAACAGTTCCTTTGGCGAGGTGGCTGCCTGGCAGCGCGTGAGTGCCTATCAGCAATGGATAGACCAAAGTCTGCGTGCGGCCTATCCGGATGCGCCCTCCCGGCCTGAGGAGGTGCAGAAAAGAGTCCAGGAGGGGCATGCAGGATCGACCCTGGCTTATTTTCTGTTGCAGTTTTTAGGCGTGAGGCAGTCCCCAGGGCAGGTGTTGTCGGTCGACTATGCCAGCCGGGATGGGACAGCACTGGCCGGGCGCGACTACTTGCCGGTGTCCGGAACACTCAAGCTGTATCCGGGCGAGAACCAGGCGGTGATTCCGGTGGAAATCCTCGGTGACACCAGCCCGGAGCCCGATGAGGTGTTTTATCTGGATGTGACCAACCCAGTAGGCGGAAGTTTCGGGCCGGGGGTGGTCACGCTGACGGCCATGCGGACCATCCTCAACGACGACGGGGGATTCTGGCCTTAGTGTCAGGTGTGCTGGCGCACTGATTTATTCATATAGGATGTGGCATAATTTGTCTCCTATATGAATTTTCAGCTCCGAGTTCCCCTCCATACCAGCCCCGAGCAGCGCGCACGTCTGTGCGAGTTGCGGGCGGTTTTTGCCCGTGTCTGCAATGCGCTGGCACCGCAGGTGCAGCAGTCACGGGTGTGGAACCGGGTGGCTTTGCACCATCTGCACTACCGTGCCCTGCGCGAGCAGTTTCCCGAGCTGGGCTCGCAAATGGTGTGCAACGCCATTTATGCGGTCTCCAAAATGGCTCGGCTGATTTACCAGCACCCGGCCAGCCCTTACAACCTCTCGCGCCGTACGGGGCAGCCGCTGCCTCTGCTGAAGTTTGCTGACAGCTGCCCTGTCTACTTTGACCGGCACACGATGAGCATCAAGCCGGGCCAGCTTTCTCTTTACTCGATGGATGGTCGGATGCGTTTCGAGCTGTCACTGGAGCCCGAGAAGCTGGCGCTTTTTGACCAGACGCGGCTTCGGGAGGTGGTGCTCAATGAGCGCATGGACCATGTGTTCGAACTGTCTTTTTTCCTGGAGTCGCCTGATGCGCAGGCGCAGTCCGGGGCCGAGGCCGAAAAGGCTCCTGTGCCGACCGATGGGGCGGGCTCGGCACCGATTCCCGAATATGTTTCTGTAGAGGATGCTTCATGAAGCCCGATTCAACAATGAGCGAGTTGCGGCTGGCCTTGCTGGCGTTTCGGCCGATCTGGCTGTGGGCCATTGGCATCAGCGCGGTGGTGGGGCTGTTGGGGTTCACCTCCACCGTTTACATGCTGGAAGTCTATGACCGCGTGGTCAACAGCCGCAGCGTGACCACGCTGATGATGATCACGCTGGTGGCCTTTGGCGCCTACGCCGTGATGGAGGTACTCGAGAAGATCCGCTCGCAGATGCTTTGGAGCCTGGGGGTGCAGTTCGAGCTGAAGATGTCCAGTCGGATCTATGAGGCGATGTTCGACGGCTTGCTCAAGAAGCAAATGGGCAATGGATTGCTGGTGCAAAACGATTTTCGGACCGTGCGGGATTTTTTCACCAACCCCGCCCTGAGTGCCATGTTCGAGGTGCCGGTAGCGATGCTGTCGGTGGTGCTGATCTTTCTGATCAACCCTCTGTTGGGCTGGGCGGCTTTGTTGGGGGCGGTGTTGCAGACACTGGTGGCGTGGCTGGTACAGCGCTCATCGCGCAAGCCATTGCTGGAGGCACAGCGCCGTTCGCAGGAGGCGCAGTCCTATGCCGAAGCTTCGCTTCGCAATACGCAAGTGATGGAGTCCATGGGCATGATGCCTGCGGTGATGGCCCAGTGGCAGAAAAAGCAGACGGCATTCCTGTCATTTCAGGCCCGCGCTTCGGAGGCTGCAGGAAGCCTCAACGCGGTATCCAAGTTGTTGCAGCAGCTCATGGGCTCGGTGTTGCTGGGCCTGGGAGCGTGGCTGTTGCTTCAGAATACCCTCAATGGTGGGTCGACCATGATGATCGTCAGTTCGGTGCTGGCGGGTCGACTTCTTTCTCCTTTGGCACAGGTGGTGCAGCAGTGGGGTGCTCTGGTCAGTGTGGCGGCTGCCTGGTCACGCCTGGAAACGCTGTTGCAGCAGGTGCCTGCGCGGCCGGAAAACATGAAGCTGCCGGCGCCCAAGGGTGAACTGATCGTGGAGGCGCTGACCGCTGCCGCCCCCGGCCAGAGCCAACCGATCCTGCGCGGTGTCCAGTTCGGTCTGCCGCCGGGCTGTGTCCTGGGGGTGGTGGGCCCCTCTGCGTCGGGCAAGACCTCTTTGGCGCGGCTGCTGATGGGCATCTGGCATCCGCTGGCAGGCAAGGTCCGACTCGATGGTGCCGATGTCCACACCTGGAACAAGGAAGAACTGGGGCCGCATGTGGGTTACTTGCCTCAGGGTGTGGAGCTGATCGAGGGCTCGCTGGCCGAGAACATTGCACGTTTTGGTGAACCGGACCGGGCGCGCATCGAGGAGGCCGCGCGGCTGGTGGGCCTGCATGAATTCATCATGACCTTGCCGCAAGGCTACGAAACGCCCGTGGGCCGCGATGGCGGCTTGTTGTCGGGCGGTCAGCGCCAGCGTGTGGCGCTGGCCCGCGCCTTGTACGGCAACCCGGTCTTTGTGGTGCTCGATGAGCCCAACTCGAGCCTTGACGAGGCCGGAGATGCGGCCTTGCTCCAGGCGATCCAGGTCCTCAAGTCACGTGGCACCACCTTTGTTGTCATTACCCACCGCACCAGTGTGCTGTCGGTCACCGATCGTTTGCTGGTGCTGCGCGATGGTACGCAGCAGTTGTATGGCCCAACGGCCGAGGTGCTGCAGAAGCTGATGCCGGCCCCAGCACCGGTGCAGGCCTCTGTCGCAACGCCCGTGGCACAGGGGGCATGAACAAGATGAAAACAAGAACGAAATCGATGGAGCCGGTACAGCGCAAAGGCCTGACGCAGGTGCTCTGGTCTTTCCGGCGTGAGTTTCTGGTGGTGGGCGTCTTCAGCATGGTGGTGAACCTGTTGATGCTGACCCCGACCATCTACATGCTGCAGGTTTTTGACCGCGTGCTGCTGAGCCAGAGCGTGACGACGCTGATGGTGGTGTCGCTGTTGACGCTGTTCCTGTTCGGGGTCATGGCTTTTGCTGAGTGGGCACGCTCGATCATGCTGGTGCGCACGGGGGTGCGCCTGGACCAGGCGCTCAGTCAGCGGGTGTTCAAGTCGAGTTTCCTGTCCTACCTGAACCCCGCGGATACCGCCCCTGCCCGTGCCTTCACTGACCTGACTGTGCTTCGCCAGTTCATGACGGGCAACGGGGTGTTTGCCTTTTTTGACATGCCCTGGATCCCCATTTACCTGGGGGTGCTGTTCCTGCTGCATCCCTGGCTGGGTCTGGTGGCCATTCTTTTTGCATTGGTGCAGGCAGGCATTGCATGGCTGGGGCACCGGGTGAGCAAGCAGGCGCAGTCGCAGGCCAGTCAGGCCCAGTCACAGGCGCAGAACTTCCTGCAGAGCAAATTGCGAAATGTGGAGGTGCTCAGCAGCATGGGCATGCTGGGGAGCTTGTATGAGCGCTGGAAGTCCCGCCAGAACAAGGCATTGTTGCTCTCCGGTCAATCGCAGCAGCAAAGCAGCACGGTGTCGGCGATCAGCAAGTTTGTACGCTATGTGCAGCAGTCCATGAGTCTGGGGGTCGGGGCCTGGCTGGTGATCCGCGGTGAAATCAGCCCGGGGGCCATGATTGCAGCCAATGTGATGATGACCCGTGCGCTGGCGCCGATCGATTTGCTGGTGGCGACATGGCCGCAGTTTCTGTCGAGCAAGGATGCGTTTGAGCGCCTTCGCGAATTGCTGTCTTTCGAACATTCAGGTCGTGAGCGGACCATGAATCAGCCGCCTTTGGGGCAACTCAAGTTGGATGGCTTGACCGTGCGAGTGAGTGGCCGCGACAAGCCCTTGCTCGATGGTGTGAGTTTTGAGGCCCTGCCGGGTACCGTGACCGTGGTGCTGGGACCTTCAGGTTCAGGCAAGTCCACGCTGGCCCGAGCGATGCTGGGCATCTGGCCGGGACACGAGGGCAGGGTGCTGCTCGATGGACAGCCCATTGGTCAGTGGACCCGCGAGAGTCTGGGGCAGCATCTTGGTTATCTGCCACAGGACATCGAGCTCTTTGACGGCACGATTGCCGAGAACATCGCACGCATTGGCGAGGTGGATTCGGAGAAGGTGATCGAGGCAGCTCAGGCAGCCGGTCTGCATCAGATGATTTTGCGTTTTCCCAATGGCTATGACACCCGGGTGGGCCAGGGCGGCTCCTTCCTGTCGGGCGGGCAGCGACAGCGCATTGGCCTTGCGCGCGCCCTGTACGGCAATCCGATGCTGGTCCTGCTCGATGAACCCAATGCGAACCTGGACGACGAGGGAGAAGCCGCCCTGATGAAGTCGGTGCAGTTGTTGCGCAGCCAGGGCCGGACGGTGGTGTTGATCAGCCATCGGCCGGGCGTGATCCAGGTGGCCGATCGGCTGGTGATTTTGCAGGATGGTCGCCTGGTGGCCAATGGTCCGCGCGATGGTGTGCTGGCGGCCTTGCAGAAACAGAAGGAATCAGCAGCTGCCAGCGGGGCACTGCCTGCGGCCTGAGACAGGCTCGCCGTACGTTTTCATTGGATTGGGGTTGGATGATGTCGAATCAAAAAATGTCTTTGCAGGCTGCAACTGCCGTGGAAGATGCCAAGGTCAAGCACCTGGGCGATGAAGAGGCTCTGCGTGTGTCGGCCGACACCGGGAGCGTCGCCCGCAAGGCCTTGTGGGCCCTGGGAATCGGCTTTGGTGGCTTCTTGCTGTGGGCTGCGCTGGCACCTCTTGATGAGGGGGTGCCCACGCCTGGCATGGTGACCATCGACACCAAGCGCAAGACAGTGCAGCACCTCACCGGAGGCATCGTCAAGGAGGTGCTGGTGCGCGAGGGTGAACAGGTCAAGGAGGGGCAGGTTCTGGTGCGGCTGGACGAGGCGGTGTCGCGGGCCAATTACGAATCGATCCGCCAGCGTTACCTGGGTCTCAGCGCCATGCAAACCCGGCTGAGGGCCGAGCAATCGGGTGCAGCCAGTCTGGTGTTTGACAAGGATGTGGTGCAGGCTGCCGCTGCAGATGCCTACGTGGCCCAGCAGGTCAACAACCAGAAACAGTTGTTCGAGACTCGCCGCAGCGGTCTGCAGTCGGATTTGCAGGGGCTGCAGGAGGCCATGGAGGGTGTCAAGGCGCAGCGCGATGCCATGCGCTTGATGCTGGGGCAGCGCCAGCAACAACTCGCTTTGCTCAGGGAAGAACTGACCAACACCCGCGAGCTGGTCAAGGATGGCTATGCACCGCGTAATCGGCAACTGGAGCTGGAGCGCATGTCGGCCGAAGTGCAGGCGTCGATTGCAGACCTGACGGGCAATACCGCACGCGCCGAACGCTCTATTGCAGAACTGATCCAGCGCATGCAATCGCGCAGGAACGAGTACCGCAAGGAAGTGGAGTCGCAGTTGGCCGAGGTGTCCCGTGAGGTACAGGCAGATGCGGAAAAATTCAATGCAGAAAGGGCCAATCTTCAGCGCGTGGAAATTCGTTCTCCTTCTGCCGGTCAGGTGGTGGGGCTGTCGGTGCAAACGGTAGGCGCTGTGGTGCAGCCAGGCCAGAAGTTGATGGACGTGGTGCCGGACGAGCAGGCCTTGTTGCTGGAGACACGGGTGGCTCCGCATTTGATCGACAAAGTCCATGCAGGCTTGTCTGCCGACATTCGTTTCAACACTTTTGCGCATTCGCCGCAGCTGGTGGTGCAGGGCAAGGTCCTGTCGGTCTCGGGTGATTTGCTGACCGATCCACAAAATCCGCAGATCAGTTACTTTCTGGCCCGTCTGGAGGTCACTTCTGAGGGGATGAAGTCGCTGGCGCACAGGCAAATGCAGCCTGGGATGCCTGCCGAAGTGGTGATCAAGACGGGTGAGCGCTCTTTGCTGACGTACCTTCTGAACCCGCTGGTCAAGCGTCTGGCCACTTCGATGAAGGAAGAGTGATGAAGCAACACTTGCGCAAAAGTGGTGTGGCGCTGGCGCTGGCCCTGATGGGGCATGCGGCTGTGGCCATGAACCTCGAGCAGCTGTTCCAGAAAGCGCTGGAGCAGGATGCCACGATCCGGGCATCGCGAGCAGCCCTGCAATCCGGGCTGGAGCGCCTGCCGCAGGCCCGTTCTCAGCTGCTGCCGCAGGCGCAGGCCAGCGTCAGCCGCAACCGCAATGATCTGGATACCACCGCCCCGAATTTTCTGGGACAGGACACCACCACCAACAGCCGCTACAGCAGCTTCGGCAACTCGGTCACTCTGCGCCAGCCCTTGTTCAATCTGCAGCGTTACATGCAGTATGCACAGGCCAAGGATCTGGTGCAGGATGCCCAGGCCACGTATGAGCGCAGCCTGCAGGAGCTGGTCGTGCGGGTGGGCGGCGCCTACATGGAGGCCCTGCTGACCAAGGACCAGCTCTTGCTGGTGCAGAGCCAGAGGCAGCAATACACCGCCATGGTGGATGCCGCCCGCAAGGCCCTGGCCGCCGGCTCAGGCACCCGCACCGACATCGACGACGCACAGGCCCGACTGGACATGGCCATCGCTTCGGAACTGGAAGCAAGGCAAAACGTGGATTACACCCGGCGCCAGCTTGAAATCCTGATCAATGAGCAGGTCAGCCGTTTGGCCCCGCTGGACACCGAGCGCATGGCCAGACTGCCCAGAAATCTGTTGCCTCTGGAGGATTGGCAGCGGCTGGCACTCGAACGAAGCCCTGAAATCCGCGCCTTCCAGGCTCGGCTGGACGCGGCTGTCAAGGAGATCAGCAAGGCGCAGGCTGGTCATGCCCCTACGCTGGACGGTGTGGTGCAATGGTCTGACAGCGGCAATGAGAACGTCACGCGGCTCAATTCGCGCTTCGTCAACTCGGTGGTTGGCGTGCAGCTGGTGGTACCGATTTACCAGGGCGGAGCCGTCAATTCACAGGTCAGGCAGGCTGTGGCTGAAAAGATTCGCTCGGAGGAAGCCTTGGAAGCGACGCGGCGTGACCTGAGCTTGAGAATTCACAAGGAGCACCGTGGCGTGACCGAGGGCGAGCTCAAGGTCAGGGCGCTGGAGCAGGCGGTGCGTTCGGCCGAACAATTGCTGGTCTCGACACAGCGCTCTCGGCAGGCGGGGGTGCGGACCACCCTCGATGTGCTTAATGCCGAACAGCAGCTGGCCACCGCCTCACGTGATCTGATGCAAGCCCGCTACCTCGCCCTGATCTCGCGTCTGCGCCTGTATGCCTTGTCCGGCATGGCGCCGGCCGAGGCTATTGCCGAACTGGCCTTGGCCTTCGAGCGCTGAATCCCGCCTCAGGCTGAGGTCTGGCCTGCCGGCAACAGGCCTCAGCCCCGCGGGCCGGGCCGCAACAGGTGCCGGGCCAGTTCGACAAAACCGGCGCTGCGCTCTGCCTGCGCGATGTATCGTGGCGGGTATGCCAGCTGTGCCTCGAAGTGGCGGATGTTGGCCACGCCCACGCTGTGAGCAAAGTGCCGGAACATCACCTGGTCGTTGGTCGAATCCCCCACATAGACCCAGCGCTCCTGCTCCGCATCCAGATCGCGGCCCCAGAGTTCGCGCACGATCCAGCGGGCCCCCGCCAGCTTGTCGTGCTCGCCATACCAACCGTTGATGTGGATGCTGCTGACGGTGGCGGTCATGCCTTCGGACTGCATCAGGCGGACCACCGCCTCGATCTGCGCCTGTGGGAGGCGTGTGAATTCGCTGTGGTCGATGGCGATGTCGGTCTCGCGCCCAGCACTGTCCTGCGCCCGGCGGGCGCCAGGCACCTCGCGCTCGATGCGCGCGAGCACCTGCTGCATGCGCGCGAAGTTCGTGCCGCGCGTGCCTGCGTCCTGCTGGTAGAGCCTGGTGAGCGGCTGGCCTTCTGGGTGCACCAGCGCGACTGCACCGTTTTCCGCCACGAGGGCGTCCACCGGCCAGCTGCGTGCGAAGGGCTCGCTCCAGCCTACCGGGCGCCCGGTGATCGGGATCACGTGCAGGCCGGCGGCCTTCAGATCGGTCAGGGCCTGCAGCGCATCCGGGGTGATCGCGCCATCGGTCGTCAGCGTGTCATCGATGTCGGTGAAGACACCGATGAGCGGCTGGTCAGGCTGCCAGTCGGCCAGAGGGCGCATCGGGGTCAGCCTGCCGAACCCAGGGCCAGCCCCGCGTGCTCACGCAGCGGATGGAAGTGGATCTTGGGAAAGCGCTCCTGCGCCAGCCGCACGTCGTAGGGGCTGGTGCACAGGTAGGCCAGGGTCCCGGCGGCGTCCATGGCCAGGCGCTGCGGGTAGGTGTTTGTGAACTCGCGCAGGTCCTGGGCGTTGTCGGCCGTGATCCAGCGCGCGCCGGTGTACTGGCAGTTCTCCAGCCGCACATCGCAGTCGTATTCGGTTTTCAGGCGGTGCTGTACCACCTCAAACTGCAGCTGGCCCACGGCGCCGAGCAGCATGGGACCACCGACCTCGGGTTTGAACACCTGGATCGCGCCTTCTTCACCGAGCTGGTCCAGGCCCTGCTGCAGCTGCTTGGTGCGCAGGGGGTTCTTCAGGATCACCGTCATGAAGAGTTCGGGTGCAAAGAAGGGCAGGCCGGTGAACTGCAGGCTGGCGCCATCGGTGATGGTGTCGCCCAGCTGCACGCCGCCGTGGGTGGTGAAGCCGATGATGTCACCCGCATAGGCCTCGTCGACCGCTTCGCGGCGCTGGCTCAGGAAGGTCACCACGCTGGTGGGACGCAGTTCCTTGCCGGTGCGCTGCACCTTGAGCTTCATGCCCGGGGTGTACTTGCCCGAGGCCATGCGCACAAAGGCAATGCGGTCGCGGTGGTTGGCGTCCATGTTGGCCTGCACCTTGAAGACCACACCCGAAAACGCAGCGTCTTCGGGCTGAATGGTTTTTTCGACCGTTTCCTTGCCGGTGACCAGGGTGCTCTTGCGCGGGCGGGGCGAAGGCGCCAGATCGACCAGCGCGTCCAACACTTCCATCACGCCGAAGTTGTTGACGCCGGAGCCAAAGAACACCGGGGTCTGCTTGCCGGCCAGGAAGGCCTCGTGGTCGAAGGTTGGGGAAGCGCCGGTGGCCAGTTCCATGCTGTCCATCGCGGTGGCCCACTCCTGGCCAAAGCGCGCAGCCAGTTTGTCCTGCTCGGTCAGAGGGATGGTTTCGAAGTCCTGCGGACGGCGCTCGCTGCCCGACTCGAACACGGTCATGGCCTGCGTGCGCAGGTTGACGATGCCGCCGAAGGATTTGCCCTGACCGACCGGCCAGGTCATCGGTACGCAGGGCATGCCCAGCTCGCGCTCGACCTCGTCGAGGATGTCCAGCGGGTCGCGCACTTCGCGGTCCATCTTGTTGACAAACGTGATGATGGGCGTGTCGCGCTGACGGCAGACCTCGATGAGGCGGCGGGTCTGCGCTTCCACACCGTTGGCTGCGTCGATCACCATCAGCGCCGAGTCCACGGCGGTCAGCACCCGGTAGGTGTCTTCAGAGAAGTCCTTGTGGCCGGGGGTGTCAAGCAGGTTGATGACGTGCTCGCGGTAGAGCATCTGCATGACCGACGAGGCCACCGAAATGCCCCGCTGTTTTTCGATTTCCATCCAGTCGGACGTGGCGTGGCGAGAAGCTTTGCGTGCCTTGACCGAGCCGGCGATCTGGATGGCGCCGGAGAACAGCAGCAGTTTTTCCGTCAGCGTGGTTTTACCTGCGTCAGGGTGGGAAATGATGGCAAAAGTCCGGCGGCGCCGGGTCTCGTGGGCGTAGGTCACAAAATGTCCTGGGGGTCGGTTGCGCCTGGGGCGCTGGGCTGGGCCGCGGTGGCGGGGCGGCCGTCCGCAAAGTGGGTGAATTTTACCGGCAGGGCCTGCGCGGGCTGCATTCTTCTATAATCCGCACCATTCCGAGGAGCGTTGCAGCGCCCACCAGCCCAGGCTGGCAGCAGGCGTGAGGCTCGGAACCCTTCCATTCGCAACTACGCTCATCCACTGGTCCAGTTCGGTGAGCCTTGATTTCCAGACTCCCTGCGCTGCCCTGTGGCTCATTGACCATTGCACTGGAGCGCACACATGAATGCACCGCTGAAGTCCGTTGTCAACGCCGACTGCGTGATCGCCGACATCGGCCTGGCCGACTGGGGCCGCAAGGAAATCAAGATCGCCGAAACCGAAATGCCCGGTCTGATGGCCATCCGCGAAGAGTTCGCGGCACGGCAGCCGCTCAAGGGTGCGCGCATCACTGGCTCGCTGCACATGACGATCCAGACAGCCG